>MDTA01026738.1_pt1 | contig 18200 bp, 17 predicted proteins | sample 811151 | NCBI WGS metagenome assembly MDTA01 (sample SAMN05326648, study PRJNA326480) | marine metagenome | isolation source: seawater | place: Indian Ocean: South | collected 2010
AAAGAGTTTGGAACTGTAACAAGCAGAAAAAGAAGATGTGGCTGGTTTGATGGAGTTTTAGTAAGACAAACTATAAAAATTTCAGGAATTAACGGTATAGCTTTAACAAAATTAGACGTGCTGGATGAATTAGAGGAAATAAAAATGTGTATAGCGTATGATCTGAATGGAAAAAAAATTGATTATCTACCTGCAGCTGTCGAGGATCAAATTAAGGTAAAACCTGTATACAAAACATTCCCTGGCTGGAAACAATCCACTCGTGGAATAAGAAAATTTGAAGATCTTCCAGATAATGCCAAAAATTATATCAAGGAGCTTGAAAAATTCACTGAGACAAAAATTTCAAGTATATCAACAAGTCCTGAGAGACAAGATACTATACTCATAGAAAATCCTTTCTAAATTATTTGGCGGGAAGTAGATTTTTTGATTTATTTGAATTAAGCATTGTTTTCTGAAGTTTTTCAAATGCTTTTGTCTCAATCTGTCTTATTCTCTCTCTACTTATCTTATACTTTTTACTAAGTTCATCCAAAGTTTTAGGGTTTTCAGATAATTTTCTTTCTTCAATTATTTTTCTTTCTCTCTCATCTAAAATTTTAATCGACTCATTTAATAATTGTTTTTTATCTTCGTACTCTTGTTTCTGAGACAAAATCAGTTCCTGATCTAAGCTATCATCGACAAGCCAGTCTTGCCACTCATCACTTTCACCAGTTTTAATTGGATTGTTAAGTGATTTTTCTTGACCCATCATTCTTCTATTCATATTTATCACCTCATCAGAGTCCACATTTAATCTCTTGGAAATTTCGTTAACTTGATTTTCTCTGAGGTCACCTTCTTGATCTGGGGCTATTTGTTTTTTCAGCTTTTTTAAATTAAAAAAAAGTTTTTTTTGTGCTGTTGTTGTACCTATTTTTACTAAACTCCATGATCTTAAGACATATTCCTGAATTGCGGCTTTAATCCACCACATTGCATAAGTGGCTAGTCTAAAACCTTTGTCTGGATCAAATTTTTTTACAGCTTGCATAAGACCAATATTGCCTTCAGATATTAATTCATTTACTGGTAAACCGTAACCTCTATAACCCATTGCAATTTTTGCAACTAATCTTAAATGGCTTGTTACCAATTTGTGTGCAGCTTTAAGGTTTCCACTTTCTTTCCAATTTTTCGCTAGCATATACTCCTCTTCAGCATCTAGCATCGGAAATTTTTTTATTTGAGCTAAATAAACTGATAGTCCACCTACAGCAGGAGTGGGGAGATTCGAAATATCATTTTTTGTACTCATAAAAGACTATTTATATACTTAAAAAAAAAATTCAATCGCTTACTTTTTCAAGGAAATTAAGCAGTTTTTTAAAACTTGGTGGTAATCCAACCTCAAAATTTAACATCTCACCACTCGAAGGATGAGCGAGACCCAAACTTTCAGCATGAAGAGCTTGACCATTAAGATTTTTTAAATTTTTCTCAAAATTTTGATCTATCTTTTTAAATTTAAAAGTTTTTCTTTTTTTGTATTTTTTATCACCGAGTAAACTAGTATTTTTATATTTTAGATGTACTCTTATTTGGTGTGTTCGTCCAGTCTCAAGATAAAATTCTACAAGACTTATTTTAGGAATATCTTTCTTAGAAAAAACTTTTAAAGTTTTGTAATTAGTAATCGCTCGCTTACCTCTCAATTCACTTACCGTCATTAGTTGCCTATTTTTTTTGTCTCTACTTATTAACGTGTTAATTTTTCCACTCATTGGTCTGATTACATCCCAAATTAATGCAATATATTTTCTTTTAATTGAATGATTAATAAATTGTTTTCCTAGTTCTGAGTGAGAGAAATTATTTTTTGCAACTACTAACAAGCCACTCGTGTCTTTATCCAATCTGTGCACTATTCCCGGTCTTAGAACACCATTTAAATTTGATAATTCCTTCTTATAATTATAAACTAATGCATTAACTAAAGTATCCTTATAATTTCCAGAGCCAGGATGCACCACCATGCCAGTAGGTTTATTGATAATTAAGATATCTTTGTCTTCAAATATTTTATCCAATTTAATCTTTTTTGGTTTAACAAATATTTGTTTATTTTCCTCGTAAATTAATTCAATAACATCGTTTGCTTTCAATTTTCTTGAGGGCGCAATAATTATAGTTTTATTAATTTTGACTTTTTTTGAATTTATTAAGTTTTTTATCTTAGATCTTGAGAAGAAATTTACTTTTTCACTCAAAAAGATATCTAATCTTTTACCAATCTCATTAATATTTACATCAATTTTTAATGTTTTGTCTTCTTTCATTAATTGAATTATAATCATTTGCGCTCGTAGCTCAACTGGATAGAGCGTCTGACTTCGGATCAGAAGGTTGAGGGTTCAAATCCTTCCGGGCGCGCCAATTTATAAGATCCACTCTGAAAATTTACTTTTATTGTCAAGAATATATTTTGGAAAATTTTCATCGATCTTAACTTTTTCAAATTTATAACCTCTATTAAAAATGTCTTGATTATTTAAAACTCTCATTTCAATTTTTTTCTTGTCAGTCAATTCTTTGATATTAAATTCACCGTGAGAAAAAGATTTAATTTTAAGCGCAATGTTCTCGGGATTTTGTAAAAAAGAAAAATGCCACCCACCTTTAATTATTTGTAAATTTCTTTTATCAAACCTCCAAAATGGGTAACTTTTAAATTTTAGCTCACGTAATTTTTGAAAAGTCGTTATGTCTTTTTTCTTTGATATTTTCGAACCAATCCAGTTTTTTTCAGATAAATTTTTTAAATTTAATTTATACATAAACATAATCTGTGAAAATGCTACATACTTTGTTTTTGATTTTATTAAATTTATTTTACTTAAGTCAGGTATCTCGTCAGAGTCAGATAAAATTATTAAATCGTTATCATCAGCATCTTTAATGCCTTCAATTAAAAAATTTCTTTGATGTTTTTCAACAGAGGACTCCCCCCACATGTGAGAACCTTGTTTTAATTTACCATCAAAATCAGCTACTAAATATCTTATTTTATCTTTAAATTTTGGAAATTTTTTAATATCAAAATTTAATTTTTTATTTTGACCTTGATGAGTTTTAGTTGACTCACTCACAACAAAATAATCTACATATTTATCTAGTATATTAAATCTTAAATCTAAAATGTGATCTTCATTAAAATATTGTACACAGTCGTAAATTGCCATTAATTAAAATACCTATCTTGAATTTTTTCTATAAACTCAGGTGCATCTAATTTTATATCTTTTATAATATTTTTTAATAAGTCAATCTGGCCAAATATTAACATTAAGCTAATAAATTTTTCTTTATTCTCGATTATTAGTTTTTTGCCCTCATCATTCCTAAAATTTGGAACAAATAACATTTCACACTCAACAGGAGTTCTTGTAACGTGAGGACCTATTCCCTTCCAATCACATATTACATAATTTTTTTCATATAAACTGCCTAAAAGTTTTGACCAATTAGGTACATCTTCGTACATCGAAAGTATTTGAACCTCTGTTCTTACCATTAGAGGTTTATAGTCACCTAATCCTTTCAAAATTTCTAACTCAGATCCTTGAGTATCAATTTTTAAATAATCTAATTTATCAATTGATATTTCTCGTAAAGATTTCTCAATAGTTTCACATTTTATTTCAAATTCATCTGTTATTTCAAAATTTTTGTAATTTTTTTGATCGATTCTGTAAGCACTAAAAAATTTTTTATTTGGTTTATACATTGAAGAACTCCCCGGTCTATTTTTCAAAAAAAAAAGTTTCTTATTTGTTGTCGAACTCCATAGACCTTTATCAATTACATAAGTATATTTTTTTTTTAACTTCTCAGCTTCATCTCTTTGAGGCTCTACCATAATTGGTTCAAAAAATTTTTCGTACCTAGATGGAAAATAATTATCAGAATTAAAACCTCCGTAAGCCCCTATGTCTAATGCTAATATTTTAGAATTTCTTAAAAGGTCTTCGATTGATTGGTCGAAGTTATATTTATTATTTGCCTCAAAACTTTTGTCATTTAAAAAATTAATTACCCTTCTATTCACTGAAAAAAATTGAAATATATTAAAAATTAGTGGTAAAATTTTTTTAAGAAAACTTCTAAAAATTTTTTTATGATAAAACATCAAATTTATTTTTTAGTAAATGTAGTCAAACCAATTTTTTTTCCTTCAATTTGAGAAGAGGAACAATGTAAATGTGATCTATCGAAAATTAAAATTGAGCCAAGTTCCCATTTATAAATTAATTCTACCTCCAAGCCTTTTAAATTATCTAATTTTTCGTGAGATAAAAATTTGTTATAAATTTTTTCATCAAAAGGTTTTTGTCCAAACATTTTTGTATGTTCTGAAGATCTTAAATTCTGTCCATACTTTAAATTTTTCATTTCAAGCTCTTTTTTATCAATCGTAAAATTAGTTGATTTTCCGTAGAATCTGTTTTTAAATATTACTGTGCTTCCAACTGGCGTAAGTGGTATTAAAGTTTGTTTATAAATATGATCATCATAATTAAAACCACTATCAATATGTAAACCGATCGGATTATAACTTTCTTGAAATAATCCCCAAATGTCATTACCGTCATCAGATTTTAGATTATCCATTTTAAAATCTCCAATAATATCCTTTACTTTTTTGTAAAAAGTTTTTTGAAGATCTTTACCATAATCGAACAACCATCTTTTTTTAATAACATTTTGTTTTTTATTATGAACTGTAGTGGGCAATTCTAAATAAAGTTCTAAAAATTTTTTGATTTCATTCTCTGTAAAAATATTTTTTATTACTTGAGGCGGCCCCTCAGTTTTTTTTATTTCTTCAATTTTTTTGTGCACTTATTCACCCATATTCATTAGTGTTCCTCTTTTTCTAGCCCCATAATATGACCAGTAAAAGATAATAACTCCAAAAATAAAATAAAAACAGGACATAAAAATAGCTTTTACTATTTCATAATAATTTACAATATCATTAACTAAAATATTCCTCATTTCCTCAAAAATGTGTACTAAAGGAAGTGTTTTTGAAATTACCTGTAACCAATCAGGTAAAATTTCAACTGGGTAATAAATACAGCCCAAAGGTGCAATAAAAAATAGACTTGCCCATGCAATATTTTCAAATGATGGACCAAATCTAATTAATCCAGACGTGACCAGTAATCCTAAAGTTATACCAAAAATATACAAACATATAAGCAAGTATAACAAAGGCGGGCCTAGTTTAAAAATTGAAACACCGAAAAGAGGAATGGATACTATAGCAGCTGGCACTAATCCAATCATTGTTCTAAAAACTGCAGTTATTGTTAGAGCAGTGATGATTTCACTTATTTTTATTGGCGCTATAAAAAGATTAGTAAAATTTCTACTCCAAATTTCCTCTAAAAACATCATATTATAACTTATACTTGATCTAAATAAAAAATCATAAAGAATAGCTGCTGTTAGGATCACTCCTACAGTGTTGCTGTAATAAGCTGAGCTTTCGGTAAAAAACTTTGAGATAAATCCCCACAAGAAAATTTGAATTGAAGGCCAGTAGATTAAGTCCAAAATTCTTGGAAAAGAACTTTTGATTAAAAAAAAATGTCTCAAACTTAATCCGTAAATTTTATTCCAGTTCATTATTACTCCTTGCAATTTTTAGAAAAGTCTCTTCTAGATTGTTTCTACCGTGTTTATTAATCAGATCTTGACATGTGCCCCTATCAACTATTTCACCTAACTTCATCATTACAATACTGTCACAAAGTTTTTCGACTTCATCCATATTATGTGAAGCTAGAAGAATCGTTACATCATTTTGTTTTTTATATTCTGTAATATAATTTCTGACAAAATCCCCAATATCAGGATCAAGACTTGCTGTGGGCTCATCAAGGAAAAGTATTTTTGGTTTGTTTATTAAAGATTTAGCTAATGAAACCCTATTTTTCTGACCAGATGAAAGTTCACCGCTTTTTTTATCAATAAATTTATTTAAACTTAACTCATCGACTAACTCAGATATTCTATCATTAATTTTTGGAATATCATATAATCTTGCATATACCTCTAAATTTTCCCTAACGGTTAATTTTTTTGGAAGCTCAACATATGGAGATGCAAAGTTAATATATTTCAAAATTAAATTTTTATCAGTCTTATTAATATCAAAATTATTTATTATAATTTGTCCATTTGATGGTTTTATTAAACCCAGCATCATTCCTATTGTAGTCGTTTTTCCACAGCCGTTTGGACCCAAAAGACCTAAAGTTTTATTCTTTTTTATCTTAAAATTAAGGTTATTAACTGCTAGAATATTATCAAATTTTTTATTTAAATTTTTTACTTCAATTTCCATTTTATTTGTAGGCCGCCTTTTTTAATCTATCATTTAATGCAATTCCTAAACCTTTATAAGGTATTTTAGTGATATAAACTCTTTTATATTTTTTATTTTTAATTTCTCTGAGTAATTTATATAAGTTTTTTGCAGCCTTTTTAAGGTTAGATTTTTCACTTAAATAAAATGTATTTTTCATTTGTTTCCCTTTTCCAAAAGTTATAAAGGCTTGATTTTTAGAAGCTTTCTTAGCATTTAAATAAACAGGTATACCAGGGGAATAATGACGCTTCATAAGTCCTGGTGAACGAATAAATTTGTGTTTTTTAGCAAGATATATTTTTTTTTTTAAAACTTTACTCAATTCTTTTGCCTGAATAAATCCAGGTCTTAGTATTTTAATCTTTCCGCTCAAATCTAAAACAGTCGACTCTATACCAATGCTTGACTCTCCACCGTCAAAAATCATTTTTACTTTATCTTTAAACTCCTGCCAGACACCCAAAGGAGAAACAGTGCTTAGTCTTGATGATTGATTTGCACTTGGAATAGCCAAAGGATATTTTAGGTATTTCAAAATTTTTCTAATAAGAGTATGTTTTGGAAACCTAATTGCTACAGTATTCAGGCCAGCTGTTACATTGTTAGATATTTTACTATCGATTTTTTTTTTTAAAACAAAAGTGATGGGGCCGGGACAAAATTTTTTATAAAGTTTTTCAAAATCCTTAGAAATAATAACGTCTTTTTTTGCTTTATCAAAAGAATGATAGTGCACAATCAGAGGATTCACTTTTGGTCTTTTTTTAAGCTTGAATATTCTTTTTACTGCTTTACTTGAATAAGCATTTCCAGCTAATCCGTATACAGTCTCTGTCGGTACAGAAACGATCTCATTATTATTTAAATATTTAATAGCTTTAGCCAGGGATTTTTTATTGAATTTAAATATATTTGAATGGATATTGCTCATTTTATAAATATTATAGTAATAATGAAAAGTGAAAATATTCCAGGAAGCATAAAAAGTAAATCATTAAAAGAGGCTAAAGATGAGATTAATGAGATATTAAAACGACTTGAAAATACTCAAACTGACCTAAGATCCTCAGAAAAAGACTATAATAAGTTAATAAAACTGAATAAACACGTTGCAGATCTTTTTAAAAAAAAGTTTAAAGAGTTATCAAATAAAAAAAGAAAATGATTTTAAAAAAATTAGAAAAAAACGGAAAAAGTGTAAATAATTTTTTAAAAAGTTATCTTAAAAAAGAAAAAAAAACTGCTCTACTTTCTCCAATGAGATACGGGATATTGTCAGGTGGAAAAAAAATAAGATCATCCATAATTATAAGTGTAGGTAAACTATTTGGTTTAAATTTGAATAAACTAATTTATTTATGTGGAGCGGTTGAGTGTATTCACTCTTATTCACTTATTCATGATGATCTTCCATGTATGGATAATGATAAAATAAGAAGAGGAAAACCATCAACTCATATAAAATTTGGTGAGTCCACTGCTGTCTTAGCTGGTAATTCTCTATTAACATTAGCTTTTGAAATGATATCAAATAGAAGTTTTAAAGTTTCTCCTTCTATTAAAATTGAATTAATAAAAAAACTTTCCACTTTTGCAGGCCACACTGGAATAGCCGGAGGTCAAGAACTTGATTTAAGATATGAAAGAAAAAAAAAAAGTCAAAATAAAATAATCAATATGCAAGTTAAAAAAACTGGAAAATTATTTAATTTTTGTTGTTATGCACCAGCATTAATAGCTAAGAAAAATTTACAAGAACAAAACAAAATGTCAAAATTAGGTGAAGATATTGGACTTTTATTTCAATTAGCGGATGACTTTCTAGATGTTAAAGGATCAAAAGAAAAAACTGGTAAGTCAATTAAAAAAGATAAAAAAAAGGGCAAATCAACTCTAATAAAAATTTTAGGGATAGAAAAATCAAATAAATATGCAGAAAATTTAAAAATAAATATATTGAGAAAATTAAAAAAACATGGAAAGAAAGCAGAGGATTTAAATAATATTGTAAAATTTATTTTAGAGAGAAAATTTTAATGTACACATTTTTAGATAAAATTAATTATCCTTCTGATTTAAAAAAATTGGAGAAAAAAGATTTACCGAAAGTCTCAGAAGAACTTAGAAAAGAGTTAATAGATGTTGTCTCTGAAACTGGTGGTCATTTAGGTGCAGGTTTGGGTGTAGTTGAACTTACAGTTGCTTTACATTATGTTTTTAATACTCCAAAAGATAAATTAGTTTGGGATGTAAGCCATCAATGTTACCCCCACAAAATTCTTACAGGTAGAAAAAATGAGATAAGGACTTTAAGAAAAGGTGGTGGTCTTTCAGGTTTTACTAAAAGATCAGAAAGCGAATACGACCCTTTTGGAGCTGCACATAGCTCAACCTCAATTTCTTCAACTCTCGGGATGGCGGTAGCTAAGAAATTATCTAATGATAAAAATGACGTTATAGCTGTAATTGGAGATGGTGCAATGAGCGCTGGTATGGCCTATGAGGCTATGAACAATGCTGGTGCTCTAAAATCAAAATTAATTGTAGTATTAAATGACAACGACATGTCCATCGCTAAACCAGTAGGAGCCATGAGTAAATATCTTGCTAAGCTTTTATCAGGAAAAATTTATTTTAGTTTAAGAGAAACAATTAAAATGATCATTTCATCATTTTCTAAAAGGTTTAGCCAAAAAGCTGGTAAAGCTGAGGATATACTGAGAGGTATAGTATCTGGCGGGACATTGTTTAGTGAGCTGGGTTTTTATTACATTGGGCCGATTGATGGTCATGATGTTGAAAATTTAGTCGAAATTTTTGAAAATGTTAAACAATCTAGTCATCAAGGTCCGATACTAATTCACACTGTAACAAAAAAAGGTAAAGGTTATAAACCTGCAGAAAGTTCAGGCGATAAGTATCATGGTGTTTCTAAATTTAATATTCAGACTGGAAAGCAAGATAAATCACAAACAAATTTACCCTCTTACACAAAAGTTTTTGCCGAAACATTAATTAAACACGCTGAGAAAGATACAAAAATCATAGGAATTACGGGTGCTATGCCATCAGGGACAGGTTTAAATCTTTTCGAGAAAAGGTTTCCAGATAGAATGTTTGATGTTGGAATAGCCGAACAGCATGCCGTCACTTTTGCGGCTGGCTTAACAACTGAAGGTTACAAACCATTTGCAGCTATTTATTCAACTTTTCTTCAAAGAGCTTACGATCAAATTGTTCACGATGTATCATTACAATCTTTACCAGTAAGGTTTGCTATCGATAGAGCTGGTTTAGTGGGTGCGGACGGACCAACTCATGCTGGTTCATTTGATATAACCTATCTGTCTACATTACCAAACTTTGTTGTGATGGCAGCAAGTGATGAGGCAGAGTTAGTAAGAATGGTAAATACTGCAGTTAAAATTGATAACAAACCATCAGCATTTAGATATCCTAGAGGTAATGGAGTTGGTGTTCAATTACCAAAAATTGATGAAACTCTAAAAATTGGCAAGGGAAGAATAATTTTAGAGGGAAAAAAAGTAGCAATAATTAATTTTGGTGCAAGACTAGAAGAATGTAAATTAGCATCTGAAATTTTGTCAAAAAAAGGAATTAACATCACAATAATAGATGCAAGATTTTCAAAACCTTTAGATGAAAAATTAATTATGGAAGTAGCTACAAATCATGAATTAATTATTACTATTGAGGAGGGGTCCATAGGTGGGTTTGGATCACATGTTGCTCATTTTTACTCAGAGCGGGGCATCTTTGATAAAGGAATTAAATTTCGAAGCATGATTTTGCCTGATGAATTTATTGATCAAGATACTCCTAAAAAGATGTATTCTAAGGCTGGTTTAGATAGCGAGTCGATCGCTAGAAAGATACAAGATGCGTTAGAGTCAAATATTGTTTTAGCAAAAAATAAGCTTATTCGTAATTCTTAACCACACTGACCTCTATTTAAAAGATAGTGATCTAATAATACACAAGCAGTCATAGCTTCGCCTATTGGAACAGCTCTTATTCCTACGCAAGGATCATGTCTACCTCTTACTGAAATATTCGTATTTTTACCTTTTTTATCAATTGTTTCTCTTGAATTTAAAATTGATGATGTAGGCTTTACGGCAAAAGATGTCACTATATCTTGCCCTGAAGAAATTCCACCAAGAATCCCTCCTGCGTGATTTGATTTAAACTTTACTTTCCCTGCACCTTGCCTCATTTCATCTGAATTTTCTTCACCACTTAAAAAAGCAGAGTTCATACCTATTCCAATATTTACTCCTTTTACAGCATTGATACTCATCAAAGCCGCGGCTAAATCAGCATCAAGTTTAGAGTATATTGGAGCTCCTAAACCAACAGGAATACCTTTTGCTCTTATTTCAATTATCGCTCCACAAGAAGACCCAGATTTTCTAACAGCCAGAAGATATTTTTCCCAATCCCTCACTGATTTTTTATCAGGACAAAAAAATGGATTTTTTCTTATTTCATTGTCGTTCCAATTATTTTTATCACACGACATAATTCCAAGTTGGGTAACAGCCCCAATAATAGCAAATTTTTTTCCTATAAGTTTACTCAGGACTAATTTTGCAATAGCACCCGCTGCAACTCGGCTGGCAGTTTCTCTTGCTGACTGCCTACCGCCTCCTCTAAAATCTCTGTTTCCGTACTTTTTAAAGTAAGTAAAATCTGCATGCCCTGGCCTAAATTTATCTTTAATTGTCTCGTAATCTCTTGATCTTTTGTCCTCATTATAAATTATCATCGAGATTGGAGTGCCTGTTGATTTTCCACTAAATACGCCTGATAAAATTTTTACTTTATCTGCCTCTTTCCTTTGAGTGGTGAACTTTGATTGGCCCGGTCTACGTTTGTCCAAATCTTTTTGAATATCTTTTTCATTAATAGGAATATTTGGGGGACAACCGTCCACAACGCAGCCAATTGCTGGCCCATGGGACTCACCCCAGGTAGTAAATCGAAATATTTTACCAAAAGTATTAAAAGACATCGTTATTTAATGTATAGATTATTTTATAGAATATATGAATCAAAAAAATGGCAAAAATTCACTTGGTTTAGATAAATGCTTTGAAGATTTGAATAATCCAATAGATTTATTCAAAAAATGGTACTCTAAAGCTAAAGAGACTGAAATAAACGATCCAAATGCTCTAGCGCTTGCTACTTCTGATAAAAATAATCAACCGAGTGTAAGAATGGTTCTTTTAAAAGATATTTCTGAAAAGGGATTTGTCTTCTATACCAACTTTAATAGTAAAAAAGGAAGTGACTTAAAAAGTAATAATAAAGCATCTATGTGTTTTCACTGGAAGAGTTTAAGGAGACAAATAAGAATAATAGGTGAAGTGAAAAAAATTTCTGACGAGGAAGCTGATAATTATTTTAATTCTAGACCCTATAAAAATAGAATTGGAGCATGGGCCTCAGATCAGTCGCAAGTTTTAGAAAAAAGAGAACTCTTCAATATGAAAATAGAAGAGTTTCAAAAAAAATATCCTGAAAATAAGAAAGTTCCTAGACCTCATTATTGGTCTGGCTGGAGATTGAGTCCGTCCGAAATTGAATTTTGGTTAGAAATAGAGGGAAGAGTTCATGAACGATTAAATTATAAAAGTTTTAGTGGTAAATGGTTAAAAGAACTTTTGTATCCTTAGAACTTCCTATTCAAACTAAATGTAGTTAGATTTTGAAGAATTTTTTTTTCATTACTTTCTTCAAAAATTCCAAGAGCATCTCTTGATACACTTACGAAATATTCTGCGCGTTTAAAACTTTCCTCAACTGTGTTATACTTTTTTATAAGTTTACAAGTTTCTATAAAATTATCTTTTGTTCTTTTATCTTTTTTAAACGTTTCTACAAGGAAATCTCTCTCATTTCCCAAAGCTCTTTGATAAAGAATAATAATAGGCAATGTAGTCTTTCCTTCATAAAAGTCTTTACCAAGTTCTTTGCCAAAAAGAACATCTCTCGAACTGTAGTCGAGAGCGTCATCAACAATTTGAAAGGCTAAACCTAGATTTTTACCGTAAGAACCTAAGGCATCTTTTTCTTTTAAATTACTTCCAGCAATACAACCGCCTGTTTTAGTAGCTGCAGAAAAAAGAGCTGCAGTTTTTAAATTTATAATTTTTAAATATGTTTCTTCCAAAAGATCGGCCTCACCCTTATGTTGTAATTGTAAAACTTCACCCTGTGCAATTTCAGCTGAAGTTGAAGATAAAAGTTTTAAGACTTCTAGATCTCCATCCTCTACCATAATTTCAAAACATCGACTAAGCAAATAATCACCAACCAATATAGAAGACTGATTCCCCCAAATCTTATTGGTAGTCTTTATTCCTCTTCTTAGATTACTCTCATCAATCACATCATCATGAAGCAATGTTGCTGAATGAATAAGTTCTACACAAGCAGATAAATTTACATCTCTTTGACCAAGTAAATATCCTGCCATTTTAGCTGAACCTAGGGTAAGTAAAGCTCTTAATCGTTTACCGCCCGAGCTTAAATGGTGATCACTCATTTTTTTGATTAAATCAACCTTGCTCTTCAGTCTTGAATCAATAACTTTTTCAACCCTTGCAAGTTTATCCCCTACAAGATTCTTAAGGTCAATGTAAGCCGAATTTGCAGATTTTTTTAAAGGAATTACTGAACCCATAAATGTAGTTATAATTGATTTTTTCTTAGAAAAATTTTTTAAATTAATCCCTGGTGACGCACCTTTAATTCAACTCTTAGTAGCACAATAAATATTTAAAGTTTACTGCGACTATTGATATAAAGATATTTAAAAAAGTAATCTAAATTATGTTTTCAATATTTAAAAAAAAACCTGTTATACCCCATGTCAGATTAACAGGAATAATCGGATCGGTAGGAAGATTTAAGCAAGGAATTGATCTTGCTGGTCAACAAGCAATTTTAAAAAAAGCTTTTTCTTATAAAAAATCAAAACATATTGCTATATCAATAAACTCACCAGGAGGCTCGCCAGTTCAGTCTCATTTAATTTATAGTTATATAAGGCAATTAGCTAACAAAAATAAGATGAAAGTTATTTTCTTTGCTGAAGATGTTGCGGCCTCAGGAGGATATTTTATCGCCTGTGCTGGGGATGAGATTTACGCAAATTCAAGTTCAATTGTAGGTTCAATAGGAGTTATTTCTGCCTCCTTTGGCTTTAAAGAATTGATTAAAAAAATTGGAATTGAGAGAAGAGTTTATACAGCGGGAAAAAATAAAAGCACTCTCGACCCTTTTGTAGAGGAAAAAGAGGAAGATGTTAAAAGAATTAAAAATCTTCAATTAGATCTACATGCAGATTTTATTAAAGTCGTAAAAGAAAGTAGGGGAAACAAATTAAAAGATCCAGAAAAAAATAATATTTTCACCGGTGAATTTTGGTCAGGATCTAAAGCTTTGAAACTTGGTTTAGTCGACGGTATTGGAAATTTAGATCAAGTTCTTAAAGAAAAGTTTGGTGAAAATGTAATAATTAAAAGATTTGAAAAGCAAAAAGGGTTTCTTGCAAAGAAACTCTCATCTTCTCTAGATAGTCAAATAGAAAAGATGATAGATAATTTAGAAGAGAGAAATCTATGGCAAAAATTTGGTTTATAGATGAAAAAATTAAAAAAAAAGAAAAAAAGTAATATCTTATCTTTTCAAGAAATAATCATGAACTTACAAAAATTCTGGGGCAAACAAGGCTGCATACTTTTACAACCCTATGATGTGGAAGTAGGAGCAGGAACTTTTCATCCTGCAACAACTTTGAGATCTCTCGGACCTAATTCTTGGAAGGCAGCATATGTTCAACCTTCAAGAAGACCTGCTGACGGAAGATACGGAGAAAATCCAAATCGTCTACAACATTATTATCAATATCAAGTAATAATTAAACCCTCTCCAGATAACATTAAACAAGTTTACTTAAAAAGTTTGGGGGCTGTTGGTATAGAAGTTAAAAAACACGATATAAGATTTGTAGAGGATGACTGGGAAAGTCCTACATTAGGAGCGTCTGGATTAGGTTGGGAGGTTTGGTGTGATGGTATGGAAATTACGCAATTTACATATTTCCAACAGATGGTTGGTCTTGAGTGCAAACCTATACCTGTTGAAATCACCTATGGTTTAGAAAGACTTTGTATGTTTGTACAAAAAAAAAATAATGTTTTTGATCTAGATTGGAATAACGAAGGAGTAAAATATAGAGAAGTTTTTTATCAGGCTGAAAAAGAATTTTCAGCCTATAATTTTGAAATTGCAAACACCGAAACATTACTTAAAAATTTTGAAATGGCAGAAAGTGAGTGCAAATCACTTTTAGAAAAGAACTTAGCTTTACCTGCTTACGATCAGTGTTTAAAAGCTAGCCATTTTTTTAATTTATTGGATGCTAGAGGTGTTATAAGTGTAACTGAAAGAACCACTTATATAAATAGAATAAGAGATTTAGCAAAAGGCTCAGGAGCCTTGTGGCTCAAATCACAGTTATAAACTATGGCTGAATTTTTGTTAGAACTTTATTCAGAAGAGATTCCTGCTAACCTTCAAGTTAGTGCAAGAGACCAAATATTTAAATCACTTAAAGATAATTTAATGATAGATAATATAAAATTCGAAAAATATTTTGTTTTCTCCTGCCCTACAAGAATCACTATAGTAATTAAAGATTTACCCATTAAAGTAAAGATGCCTTCAAAAGAGATAAAAGGTCCAAAAGTTGGTCTAAATCAGAGTATTATAGATAACTTTATAAAATCAAACCATTCATCTAGAGAAAACCTTTTTGAGAAGGAACTAGATAAGGGTAAATTCTACTTTTTAAAAAGGCCCCCTAGGGAACTCCAAGTTAATAATGTGATAGTGAAACATCTACTAAAATCTTTAAACGAAATAAGTTGGAAAAAATCAATGAAATGGTCATCAAATAATATGCTATGGGGTAGACCATTAAGATCAATTTTTGCGATGTATGATTACAAAATTTTAGATTTTCAATTTAATCATCTTAAAAGTAGTGATCATGTGTTATTTGAAGATGACTTAAAAATAACAAGTAAAAAAATTTACTCTTCAAAAGAATATTTTAAACTTCTTAATTCTCACAATATTCTCATCAATCAATCAGAAAGAAGAGACAAGATCATTAAAAGTTTTGAAAAAATTAGTAAATCTCATAATTTGTTAGTTAAATCTAATGATAAACTTTTAGATGAGGTTGTTAACCTGGTGGAAAACCCTAGCGTTATTCTTGCTGATTTCAATAGAGATTACTTAGAAATTCCTAAGGAAATTATCATCTCTACTTTAGAAAATCATCAAAGGTATTTTCCTTGTTTAAACAAAAATAATGAAGAATTGACAAATCTTTTCGTCATTGTTGCAAATAAAAAAGATCAAAATAATGTTATTAAGAGTGGAAACAAAAGAGTTGTGGAGGCTAGACTTTCAGACGCTAATTTTTTTTGGAATAGGGATAAATCGAAAAATCTTATAAAACAGATCGGAAATTTAAAAAAAATAATTTTTTTTGATGGCTTAGGAAATATTTACGATAAAACTCAAAGATTGAGGAAATTAGGTGGCTGGTTATCAGATGAATTAAATATAAGTAAAGAAAAAGTAGAGATCGCTGCCTCAATTTCTAAATCAGATCTATGCTCAGAGTTAGTTGGAGAGTTTCCAGATTTACAAGGGGTAATGGGAAAATATTTTGCATTATCACAAGGATTTGAACAAGATGTGGCCAGAGCTATAAGCGATCATTATCAGCCTGTAAATATTAATTCGAATATTCCAAAGAGACCAATTAGCTATTCGATTTCTATTGTAGATAAAATTGACAATCTTACTGGTTTCTTTTTAATCAACCAGAAGCCTACAAGTTCAAAAGATCCTCTAGCTTTGAGAAGATCTGCAATAGGTTTACTAAAAACAATAATTCATAATAAATTAAATTTAAAGTTAGGCAATTTAATTAATTTAAATATAAGATTATTTGAGGAGCAAGGTACAAAAATTATAAATAAACTTGCGGAAAAAGAAATAATAGATTTTTTAAGAGAAAGAATGAAAAATATTTTAAAAGAAAAAAATATAAAACCTGATATAATTGAAGCGTCAATAAGTTCTCACAGAGGAGATAATTTTTTTGAATTATTTAATAAAAGTATTCTAATGAATAAATTTATAAACAAAGATATAGGAATAAACGCGATCAATTCATACAAAAGAGCATTTAATATTATTGATAAAATTGACAAAGAAATTGACGGAAGACCCGATGCTGTCTTATTCAGAAAGGATGAGGAAAAAGCTCTTTTCGATAAAATAAATGAGATAAGAAAATCACTCACAGTAAAAGACGATCATAAAGATTTTGAGAAATTACTTAAAAATTTTTCTGAAACTAAAATTTTAACAGATAATTTCTTTGATAAAGTGAAAGTTAATGACGATAATGATGATATTAAAAATAATAGATTACATTTATTGAAAATGTTTTGTAACACGTTTAACTCTTTTATAAATTTTTCCAAATTAGAAGGGGTTTCATAAATGAAATTAATTTTTAGTTTTGATGATAAAAAAATCAAAAAAATCAAAAATAAAAAATTCCTATTAGGGGGTAAAGGTGCAAATCTAGCAGAGATGGGAAGGTTGGGATTACCGGTTCCTCCGGGTTTTACAATCACAACAGAAGTTTGTGATATTTTTTATCAAAATAAAAAAAAATTACCATCTAAAGTAATAAGTAAAATAGAGTCTGAATTAAAGAATGTAGAAAAAAAAACAAAAAAAATATTCGGAGATTTAAAAGATCCACTTTTAGTCTCAGTAAGATCTGGCGCAAGGATTTCCATGCCTGGAATGATGGACACTATTTTGAACTTGGGATTAAATGATTTAACGGTTGAAGCGTTGAAGAAAAAGACCGCAAATGGTCGATTTGCAAAAGATAGTTATAGAAGGTTCATACAAATGTACAGTAACGTAGTACTTGGAATAGAGGGACATTTATTTGAAGAACTTATAGATAATTATAAATTAACAAAAGGAGTTTTATTAGACACAGATTTGAATGAAAGTGACTGGGATGGTTTGATAATTAACTTTAAGGAGCTGGTAAAGAAAGAAAAAAATATTTCTTTTCCACAAGATGTAAAAACACAGCTGTTAGGAGCAATAAATTCTGTATTTTTGTCTTGGCAAAGCCAAAGAGCCAAAACTTATAGAAAATTAAATAAAATACCGGATCATTGGGGGACAGCAGTAAACGTTCAAGCCATGGTATTTGGAAATATGGGAAATGATTGTTCTACAGGAGTTGCTTTTACTAGAAATCCTTCAACTGGTGAAAACTCATTTTTTGGAGAATTCTTAATTAATGCTCAAGGTGAAGATGTGGTAGCCGGGACGCGAACACCCCAGTATATTACAAAAAAAGCGAAAAATGAGTCAGGCTCAAAAAATCCATCAATGGAGGAAGCGATGCCTAAAGTTTTTAAAGAGTTAACAAAAGTGTTTCTTAAATTAGAAAAACATTACAAGGATATGCAAGATATTGAGTTTACAGTTGAGGGAAACAAGCTTTGGATGCTGCAAACAAGATCTGGGAAAAGAACTGCAAAAGCTGCGATTAAAATTGCAGTTGATATGGTAAAAGAAAAACTTATTTCAAAAAAAGAAGCAATATTAAGAATTGATCCAAATA
>MDTA01081662.1_pt1 | contig 18196 bp, 21 predicted proteins | sample 811151 | NCBI WGS metagenome assembly MDTA01 (sample SAMN05326648, study PRJNA326480) | marine metagenome | isolation source: seawater | place: Indian Ocean: South | collected 2010
AGACAGAGAGATCATTGCTTCTTTGAAACCTTACCTAGTTAAAGCTACAGCAGACGCAGGTATGGGTATAGGAAATCCTTCGTTAGAACCTAAAATATTCACGGGCTTGAATGGTTGGAAGTACCATTATTCTAAGCTCATTAAGTACATAGATCGCAAATTTGGTCAGTATGATATGAAGCCCCACGATTTCCGTATGCTTTACGCAAATCGTAGATTGTTCGCTACGATGGCAGATCAGCAAGAGCAACTACATGAGGACGTTAAAGCTCTAGTAGACGCAGGTACTCAGAATATACAAGAAGAAGTGGCTACGAGAGTAACTACGTTCATCAATGACGCTATTCAATCGGTTGCAGATGACCTGCACCATTCAGATATGGGTAGTGCTATTGATTATTACATCACTCCGAACTTTGTTTTGAACTTTCTCAATCAAGGCTACATAGTAAACAATATAGAAGACGCAGTTAAGCAGGGCTATAAAACAGTGAGCTTCGATATACAGAAGTTTATTGACGTTGCAAACCTGTTCGGGACTGATTCTTACCCACTAAGGAGAGCGACAGACCTTAGCCAACTATTACAGTCTATGGACGATGAAATGGGTGAGGTTATGGGTGAGGTTATGGGTGAGGTTATGGGTGGTGTTGATCTTGAGTCTCTTTTAAATGAGATGGACGATGAAATGGGAAAAGTGGCAAGCCCTCTATTTCGTCAAATGCGCAGAGACAACATCGAGAGAGAAGACAGTAAAAAAAAAAGTCTTTGAGCGATGATGATGACGACACAAAGTCTAAAAAAACTGCCCCTCGTGGGATAAAGAGAAATAGAGTCGATAGGAAGAAAGAAATACAGAAGTCTGTCTCTAAAGGTAGAGAGAAGCGAAGACAGGAGAGGCTACAAGAGAGGTCTTCAAAGAAGATTAAGAGTCTTGAAGAGTTGGGTAATGAGGCTAAAAGCTACGAGTCTCTGAAGCCTGCACAGAAGAGTATGCTTGTTAAAAAGATCAAGAAGCAACTCCCTAAAGATCAGGCATTTCGCTTTCAGAGTGATTACAGGAAATTAGAGAAGAAAGATAAAAAGAAGTTCTTGTTGAGGGCTGTGAGTTCTTTGCTTAAAGAAGCTCAAAAGTGAGGTATGATACAACATCAGATAGGACAATAAGGAGCGATCATGTCTAACATATTTGGTGGTAAAAATAAGAACAGTCTTTACATACCTATGTCTGAGATTGAGCAAGAGTTTATTTCTAGGCTTGCTGAGAAGAATGACTTTTACATTATCATTCACGAATGGGGTTATGTAGACAACCCAAAGCTGACCTTTGGAGATAAGAATCTGCACTTTGGGTTCAAGATGTTTTTTGATCGACCTGAAAACCCTATGCCTGTTCATTTCTTTGATATGGAGCTTCGTACACGTTCGGGTATGAGCTTGTTTCGTCAAAAGATGGACTTAGGTTATGGAGGTCAGCCTATGCTTATTATGCAGGGGTTAGAGCTTGAAATGGTTTGGGACATAGCTCTCAAGAACATCGACCCTAAGATCATTAAGAAGATTATGCCGAAGACGCTAGGTTTAACCTCAAGGCTTCAAGACTCCACTACAGGAGAAATGACTGTGTTTGGAAATATGAAGCTCGACAGGGAAGCTAGAGACTTAGCTCTCAAGTTAGATCAGGCTGAGAAAGAACTTCCTATTTTAGAGAGGCAATACAGAGCTGAGGACAAGAAGAAAGCTCAAAAGAAATAAGTCTTAAACCTTTTATGTCTACTTATGTGGAAATAGATGTAAAGGGTTAAAGAATGAGTTACATGAACCACAATTGGTTATATCCTCTAACGCTAGAACTATCTCAAAAAAGCCCTCAGAGTTGGTCTGTTTCAGAAAACGATTCTGCTCATGGCTTAGGGCAAACTCCCCAAGTCGAATGGAGGAAGAATGGTTATGTTAAGGGTCGCAGAGCTTGGGTTATCCATGATGACTACAATAGATATGTCTTATTGTTTTCTTTGATAGTGAAAGACGGAGCTGTAAAAGGGAGTCAAGGTATTCGCCCTGTTCTTATCCTAACAGATGAAAATGGAGATGTACTTTACAAGAAGCTCTTTAAGAAGCCTCACAACAAGGCTGATGTTAAATTTGATAGCTTTCAGTATAAAAGAAGCGGTCAGCTCCAATACCGTCTACAACCTCATATTTCGGATTTAGTAGAGGCTTTCCTTTCTCCTTGGAACAACTTAATGGAGACTTTATTTAAGGTTGATGATGTTCCTATGCTTGGATTAGAGGTATTTGAAGAGTACGGTTATCCAAGTGTTAAGCCAATGCAAAAAGTTGTTAGAAATGGAGACATAGAACTTATTGATAGGAAGCACGTTGTAGAAATCTTAGGTACTCCTTTTAAGAAAGCGATGGCTATTAAAGTTGCTAAGTTGGCGATGGAGAAAGCGATGGCTATTAGAGTCGCTAAGTTGGTGGCAAAGAGAGCTTCAAAAGACTTTTATGAAGTTACTATAGACACCACTCTTAAAGGGAGTTGGGTTGATTCTTTTACAAGTAGCTACCCCAAGACTTTTGATATTTCAAGTGAGAGAGACTTAGAAGAAATAGTGGAAGAAGAGTACGAGAAGTACGCTAAGGGATTATGGGGTAGCCAACCTTTTGACCCTAAGAAAATCATCTTTGATAAAATGGGGGTTTTCGGGCTTCGGTTTGTAATGCGCACCACAGGCTATTCATTACCTAGCTTTACGATCAGTATTCACTCAAAGCAAGTTAGTGATGAGGACTTGCTTCAGATTCTTAAGCATGGGACTTTCTTCTCTCATGCTTTGAGACGCTACTAGTCTCTTTCGTACTCAATCACCTCATCAACTAAACCAAGCTTAAGGCATTTCTCAGGGTTTAACCACAAGTCTCTCTTTAAGAGTTCCTTTAACTGCTTCTTTTTCATGTTGGTGTGCTTCAGGTAGATTGAGCTAATCATTTCCATGAGTGAGTCCATAGACTCTTTCTCATCATTCAGATTCTCATAAGTACCCCAAACTCCTGTACTGATTTGGTGGATAAGCATAAAGCTGTGTTCAGTTACAAAACGCTTTGCTCCAACACAAGAGAGTAAAGTCGCCGCTGAGGCCGCAGAACCCTCTACATAGGTGTATACAGGGATATTAGAATTGAGGATATGACTTGCGCCTGCTAGTCCACTAAAAGCGCACCCTCCCCCCGAATTAATATGGAGGTGAATAACAGGAGCTTGACCCACTTCTAGTTCACACATCAGAGAAATAATCTGATTGTTTAAGCTCCTGATAGCAATACCCAACTCCATAATCGCTTTAGGGGTAATGTCTTGGTACAGATAGATGTTATTATCAACGACAGTAAGCTCTCCAAAGTAGTCTTCACTCTTACTTTGTCGAGGCGCAGTTGCTGACTTATAGACTCTACGGTTAAGTGGGCTTTCGGGGCTTGAAATATTTTTCATGTTATTCTCCTTCACGAACAACGTAGTAACCCTCAGTCCAAGCAGAAATAAGAATTCTTACTGACTGAGGAAGATCAGAACCAACAGAAAGACACTCAGGTGCTTTCGGTGATTTGGGAGTGCATAATTTAGGGGCATAAGACGTGCATTTCTGATGGTCTGCACAGACCTTTGGTAGAGGTGCTCTTTTAAGACAACCTCTAGGATCTCTTAGCCCCTCTTTCATAAGAGGAGTGCAATCACCTCTTAATGCTCGATCTAGTGAGTCCAAAGAAATGACATCTACAAACTTCGACCATTCCGTGTCTTTAAGTTCTGCGAAATGACCCCAAGACCCCCCCTCAGAGGTTGGGATAATTCGAGCAATCTTAGGGTCTGACCATGTTTTGTCTGACAGCTTTGTAAAGATCAACCCATCTCTACGATACATCATCAGTGATATACCTTTTCATTAGCTATTATAGCCTCTACTGCCTTTTCACAGATGTATTCTGTGAACACATACTCTGAAGACAGTAGTTCAACTGCTTCTTCACTAGGCGAGCCTACAAAACCTACTATTCTCTGCTTGTCATAATCGTCTTCATAAACGACTACTTTTAGGTGAGCAAATATTTCCTCTATCCCTAATCTTTTGCCGATACTAATCCATACACTTATTAGCTCTTGGGGAGTCTTTGATTGTTCCGCTAAGAGTTTGATGGAGTAATCGAAAAGTTCAGTTATATCTATTTCTGTTTCATTGTCTTTATCACTCATCTTCATTCCTTTGAGAAGGGATTTGATTTACTAGCTTTCTCCAATGGGAGTCAGATTGATGTTCTAGTGAACACAGTAAATCATACCCTTCCCAAAGCTTTAGGATAAGGTCATATTCAACGGCTCTTTCCCTAGTCAGCATATAGAGCCTGTTACCCACTCTTTTCTCCAAAATATTTCTATTATCGGGTAAATTAGGTTGGTCGCTCTCAAAGGGGTCTTTCTTTTTTTTGTACTCCCAAACGGGAAGTCCGTATTTCTTCTCTAGTAAGGTACATGACTTGTTAAAGTCTGAACCCTCTTTCTCCATAACAAGAGCAATCGAATCACGGGCTTTCCCACACGCAAAGCAAAAGAAAGAGTTAGACTCAGGGTAGACACGGGCTGAGGGCGCATTGTCTGAGCCATCTCCGTGAAGATCACAGCGAAACTGTTGTTCTCCCCCACCCTCATACACGTCATATCCGTAATCAGATAAGACTCTGACGATAGGTATCTTGTCTTTTATTCGTTCCGATCTCTTCATATATCGTTGCTTATGAAAAGAGGCTTCCAAATAAACCCACTGTCTTGTGTTAAAGTTATTTCCTTTTGACTGAAAAGATCGACTGAGACAGCAGAGGGTCTTTTCAGCCCATTTCTTCTGATAAATGAATATAGAACTCTAGCGAAAGTTTGGTAGGCTTTCAGCTCCTCAGAAGTATCTGAGGGTTGCCAAAACAAGTCCACAAAAGATCGAAGCTCCTCATCGTTTGTGGGGAAGCCTACATCTCTGTGGTTCTCTAGCTCAGGTCTGTGGTTGATCAGTTCAAGAATTAATGCCTTAAAGTTGGCGATGTAGAGTTGAAGCTGAGCTTCTCGGTATTCTTCGTCAATATAGTACAGGTAATGCGTGGCGCATGGCATATCAATCTTAGGTATAAAGCCTTCCCCCTTACATACACAATCGAGGGGAGTCTTTGTAATTTCTTTTATCATGTCATCAGTCATATCGTCAGTCATAGTAACGTCCTCCTTTACCCTTTATATAAGACTAGGTAAACACTTTACCTACAAAAAAGCACATACATAGCAAACAGTAGATAAAACAAGAAAATAGGGTAAAGAAACCTAGTTTTATTAAGGGGTTGGCTTCACCGTCAGTGTATATAACTGTAACGATAGAAGAGAGGAATAGAGCTAAGCTGAGTATGTCCATTTCTTACTTTTTCCACCACTCATCTAGGCTACCCCAAGGGATTAGCTCATAAAGCTCGTCGGGAATGCTCCCTACGCACTCATACTTAAACCATTCTCCCGAAGTCCTCCATTCTTGGAGCAGTTCGTGTAGTTCTCGCTCTCTCCAACCTAAGCCCTCTAAGTAGCAGACTAGCTTTAGCTCGTTTGCATTTCCTGTTTGTAGGGTTTTGAGTCGTCTTTTAGGGTCTTTTGAGCGACCTATTTTAATCATGCCTGTAGAGCGTTCTTGTATAAAGTAAAGGCAATCGCCTTTACGTCTCAGTTTACGCTCTCTAGCAGACTTTATTACTTTGTCGAAGTCCATAACTTTTTGCCTGTTTAGAGTGAGGTACTTTCTTTTATATACGATACCTGACTCTGAGCAGACAGAAGATTTTAGATAGTCTCTTCTAAATGGTTTAAGAGGCTTTCAAGAGTTTCACCAACTCTCGCTTCCCCACCTAGACTCATTTCTAAGTCTTCTACAAGACTCTCAAGAGTATGACCAAGCTTTAGTTGTTTAGCTTGGCCTATAAATGAGTCTAAGTTAAGTTTCAGAGTGCGAGGGTTTCTCATCACAGACCTCTTAAGGTTTTTGCCCACATCACCGTTAGTTATGAACTTTAAGATTACCCTTGGGTTGACGTAGTAGGAAATCGTCGTTTTGAAATCGTTCTTGTGGTTGATTACGGTTTGAGCTTCTGTAACTGCTTCGTTGATGAAATTTGCGACCTCTTCAGCTACCTTTTCTTCTAAGTTTTCTGCTTCTTCATCAATGAATGCTCTGATCTTGTAGAGTAGATCAATCTTCCTATTCTTTAGGTGGCTAAATACCGCTTGAGTTGCCTCAAGTTTACGGAAATCAGTTAAGGTCAGTCCTGAATCTTCAACTACTTGGTTGAAGTAGTTGCTTAATGTAGAACCGCTTAGAGGTCTACCACCACTTTCTTCTTCAAATAAGAAAGGGTCTATGTCTAAGGTATTAGCCGTTATTGTAGCTCTTTCAGCAATTTTTATAATTTCTCGAACAACATCTTTATCACTCAAGTAAGCAACATTGGTAGTTGCTGACTTTCCGGGAAATTCAACTCTGATTTCATCTATAGAAGGTCCAATCACCTTAGAAATGAAGCTGAGTTTTAGTGTTCGAGCACCAAAGGTATTAATGTAAACGAATTCTCCATCTTCGTCTTTTACATATTTGTTCTCTGAGTCTCTTAATCTTGCTTTAGTGTCATTTGCGTAGCCTGGTCTGATACCTGTTTCCATCATAATGGCGACCATTAAGGCTCTCAATCTGAGGCTTGTGTCAGAACTCATCATATCGGATTTAACCCGATCAACAATGTCATTGTACCTATCTATAAGCACCAACATTTTTTTCATTTTAGAATCTACATCATTTACTTCATTGGCGAACAAATCAGTTACTGTTTTTATTCTGTTGTAAGACTCTAACTCTATGGTGATATTCGGAGGGAGAAACTTTTTAAACTCTTCAGGTAAGGCTTGATTCTGACCCTCTTGTGCAAATCCGAGAGTTGTCTCACGAACGTATGAAGAAACAGACCCTTGCACTGCATAGAGTACAGGCTCAGCCTCACCTTTCTTTTCCCCGTCTTCATTTCCCACAAAGAAGGTAGCGATGGCATTTCTTAAACTCGTTATGTGCTTTTTAGCAGAACCGTCTAAGTGTGTGCTTACAAAGTCATTGAAAGCCCTGCTTGTATCAATGATTGATTTTACTTCCTCAAAACTAAGTATTTCCCCTTCAGGGATTGCGAGTCTTAAGTCTTTTAAAGTCGGTATGATTGCTCTTCTTGCGTCATCAATCATCTCATATAGGAAGTCAAAGTCTCCCTCCAAGCCTGCATTTTTGTAGCTCATTTAAGCCTCCTCACTTGTGTTTTGGTTTAACATTACAGAGTCGGCTATAAAAAAACTACACTACATCTTCTAGTGGGTCTTCTTTCTTTGCTTTAGCTTTAGGAGAAGCCCCCATTTTGAAGTTCATGGGGGTGTTCAGAATACGACCTACAGGCCAAGCAGTCTGCGCTTCAAAAGCCTCAAAGGGAGCTTGATCACGAGACTTTAAACACTGATACTTGATCATGTTCTTCTGTCTCATATTATCGTCATACCAAGAAGCGATTACAACGTCTGCGGAGCGTTCCGCTTCATTGGCGTAAGAGAGGTGCGTGAGGTTGTAAGTACCGTCATTTTTCTCAGCCGCTTTGAAGCCCTCACGGTTAATCTGAAATAGACAGAGGATAGGAATACCTTGTCCTCTATTGAAACCCATAGCCGTCTTCTTCAAGTCTCTGATAACTTCGTTTAGACGCTCTGTTGTAGACGCAACCCAACGTCTCGCTGACATTAAGAGTGCATGGTCTACCACAACGAGCTTTACAGGGTGCTTAGAGGCGATTGTCTCAGCTTTTGTCCTCATATCCTCAACGGTAAAGTCAAGGCTATCGGGGTCAGCAACCTCAAAGAAGATAGAGCCGTAAGTACCGTTCTTCATGTTAGTCTTGAGATCGTCAATGACCTCTTTTAGAAATAACTCCTCATCTTTAGTCAGCTTACCGTCTCTGATTTTGATAGGGTCGAGTCCAACATCAGGGTTGGGGTGTGATTGAATACCTAAAGCGAGTCGCTTCTGTCTAAACTTTGGGTGCATACTGTGAAATGCGTAGATCGTTCTACGGCATTGAGAATAATGCATTTCCAAGCTGAAATAGACGGTGCTTGTACCTCCAAAGACAGCTTGATTATACACCCAATTCACAGCAGACTTAGACTTCATGTGTCCTGTAAATCCTGCCATGATGTAGAGTTCTTTTCTCTTGAAACCACCGATAGCGTCATCAATAACTTGTAAGCCTGTTTTCGGCAAAACTTCCACCTTTGTGTCTTTAATTTTTTGATACTCTTCCCAAAACTCATCACCGTCTCCAAGAGCTTCACCTCCGATACGGCTACCGAATGTTGGGGTCATTAAGTCATGTAGTTGTTGGGAAATAAAACGACCTGCGTCTCTTGCGCCTTTTAGCTTTCTCTTAGTTCTCCCCTCTTTGATCTCAATCCCATTTCTAGTGATTTCTTTGACCTGCGCCATAGTCTCACTAAGAGCCATGACACGAGCTTCTTCAACCTGCTTCTCAATTAAGAAGATAAAGTCTCCTCGATAAGCAGGCTCTATTGTAGAGAGTGAGCGAATGCGATCAGCTTCATCGTATTGATTGTTGCTGTCTAAGAAATTGATAGCTGTCTCTTGAGTCGGTAAGTGAGAGTGTTGGCTAACAAAGTCTTTTATGTACTCGTATATTGAGCGGTCTGTAGGCAAGTCAAACTTGAGAATAGACTCTCTCAGAGCGGTGTAGTTTTGGAGCATGGCTTTCTCATCATCTCCAATACGAGGTTCGGGGATTATGCTTCTTAGTATTCTCATAGTTTCATCGTCTTATGTCGAGCAGTTGGAAGTGCAGGGTCATTACTCCCCCCGATAGTCTGAACACTCAAAGAAGATCGCCTTGAGGTAGTCTTACCTACAATACCAATCCTCTCCCAACCATCGAGTGCGTCTTCTACAGCTCTTGACCAAGAAATATGCCCTTCTTCCAAAGGCTTCTCAGGCTCTACTACCAACCAAGTAGGCTTGCCCAAATGTTGGCGCAACTCGATTGTCTCGGCAAGGACTTCGGGCATTGCGCTATTTCTAGCAGTCTTAACACCTAAGCGTATGATGAGAAGAGTAGGAGACTCTGCCAAGTCTTCTAAACTTGCTACTCTGACATCACGTCTAAAGTCGGGGTCGATGATTTCAGAGTCTGAGCGAGCTAAGTTAGAAAGCCATGCAGAAATGAGGGTAGCGTCAGACACCACTTTAAAAAATTCTTCGGGTCGAGCGTGATGGGCAAATGCGCTTCTCATGTGTAGCATGAGTTCGGGCTTGTGGGCTACGATCACCACGTTTTCTTTAATCTTCCCTTTGAGCAAGCTCGTCTTCTTTATAGGTGCTACTTCAAGTCCTGCCCATGCTTTTTGAGCTTGGACTCTCAACGCTTTTTTAAGAGTACATGAACATGGGATTGCTTGCGGTATTCCGTAGTGCCCATCGTCTACTTGAATATATCCAAAATCATTGCATTTTTTACATTTAGGCATTGACCCTCCTTTCTTGGTCTGTCTGTATATATATCAGACTTTAATGATGTCTCTTGCGTCTTCTAGCAATCCATCGAAAATATCGTTGAGTTCAGATTGACCCACTTCAAGAACTTCATCTTCTTCTCCCTCTTCTTTAAGTCTCTTCCCTAGTACAGCTTCAATGAGGTTCATCTTATTCTTGAGAGTCTTCATCACTCTGTCGTCTATAGTTTTAGGGGCGCAAATGTGATAGCTGAATACTCGATCATGGATAGACCCAATGCGAATCATACGACCAATGATTTGCAGATAATCACCTGCTGACCAAGGTGTATCGTAGAACACAACAGCTTTAGCGAGTTGGAGGTTCACCCCCTCAGCCGCCGCCATAGTAATAAGACAAATCTTAGTGTCGCTTTCAGGGTCTTGAAATGCCTTTTGGCTTTCAACTCTTTGATCACCCGACTCAGCCCCTGTAATACGGCAGGTTTTAATCCCCTTACCCTCTATTTCAGCTTCGAGAATGTCTACCATACCTCTAAACCTAGAGAAGATGATCACTTTCTCTCCATCAAGCTCGTTTTGCAGTAAGTCTAAAAGAGTGTCGAGTTTACCGCTATCTCCATCACAGTCAATAAGAGCAGGGTGGTTGACGATCTGCTGACAAATTGTAACTGCTGTCAGCTTAGTAACTTCACGCTCTATTACTTCACCTGTTTCGGGGTCGATAACTTCTAACAGACCCTCAAGGGCTTCTTTGTATTTCCCTTTTTGAGACTTAGACAGATCACAGGAAATAACTTTCGTTGTGAGAGGAGGTAGTTCTTGGGCAACTTCGTGTTTAGGTCTTCCTATGAAATAAGGGTCGATGTGAATGCGAAATGCTTCTACGTCTCTCTTTCTATGACCTACTACAATCTTAATTCTCCTGCGAGAGCCAGGGATTGTTTGATCTCTTGTAATGCAATACTCTCGCATGAAAGAGGTTTTGGTAGTGAATAGATGAGGTACAGTAACCTTGTAGATTGCCCATGCCTCCATGAGCCTATTCTTGATGATCGTAGCAGACAAGCTCCACACTCTCTCGGCTGAGCCTGCGAGGTGTTTGCACACTTGATGTACTTGAGCTTTGTCGTTCTTAAAAGCCGTAGCTTCATCGAAGATCATTATGTGTCCTGAGATGGGCTGTAGGTATTGGAAATCCATCACTGCCGTTCTGTAGCCCATAATCATTGCTTTAGGACCTGCGTTGTAGGCTTGGAACTCTTCGTGTATTTTAGCTCGCTTCTTCTTTGTACCTAAGCACTTGAAGACTTTAACTCCGATGGTAAAGCGATCTATTTCTGACTCCCACTGACCCACTGCTGATTTAGTAGTGCAGATGATAGCAGGAATGTCGGGTTTCTTATCCCATAAGTAGCTCAAGGCGGCGACAGCTTGAAGTGTCTTACCCAAACCTGTATCGTCTCCAAGCACAAAGCGTGGCATGGCAAGCAGGTGTAATATACCTTGTATTTGGTACTGTCTAAGAACAAGAGGAGAACCATTGTCTAAGGTAGTTTTTAACGTCTTTGAAGCAGGAGCTTTAAGGTCGTTTTTGGTGCGTATTTTACGCAACTTTTCTATCGTTGCGAGGAGCTTTTCGCTTTCCATACAGAGCCTTTCTGTGCTTGAGGTTTAGGCTCTATATATAAGACTGTTAGGTTGTCAGTCGAAGAAAATCGAGAGAAGCTCACTAAAAGAATCAGAGTGTAACATAAGGTTATTTCTTGTTAAGTTGTATTCCCTTATATGCAAGTCCATAAACTTATATCCACCACCTCGTACAAGCACACGAGCCATCGTAACTGCGCTCCAATAAGTGTAAGTCCACTTCATTGCGTCCCGCATGGCTTTTCTTAACTTCATTTCCTGTATGGGAGCGAGCTTGATACGGTCATCTTTATAACGAACATCGTATCGTCTGTAGTCTTTTAGGCTCTCTCTGTAAATTCGACCTAAAACACTAAATTCAGCAGAAATCCGAGCAGTACCTGATGGGAAATCATAATTATTTTTCCACCTTCGGAACAGAAGAGTCTTAACGAGAGGGTCTTCAACTTCATTAAATATTTTAACTATTTCTTGGATTCCGATGTGAACCATCTTGACTAATGTGGTGTGGGTTTTTCTGAACTCAACAGACCTCATGTCGCTTCCTTTCGTTTGTGCTTTCTTTATAGCCATCTATAGACAGTCTATTAGAGAAAGGTCAAAAAATGAAACATCTAAAACCTTGGTTCTTTGAACATTCACAAGTCCCCGTATTTCTGAGCAAGTTTGCGCCTATAGAAATAAGTGCAATCACTCTCTTCTGCTTTGTCTTTTCAAGAGCTGAAATAAGCGAGAAAACGAAGCGACACGAAACAATCCATTTCCAACAGTACCTTGAGACTTTTGTGATTGGGTTCCTGCTCGTCTACCTCTTTGACTATCTCTATTCAGCGATCATCAAAAAGAAAGGATTCACTCGTGATTCTTACCTTGCGATTCGCTTTGAGCAAGAGGCTTGGGAGTGCGATGATTTTACTCAGTATCTTGAGACAAGAAAGAGATTTTCTTGGCTAGATTATCCTCTTGGTGGTGAAGATAATCCCCCTCCCAAGAACGATCATGTCTAGGTTTTATGTTGGTTGGAAATGGGAGTCCTATACGCAAGAAGTCCCTGACTCTGATCTCGCTTCTTTTATTGCTCTTTTAGCTTCTATTTCTTTTATAATGTATATCATCTCCATCTGTCGTGGAGGCTGAAATGAACTTTGAAATGAAGTAAGGAATTGAAATGATAAAAACAGCAAGTACACAGAGAGTTGCTCGTATGCACCTCGCTAGAATGAACAAAAGAGCTTTCTTTTTAGATAACATTCAAGAAGAAGTAGCGAGTACATTTCTTCAGAGTGAAGCTGATAAAGAAGCCAAGTCTATTTCAGGTGAGGGACAAGCAGGTCTGAAATTTTTACAAAAGCACTTTGGTTTGAACTCATTAGACAGCTTTATTAAAGCCGTGGAGAAATCAGATTACGATGAGAGCAACCCCATTCAAAAAATGGTGGCGATTGCAGGCTCTAAAGCTAAGAGTGTTGGTGAAGCAGGTGATATACTTGGTCGATTTGCCAACTCATTTCAAAAGCAAGACATTAAGGGAATGGCGAAAGCTACGGGCTTCGAGGAAGAAACAGTAGCTCTAGTCTTATTGTGGTATGTGAGAAATGAGAAGAAAGTTCAAGCTACCCCAACACGAAATAAAGAAGCCTTTTGGAATCCCTTTGCAGTTGCACCTCCACCACCACCACCATTCCAAGCGCAGGCTCTTGTTGTAGAGAAAGTTCTCAATCTATCAGGCACTGTAATCAGTCAGCTTTCAACTCTGATAGGTAAAGGATTAGGTTGGCTTTCTTCAATCATTCCTCAAGGGTGGCTTCCATCTTTGCCTGCGGGTAAAGCGTGGTCTGCGATCTATTACATCTTAGGTAAGGCATGGGCTTTGATTGCTAAAGCAGGTGGTCTTGCTTTAGGACTTATCAAAGCCACTATCATTAAGAGTACAGGAGCTTTTGGGATTGTCGCTGTGCTTAAAACTATCGGTGTTGCTCTTGTAGTTTACTACGCTATTTTAGGCATTTCTTGGTTAGGTTATCAGCTAACAAGACTGCCTAGCAGAGTATTAGTTGAGTTCCCAATCAAAGTGATTTGGGGCTTGATTAAGCTCATAGGTAAAGGGAGTATTAGACTGACCTCTTGGGCATACGACAAAATCAGGTCTGTTATTTCCGACAACAAAGACGTGCTTGAACCAAACGACCCAATGCTTTTAGATATGCAAGCGATCTGACTACTTCTTAACTTTAGGAGGAGGGACAGGAGCAGGAGGAGTTACGTCTTCTTCTTTCCTTGTGGGCATAGGTACTTTCCTAATCGTCTTCTTGTCTTTAATGTGTAGTGGGTATTTATCTATTTCATAGAGGTCTACCCACTCCCATTCAGTGTGTTCAGAATTCAACCTTGGTGTGAACTGATAGGCGACATCTGCTAGAAATAGAGTGTAGCCTCTTATGGAGACGTGATTGTAAACCTTAAAAGGCGGGAGTGGACCAACTTCTTCTCGACTTTCTCTAACTGCTGTTTCGTATGGTGTTTCTCCCATTTCGGTAGTTCCGCCAGGGAAATTCCAATAGCCACCCCATCGGTCTTTATTTCTTTTAGACCTCTTGAGCAATAGGGCTTTACCGTCTTTCTGAAACATAACTCCTGCACCCATTTCGGACTCCTTTTATTTCTAGTTCGACAGGAGAGGTTTATAGATAGTTTATTGTATTGGGGTGTAAGAGATAACTTTGAAGTTAAGGAGCAGATATGTACGCTTATGATTTACTTGTAGACCCACAAACATTCCAACGAAGTATTCGCAATAAGAGGGCTAGTTCAGTACCTACTGTTGATGAAAACACTCAACTCAGACTTGCCCGTATGCAGTTTGAAGTTGCTTTGAGAGAAGCTAAGACAGCAGGTTGGCTTGGGGACGCATGGGAAGGTGTGAAGAATTGGGTGTCTAACGCTCTATCTCTTGGGGGTGCTTTTATATTAGGTCTTAAGGACTTAGTGGTTCGGGGATTTACAGCTTTATTTAAGGCATTTCTAGGTGATCGAGAGTTCAAAAGCTTTTTCTCTAATTGGTTTAAGAAATGGGTTTTTGAAGAGATGGGTCCTATCGTATTTCAGTCGTATCTCAAAGGGGCTAATGAATACATCTCAGCTTCTAAATATTTAGACCCTAGAGATATACAACCTGAGTATTTAACGCCCGTCCAAGCGGCAAAAGAAAATATTGATTATGCTTCTTATTTCAAAGGGTTCGAGTGGGCAAAGTACAGCCTTGCAAGTGGCGACCTCTCTCCGACAGTAACCAAAATCAGAAATGTAGCTAGAGATGAGAACTTAGAGGATTACCTTGTCGCTCGTATCGAAGACGAGTTCCCTGCAAGATCAGTTATTAAAGTCGTTGAGGAAGCGATTGCCCTAATTAACCCTGTAGGCGTTTGGGAAGCTATGAAAGAGACTTACGGCAAAGTCTTAGGTACAAACGCAGAGGGTGGGAAATGGGGTGTTTTCAAAGCAGGTACAAGTGCTTTGCTTGTAGGGTCTGTTTATGGACTCTTTAAGTATTTCATTTATCTTGCGTTTGGTAAAGTTGCCATCGCTACCGCATTTGGAACAGGAGTTTTATCAGGGCTACTACTTCTGTTTAAGACTTTCATTTACAAGTATGGCAAAGTGGGCTTTGCCAAGTCCTCAGCGGCAAAGCTACTGATGAAAGGCTTTAAAAAGCTGTGGGTTAATTTCGCTAAGAGTGAAGAAGATGCGTTCCAAGAAGAAGTCGAAGAAGAAGTACAGCGAACCCCTGAGCAAATCTTCTTAGAGAGTGCTAGGGGCAAGTTAATTCCTGCTCAAGAAGCTACTAAAGAAGACATACAAGGTGCAGTCCGAGTTGCTCATCTCCACATGAGACGTAAAGGACTAGTGTAATATGGGTCTTAATTTATATCATTACAAAGCAGAAGTCATTTCCGTATATGACGGAGATACAGTAACCCTTATGATCGACCAAGGCATGAAGCATTTCGCTCGTGTAAAAGTTCGATTAGTCGGGATAAACACACCCGAAATAAGAACTAGAGACTTGGAAGAGAAAGCTAGAGGGTATGCAGCTAAAAACTTTCTCAAGGAAATGATCGAGGGTAAAACCATCATCGTACACACCGTCAAAAAAGGTAAGTTTGGTCGGTGGCTTGGAGTTATGTGGACATACTCTGAGGATATGGAAGAGCTTGGTGAGTCAATCAATGACATAATGATCAGAGAGGGACACGCTGTCGCTTATAATGGGGGGAAGAGATGAGAAATGAAATGGCAAAAAGAGTCTCTTTAAGATATGCGAGACAAAAAAACTTGTCAGGCATTACTTTCTCTGAGGGTGATTGGCATATAGGTACGCTTACCATTGACGTACTGAGCTTTGTCAGTGATACACTAATTCAACAAAAGGTAGGGGAAATAGTTGGTTCTCTCGATACAGTCAGAGAAATAGAATTTGATTCTGAAGACGAAGAAGTATGGGCTTGTAGAGAAGATATAACTCTTCTTCTTGAGAAGTACCCCAAGCTCGTAGTGAGAGGCTTGGTTACTGTCGTTGATGTTGAAGAAAGTTGGTTAAACGAAGATTTTTGGGGCAGAGGAATAGGGACTGCCATGTACTTAAATCTCATTGAGAAAATATGGGAGAAGACCAAGAAGCCTTTTCTCTTCATACCTAACTATTGCAACGAGGGTAGCACCTCAGATTACGCTCAAAGGGTTTGGTACTCCCTAGCCCGTAAGTTCCCCTCTGAGGGCGAGTGTTTAGCAATCTTAAAGAAGCCTTAAACGTAAAGAAAGAACAGATGATGAATAAACAAGCAATGATACAAAGAGTCGCCTATCAGAAAATCGCTGAAATGAAAAAGCAGGCTCGCATAAAGAAGCAAGCTCATTTCTTGAGTGGCATACAGAAAAAGCTCACAGCGTTGTTTATGAAAGAAGCCGACCAAAGAGTTCAGGAGGAACTTAAGAGTCAGTCAAGAGCTTCTAAGGCAGGTCTAGCATGGGCGGCTAAAGAGACAGGCTTAAATAGTTTGGACGATATAGTTGACCTAGCAAAGAAAGGGGCTAAGCCTGATCTTAAAGACCCCATTCAAAAGCTCATTTACGAGCGTACCAACGGAATGAAAGACCCCGTTGAAGTAGCTAACCTAGTCGGTGAGCTGAGCCTTGCATATAAGAATCAAGATGTAGGGGAAATGGCGAAAGTCCTCAAGGTAGACGAGGAGGTGATCGCTCTTGTTCTACTTTGGTACACAAGAAGTAAGACTGCCGATGACTATGATTGGGGCGAACACCGTATCAGAAAGATAGACAAAGGAACTGAGAAATTACTCAACCTGTCTGCTAAGACTCTGAAAGTGGTTAGTTTCCTCACAGGAGGAAATGCAATCGAGTGGATTGTGAAGCTACTCCCTAAAGGCTCTTTAATTGGTAAGCCTTTGAAATGGGGTTGGTGGACAATACTCTTAGTAAATAGGTGGACAATATTGTCGAGCATTTACTGCTTTGCGGCAGCGAATATTTCCACTTTGGTTGGTTGGATGATGTCGGGGGCAGGTGGTGCTTTCCTAGAGTTTGTCGCTGTAGGTCTTCACTTATACACGACACCTATATGGCTTATACTCTTTGCGACTATCGCTCTTTCAGAGTTGTTTCATGTTGGTAAAGCCGAGCGTGAATGGAGTGTTAAAAATCCGTTCACGTCTTTATTTCTCGTTCCTGTTAAGTCCATCTTTGCGATTCTGAAGCAGGTATTTACGGGTGCTGTGAAAGTTGGCAAGGCTATCATCGCAGAACTCAAAGAGTATATCCTTGAAAATTCAGGTGTCTTGAAGAGTGCGTTCCCTAACTTATCAAGTTGGCTTTCAGAGTCGAGAGCGTTCAGCCCTCGTGAGCAAGATCAGCTCGCAGTTGTTTAAGCGAAATACTGCGTTGCGATCTTCACGATCTTTGGGTTCTTCTTTACCATTTTAAGGACTCTGCTTCGGATAGATCGGAGTTCTTGTACGCTAATCTCACAAGAGTCAGCCCATGCCTCATCTTGCTCTCGTTTGACTTTAGAAACACCATCAAATGTGCCTTGGAAGAAGTCAGTGAGAATTGAAGCCCAAAGACTCTTGTCTACGTCTTCTTTGTCAGACAACATTTCATCGACCTCATCATAGAGTAAAGACCAACCCTTACTCTGAGTTATTTCTTCTTCTAAGCTCGTTTGGTCGTTGAGGTAAAGCTCAGAGTTAGTGATCTTCCCGTCGTCATTATATTGATTGAACTTTGAGTGAGTGGTGGAAGGTACCCATTTAAACTCGGTATTTAGCTTCTTCTCTTGCTGAGTACGACAATACTTATTGTTATGTCTATGTAGAACGTCTTGCCCTTGCGTCTCTCTCAAACGTGTCATGTATTGAAAGAACATTTTTCGCTGTACCCAATTGAAATGTACTTTCTTATGTGTTCGATCTTTGAGCTTATCTTCTGCGATAACCCACGATAGGAACTCTAAGATTGTATCTTCAGCTTCGTCTTTCCGACAGAGACTGTGCTTTACTGAAGAGAAGTAGATGAGCTTTGATTTCCACTCTGAGAAGCGTATATCTTTATCCCCCTGTGCATACAAGTAGCTTGCAGTCTCGTTAAGGGTAATAACCTCTGACTCTGCTATGCGCTTGCGAGTCTCTCTTGGAGCGTTCTTTACACGATTCTGAATCTCAGGGAAATGATGAGGAAGATCGGTCGTCAGATCAAGTTTAGGAAGATCAGAAAAGTGGTGATCAAGGTCAGCAGTCAGATCAAGTTTAGGGAGATCAGAAAAGTGATGATCAAGCTCGACAGTCAGATCAAGTTTAGGGAGATCAGAAAAGTGATGATCAAGCTCGACAGTCAGATCAAGTTTGAGTTCTG
>MDTA01081667.1_pt1 | contig 18188 bp, 17 predicted proteins | sample 811151 | NCBI WGS metagenome assembly MDTA01 (sample SAMN05326648, study PRJNA326480) | marine metagenome | isolation source: seawater | place: Indian Ocean: South | collected 2010
CAAAAATAAATTACAAAAAATTAGAAACTAAAGATTTTTTTCATTTTGTAGGAACTCACAAGAATAACTCTAAAACAATAATATCTCAAAATATGTTTTCTCCAATTTTATATAAGAAGATAAATTTTATTTATGAGCAAGCTCTAATTAATGTAGATTATGTCAGTGGAAAAATAGAGATAAAAAGCAAAAACAAAAAAAAACAGATTAATTTAAATAAAACGAGAAACTTTTCATTTTTAAGTGAATTAAGTAGTTTTTTAAATAAAAAAAAAAATATTAATTCTATACAAGACGGATTAAAAGTTTCAAAATTTATAAATAATTTACAAAAAAACCTATAATGATAATTTACTTACACATTGGCACTAGAAAAGGATCCAAAGGTATAAAAAATAAAAATTTATTAATGCTTAAAAATAAAAGATTAATTGAGCGTACTATATTATTTGCAAAGTCTTTAAGTTTTAAAAAAAAAATAGTAGTAAATACAGATGATAAAAAAGTAATTGATATTTCAAGAAAACTAAAAGTAGATTTTATAATTAAAAGACCAAAAAATCTCGCTTCCGCTGGAGCTTCTAAATTTAAAGCATGGAAATATGCATTAAATTTTCTAAAAAAGAGTGAAAAGATAAACCTGAAAAAAGATATCTTTTTAGATTTGGACAACACTTGTCCGCTTAGAAAAAAAAAGGATATTGAAAAAATGTTTATGATCTATAAAAAAAAATATTATAACAAGAAACGAATTGACGGTTTTTTTACTATTACTAAAGCAAGGCGAAACCCTTATTTTCAATTAATGGAATATAAAGGGGGGTTCTTAAAAATTTCAAAAAAAATTAAGGGAAGAACATTTGTGAAAAGACAAGGAATACCCAAAGTTTATGAGCATTGTGGAGTTGCGTATTTTCTTAAACCCAAATTTTTGTTAAATAAAAATTTTTTCTTAGATGGTAATTTGAAGGGTTACGAAATTGATAGAATTAGTGCGATGGATATAGATGATGAAGAAGATTTGAAAGTAATAAAAAAATATATCTAAAAACAATGAAAAGAATTTTAATAATAGGGGCTGGAAAGATAGCCGAAGAATATCTAAAAGTAATAAAAGTTAATAAAAATATTGTTACTAGTTGTATTTTTTCAAGAACTTACACAAAGGCTCTCTCCTTATCAAAAAAATTTAAAATTAAAAACACTTTCAAAAATAAAGAAGATATTGTTAAAAATATGAATATATTTGATGCAATAATTGTTGCAGTAAATATAGAGAATAATTTAGATGTATTGAAATTTTGTCTAAGATTAAAAAAAAAAATACTGATAGAAAAACCCTTAGCTTTAAACTTCAAAAAAAATAAATCCATTAGTAAATTAAATAACAATTTAAAAAAACTTATATTTGTTGCCATGAATAGACGATTTTTTGACTCAACAATATATTTAAAAAAGAGATTAATGAAATATTCAAATAAAAAAAAAAGAGTTTTAGAGGTATACGACTGTCAAAATGAACGTTTTTTTGAAAAGAGAAAATTCCACCAAGACGTCAGAAAAAATCTTATGTACGCAAACTCAATCCACTTAATAGATTATTTTAATATTTTTTGCAGGGGAACTATTTCACGTATAAATGTAGTAAAAGAAAAATTTAAAAATGTAAATTTTCTATTTGCAATTTTAAAATTTTCATCTGGAGATATTGGCTATTACACCTGTGATTTAAATTATCTGACAAATTGGAAAGTTAGACTAGGACTAGATCATGAGACTTGGACTTTTTCACCTTTAGAGACTGTTCTTTATAAAAATATCAAAAATAACAATAATAAATTTACTGAATTTAAGACTATTTACAAGGATGGTTTTTATAATCAAATTAATGAATTTGAAAAATTATTAAATGGAAAAAAAAATAATTTAGTAAGTTTTAAAACTTACTTCAAAACTATCATTATGATCAAGAAAATTTATGGAAAATAAAAAAATTTTGTTAATAGGATTTGGAAATATTGGAGTGAGATATTATGAGGGTATTTTAAAATCAAATAAAAATTTTCAACTTTACATATTCGATAAAAACAAAAAAAAATATTTAAAGAAAAAAAAAAAATATGTTTATTTTTTGAGTAGTTTAAATGAGGCAAAAAAAATTAGTAACTTATTTCTTATAGTAATTGCAACAACAGCCGCAGATAGGGGCACATTGTTAAAAAGATTAAACTTAAAACCTAAATACTGGATTATAGAAAAACCTTTGGGATCTTCAATCAAACAAATAAACTTAGTAGAAAAAAAATTCAAATTTTCAAAAAATGCTTATATTAATATGCCAAGAGAGAATTGGACAATTTACAAAAAATTAAAAAAATTATTTATCAAAAGCAAGTCAAAAATGAAAGTAAATGGCACAAATTGGAATCTAGTTTCAAATTGTTTTCATTTTTTAAGGTTATTTGAATGGATTAATGATTCTAAAATAAAATCCTTTAACTTTGATAAAATTAATTCTTGGTACAGTTCAAAAAGAAAAAAATATTATGAGGCTGATGGATTAATTACGGCACAATTATATAATGGATCTACATGCTCTCTAATATCAAAGAGAACTTTTGACAATAAAAAGAAATATGTTGTGAATTTATATTCAAATAAAAACTTTGTTAAATTCAATGAAATGAGTGGGAATTTAAAAATAAATAATAAAACTCTTAAGTATAAAATACCTTTAGTATCAGAGGAAATGAATTCATATTTCGAAAAATTTATATTGAAAAAAAAGGTAAGTTTACCTGAGGTTAAAACTCAATTATCAATTCAAAAAAAGGTATTAAAAGAATTTCAATCCAATTGGAGCAAGAAATTTAAAAAAAAAAATAGACTGAATATTACATAAATGATCAAAATTCCTAAAGCTAAAAAGTACACGTATATGAAAGATTTCATAAATGATAAATGTTTTCTTTCGAGAATAAAAGTATCTGAATTTTTTAAACCAGAATATAAAGATTTGTATCTTTTGTACCAATATATAATTCTTAACAAACGTATTTCAGTTTTGGAACTTGGGTCTGGATATTCGTCAATAGTAATGTCAAAAGCGTTAGAGGAAAATAAAAAAAGATATCTTTCTAAATTAAAAAAAATCACTCATGTCCCTAAATTTCAGTTGAGTTGTAATGAAAATGTAAAAAAATATCATTCTATATTAAACAAAGTTGCTAACAAAATTAACATCAAAAACTTAAAAATAAATTTTTCTCCTGTTAAATATGGAAAAATTAATAATCGAATTTGCACAAGGTTTACAAAACTAAAATTTAATAATCCTGATTTTATTTACATAGACGGCCCATCTCCAACTACAGTCAAGGGTTATTCTTTAAATATGCCGATGAGTGGGGACATAATACACTATGAGCACTTTCTAAATCCTGGAACAATAATTGTAGTTGATGGAAGAACCGCTAATGCGAGATTTTTAAAATCTAATTTTCAAAGAAATTGGATTGCAAAGCATGATAAAGTTAATGATCAATCTGTTTTCTATCTCAAAGAGAGCGCTTTAGGAAAAAAAAATAAAATATTACTAGATTTTTATAAATCTTGATTTAATTGAAAAAAAAACTTTATATCTTGGACTCAATCGAGGCTATTAAAATTCTTTTAAGATATGAGAATCCTAAGAATATTGAAATTATCACACTTAATTTTTCTTTAAATAATTTTCTAAAATTAAAAAAAATCTTTTCAAGAAATATTTATGAATATTTTAGTAATTCTGAAATTAAAAAATGCGTAAATAAATCATATTCTACTTTAAATAGAACACTTGTTTCTTTGGATGAAGATTTAAGAAGGAATAATTTTTTTAAAAAGAAAAAAATTACAAGTTTTTTTCATCCTATTTTTATCACTCAATACCAAAAAACCTTTTTTTCTTATTTTTTATTGAAAAAACTATTAGAAAAAAAAATAAATCTAAAAAAGTATAAAGTTACAATATTCTATGACAACTTCTTATTAAAAAATAAATTTCCAATTTATGAGTCACTTGGCTCAAATAAATTGTTTAAAGACATTGAGTTACGAATTGTAAATTCTAAAAATTCAGATTTACTTTTTCAAATTAAAACTCAAATATTAAATCTTAATCATATTTTAAGATTTATAACGTCAAGATTAAAAACGTTTTACCTAAAAAAATTATTAAAAATTAAAAACATATTTCTTAAAAATAAATTTAAAATTTTATTACTTAATTACGATTACAATTTATTATTTTTTTTAAGTAATAAAAACTATAATATATCATTATACGAAGACATTAAAATAAAAGGAAATGGGGATGAATTTTTAGAACATTCTTTAAAAATAATTAAAAATAAAAAAAAATCCCAAAATAACAAAATTTTGTGTTCTATCCAAAAATATCTATTAGAAAATAAAGATAGTATAGATCTAAATTTAACTTCTAAGGTTTCGAAACAAAATTTCAAATATATTTTTTGGAGGTATCCAGTATCTCTAAAAACTAACGAAAATTTACTAGTGAATAATGAGAAAAAAATTAAAATAATTGGCTTTCAACATGGTGCACATTATTTAACTAAAAAGAATTATTACCATTTTGACCAAGATTTTAATAATTGCAATTATTGGATTAGTTATAATTCTTCTCAAGCAGATTACAAAAAAATATATGGAATCAAAAAAAAACGTTGCAAAATAATTAAACAAAGTTTTTTACATAAAAAAAAAGAAGTGTCTGGAACAAAATTATTAAAGAACCAAATATTATATCCTTTAAGACAAATAAACCATTTATACGAAAGCGGTATCGAAGATAAAATTGTTATGAAAAAACAAATTGAAATTTTAAAAATTTTAGAGGGCTTTAAAAAAAATTATATGATTAAACCTTTATTTCCAATAAATAGAAAAAATTGTGCTTTGATAGATATTTTTAAAAAACTAAAATATGGGAAAATTTTATCAGGCATATCTCTCAAAAACTATTTAAAATTATTTGAACATAAAATTATCGTATTAGACAATTATGAAACTACTTTATACGATGCAATAGAGTATTCAAATAATTCAAAAATTATAATAATTGATGATGAAAATGATTTTGGATATAAACTAAATAAAAATTTTAAAATTAAAGTGCCGAGTAGAGTGATATTTTTAAAAAAAATTTCTAATTTAAAAGATATATTAAAAAAAAAGATAAAAACTAAAAAAAAACATATCTTAAAAAACAATTTTGCATTTAATAATTATAATATAATTAACAAAATTATTAATTAGACAAATTTGATGTTTTTGTAAAATTATCATATGAAAAAAATATCCTTAATTATTTTCAAAATTTTAGTTTTATTGGATTTTATATTTCAAAGAATTTTCAAAAAAAGTTTTATGTCACATATAAAAGATTTTTTTCATGAGAATAGCTATACAAAAAAACAGATTTTGAAAAAAAGTATTAAATTTTTTATACCAAATAAGGTTGTAGAATGGCGTGTAGATACCTTTTTTACTAAAGAGCCAGAAACACTTGAATGGATAAATTCTTTTGAAAACAATGATGAGACAATTTTTTGGGACATTGGGGCTAACATCGGTTTGTATTCTATTTATAATGCGTTAAAGAACTATAAGTCTAGTACTTTTGCGTTTGAGCCTTCGACGTCAAATTTGAGGGTTTTAAGTAGAAATATTTCAATAAACGATTTAGAACATAAAATTAAAATTTTTACCAATCCTCTTTCTAACGTAACAAATAAAATTCTATTAATGCAGGAAAGCAATTTTATTGAAGGAGGAGCGCTAAATACTTTTGGTGCAAATTTTGATTTTGAGGGAAAAAAAAATACCGTAAATATGAAATATTCTTTGATGGGAACAAGTATAGGTCATATTTTAAAAAACAAAATTTTACCGTTTCCTACATATATAAAGATAGATGTCGATGGGATTGAACATTTGATTTTAGATGGTGCTGCTGACTTTCTAAAAGATAAAAGATTAAAGAGCATTTCAGTTGAGATAAATGAAAATTTTAAAGAACAGTATAATCAAATAATGAAAATAATGAAAAACAATCAATTTAATGTTTTACATAAAAAACATAACAACGATATGTTTGCAAAAGGGAGTATTTACGAAAAAACTTTTAACTTTATTTTCATAAGAAATTAAATGTGTGGAATTATTGGATTTGTAGGTAAAAAAAAGATAGAATTAGAAAAAAGTGCTAATTTAATTTTTCACCGTGGTCCAGACAAAACTTCAATAGAATATAACGAAAATTTTTCTGTAGCTTTTAACCGATTATCAATAATTGATACTTCTGATAATGCCATGCAACCTTTTAAATCTCAAGGAGTTACAATTTATTTTAATGGAGAAATTTATAATTATATCGAACTTAAACAGCAGTATGCTAAAGAATTTATTTCTAAAACAAGATCAGATGGCGAAATTCTAACGTTTTTATATAAAAAATATGGAATAGAATTTCTACATAAAATCAATGGGATGTTTTCAATAGTTATTTTTGATGAAAATAAAAAAAGAGCTTTTTTTATTAGAGATAGATTCGCTGAAAAACCTTTATATTATAAGTTAGAGAACAATGTTTTTTATTTCACTTCTGAAATAAAAGCACTCACTCCTTTAATATCTTTGAATGAGGATTTAACAAATCTTAATGTTAACATTAATTGTTTATTTTTACCTCAAGGCCTCTCATTGTTTAAGGATATTTATTCTGTGAACCCAGGCTCGTATATTGAGTTAAATTTCTCAAAAAAATTATATTTTAAAGAAATAAAGTGGTACCAGCCGTCAATTAAATTAGAAAAAATGAATGAAGCGTTTATTTTTGAAAAGATGGATCACTTATTAAAAGATTCATTAAAGATAAGAACTCGTAGCGATGTGCCAGTGGGGATGTTTCTCAGCGGTGGACTCGATTCTTCTTGTGTAGCTTATTACGCCAAAAAAAATTATGACAAACAACTAACATCTCTCACTGCAATTATTGAAGAAAAATTCGATGTAGAACAAAACTTAACAGATACTGATATTCCAAAGAAATACTCCTCTAGTTTGAATATTTCACATCATCAAGTACAATTTAATTTCAAATTTTTTAACGAAAATTTTATTGATGTAATTTTTAATTGTGAAGAATTATTTTTAGATTCAGGTAACCTAATGTATTATGGACTTGCAAAAAAAGCAAAAGACTTGGGAATAAAAGTGGTATTAAAAGGAAATGGCGGAGATGAAATCTTTGGTGGATATCCTTGGCAAAGACAAGTTAATTTATTTCCAAATTCAATTTTAAATTTTTCTTTTAAAAATTTAAATAGAAATTTTGAAAATATTTTTTCATCACAAATTTTTTTAAAACAAAGAAAATTACAGAAATTTTTACAAATTTTGTTAACACCTAAAATATGGCATGCAGAAACGCTCGCAGATGGCATATTTTTTAATTTTTTTGATACTGATTTTAAAAAAGAATACTTAAAAAAAATTGGAAATATATCTCAAAAAATTTATGAAAATTGTGAAAGTAGCTTAACTAAAGATACGTTAAATAATATTAATTTTTTAAATATTTATTACCCTTTAGGAAGTAGTATGTATATGAGCGATATGAGTGCAATGTCAAATTCAATCGAAAATAGGTCACCTTTAATGGATCACAAGCTTTTTGAATTTATGCTCTCTATAAGTGATAAATTCAAAAATGAGAGTGGTCCAAAGGGTGTAATTAGAAAATTTTTAAAGTGGAAAAATTTTCCAAAATACTTAATTGAGGCCGAAAAAAGTGGACCAACAATGAATATGTACAAATGGCTAAATCAGCTTAATGAAAAGAATCGACTAAGGGTTTTCCTCAATAAAAATAAAAAAATTTTAGAATATGTTTTTGGAAAAAAAGTTGATTTTGGCCAGGTTATTGATTCTAAAATAAAAAAAGATTATTATATTTTATTTGGTTTTTTAGGTATAATTTTATGGTTTAAAATACACATTGAAAAAAAATTTTCAGCTAGAGGCAACAAACTAACTGATTTATTAACTGATATTTGAATGTTTAAACTTAAAACAATAGACAATTTTTTAAAATTAGATGATTTAAATTTTCTTAGTAAAATAAAATTGGATAATATTGAAAAAAATAATGTAAAAGTATATCACAACACAATTGATAAAAATGGAAATATAAATTCTTCATGTATTGATGAAAATAAAATAAAAACGTTACAAGATAATTATCATTCTAAAGCAATTCAGATACTTGAAGAACTCTGCCCAGAAAAGATTAAATTATATGATTATAGTGAATTTCATGTGGTGAAATCTGGTTCTGAGTACAAATTTCCAATACATGATGATATGCCCTCAAAGCTTTTAAGTGGTGTAATTTACCTGCAGCCAGAAAATAATAAAGGAACAGTTTTTTACGAAAATAAAAATGGAAAAGGAAAAAATGAGATTGAGTGGCAAATAAATAGAGCAGTCTTTTTTTCAAGAAGTGAGAGAGAAACTTGGCATTCTTTTGAGTCAGACGGTGTAAACGACAGATTAGTTTTAGTTTACAATCTTATGACTTATAATATTAAACAAGTCTATAAAATAGAAAATAAAAGTTTTTTATTTGGAAAAATCAGGTCAATTCTTAATCCTTACTTACATAGATACTTTAATAAAGTTATTTAATGAAAATAGCTTTTGTAATACCAGCAAGATATAAATCAAGTAGATTTCCAGGTAAACCATTAAAAAAAATATTAGGTATTCCTATGCTCTTAAGAACTTTTAAACAATGTGAAAAAGCAGTTGGAAAAAAAGATTTATTTGTTGCGACAGAAAATAAAAAGATAGTGAAATTCTGTAAAAAAAATAGAATTCAATATTGTTTGACCAGTAAAAAATGTCTAACTGGAACTGATAGAATCGCTGAGTTTGCTAAAAAATTTAAATACTCAAACTATATAAATATTCAAGGCGATGAACCAATTTTTAATCCGAAGGACCTTAAAAAAATTGTACATGAGACTAAAAAAAATCCAAACTTGGTTTTAGGAGGATATTGTAAAATTAAAAAAAAATCAGATTTTTTAAATACTAGCATACCAAAAATTGTTTTTGATAAAAAAAAATTTCTTTTATATATGTCTCGCTCTCCCATTCCAGGTAGTAAAAAAAAAAATTTCAGAAAAGCTTTTAGACAAGTTTGTATTTATTCTTATCCTAGATATATGCTTCATACCTTTTATAAAAGAAAATCTAAACTTTTGTTGGAAAATATTGAAGACCTTGAGTTATTAGGCTTTTTAGAAAATCAAATAAAGGTAAAAATGATCAAGATGTCCAATAAATCTATTTCTGTTGATCACCCATCTGATGTAAAAAAAATAGAAAAAATAATTAAAAAGTAAAATGAGTGAATTTATTTATAATAGGAAAAAAATTAGCATTATAAAAAGATTAAGGATAAAAGAAAATAGAGATCTAATAAATGGTCTTAGGCTGAATAGAAACGAGAGAGTTGAGAATTATCCAAAGAATACTTTAAGTAAAATATTTTCTAAAGTAAATGATTACGATTTAGGAAAATATCCTGATCAAAATAATATTTATAAAATTTTGTCAAAATTCTTAAGAATAAAAGAGAAAAACTTAATTATAACATCGGGTATCGATGGTAGTATAAAAAGTATTTTTGAGATATTTACAAATATAGGAGATAAGATTGCTATTCTCCATCCAACTTACGCTATGTATGAAGTTTATAGCAGAATATTTCAAACGAAACTTTTTAAAATAGGATATAAAAATTTTAAATTAGATAAAAAATCACTTTTCAAAACAATTAAAACTAAAAAAATTAAAATACTATTTATACCCAATCCTAATCAGCCTATCGAAGATATTATTTCTTTAAAAAATATGAAAAAAATATGCAACCTTTGTAAAAGACATAAAATTTTACTGGTAGTAGACGAGGCATACTATATGTTTGGCGCACCCACATCAGCTAGTCTATGTAAAAAAAATGAAAATATATTAGTTTTAAGAACTTTGTCTAAATCTTTTGGCATTCCATCGGTTAGATTTGGATACGCAATAGGTCATGAAAAAATTATCAGAATATTTCACAGTTATAGACTAGCTTATGAGAGCAACTTTTTAGCCGATAAAGTAGTAGAATATTTCTTGAAAAATTTTTCATTAATTTCTAGTTACATTAAAGAAGTTAAGAATGGCAGAGATTTTTTTATAAAAGAAATAAGAAAATTAAATTTCAAAGTGATAGGAAAAAAATCAAATTTTCTACTAATTGATTTTAGTTCCAAGATTATTTTAGAAAAAATCTTGAAAAAATTCAAACAAAAAAAAATTTATGTGAAGTCGAATTATAAAGGTGATCTAAGTAATTGTATCTTAGTAACTTGTGGAATTAAAAAAACTATGAAGAAATTATTAAAAATTATCCAATCAGAGGTTAGGCAGTGAATGTAATAATTACAGGAGGAAAAGGATTTTTAGGAACAAAATTGGCGGAAAAATTTTTTTCTAGAGGACATAAAATTTACTTACTTGATTATAAAAGATCACTCAGAAATAAATTTTCCTCAAAAAAAATAAAGTACCAAAAGATTGATATAACCTCACTTAAATCATTATACAAATTCAAAGCCCCAAAAAATTCGATCTTACTACACTGTGCTGCTCAACCATCAGCAGCAGTTTCTTTTAAAAATCCTTATGACGATCAAAAAAAAAATATTTTAGGAATGATTAATATAATTAATTTTGCAAAAAAAAATAAGGTAAAAAAAATAATTTTTGCTTCAACGTTTAACGTTTATAATGAAAATTTTAAAGTATATAAACTTAAAGAAACTTCTGAATGTAAGCCAAAATCATTGTACGCTATCTCAAAACTTGCAGCAGAAAATTATTTAAGAGTTTATGCTACTCACTTAGGATTAAAATGGAATATTCTTAGGATGTTTAATATATATGGTCCTGGGCAGGATAGAAAAAACAAAAACCTTGGGATGATAAGTATTTTTTTGAATATGGCAAAAAACAACCCAAAAGTATTAGTGAAAGGCAGTCTAAAAAGATTTAGAGATTTTATATATATAGATGACGTTATTGAAGCTTGGTATAAATTAGCACTAGATAAGAAAAATTATAATAAAATATATAATTTAGGGTCCGGTACAAAAACATCTTTAAAGGTTTTATTTGATTTAATTGCAAAAACTTTAAATAAAAAGATTTTTATTAAAGAAGCTACTGGTACACCCGGAGATTTCTTAGGGTGCTATGCCGATATAAGTCAAATAAAAAAAGATCTTAAATTCAAACCTAGAATAAAATTAAAAGAAGGCTTAAAATTATTTAATAGTTGGTTGAGTAATTAAAATGAGTTTAAATTTATTAGATTGTACCTTAAGAGACGGCGGATATTATAATAATTGGGAATTTAATGATAAATTAGTTAATAGTTACGTTTCTAAATTAAGAAAATCAAAAATCGATGTTATTGAAATTGGTTTTCGTTTTTTTTCTAATAATTCTTGCGGCAAATATGGTTCGACGAAAGAAGATTTGATAAAAAAATTGAAGTTTAATCATAATCAAATTTTAGCAGTAATGATCAACAGTGCTGATCTCGCTAATGAAAAAAATTATAAGAAAAAAATTGAGAAACACTTTGTGGCAAAAAAAATATCAAAAATTTCTTTGGTGAGATTTGCAACACATCTCAAAGATATAAAAAAAACTATTCCACGAATGATTTATATGAAAAAATTAGGATATAAAGTTGCCCTAAATTTAATGCAAATAGACAAAATTAGTAAATTTGAATTAATCAATGTTTTAAAATTACTGATAAAAAGTAAGTCTGCTGATATCTTCTATTTTGCTGACTCTTTCGGAAACTTAGACAGTAAAAAAGTTAAAAATATCTGCGTTACTATAAAAAAAAATTGGGATAAAGAATTTGGTTTTCACGCACATGACAATTGTGGTTTGGCATTAAAAAATAGTTTGTGTGCAATTGATAATGGAGCAAAATGGATTGACTCAACAATAACGGGAATGGGGAGAGGCGCAGGAAATATGAGCACAGAGTCAATTTTGAGAGAAATAAAAAAAAGAGACGAGCTTAAATATAATTTAAGTCCAATACTAGATCTCGCTAATAAACAATTTAAACCATTAAAAAAAAGATATAAATGGGGTAAGTCCGAATATTATTATTTGTCAGCAAAAAAAAATATACATCCAAGTTATGTTCAAGAAATTTTAGCTGATAATAGATACAAGCACAAACAGATAAAGCAAATACTAGGCGAATTATCAAAAGTAAAATCAAGCTCTTTTAATCCTTTGGTTTTGAAAGATTTAGTTAATAAAAAAACTAATGGAAGTTGGAATGCAAAAAATTGGTGTAAAAATAAAAATGTAATAATTTTAGGACAAGGTAACAGTGTTAAAAGTAATAAAAAAAAAATTATAAAGATGATAAAAGATAAATCCTGCATTGTTTTGTCACTGAATATTAATCGTATGATTGAGAGTAAATATATTGACTATTTTTTAGCAAGTCATGAATCTAGAATTATGATAGACAAAAAAAAATATGATCAATTAAGCAAAAAGATGATTATTCCAATAGATAGGTTCAGAGGTATTTTAAAAACGAAACTTTCTAAAAAAATTAAAAATTACGGGATGGTAATTAAAAAAGATTCATTTAAGCAATATGATAAATATTGCGAAGTGCCAAGTAATTTATCAATAGGATACGCACTCTCTCTTTGTTTGGTTGGAAATTCAAAGAAAATTTTTTTAGCTGGATTCGATGGTTACAAAAATAACACTTTGTTAAATATTCAAATGAATAATTTTTTTCGAACATTAAAAAAGAAAAACCCGTCATTAAATTTGGTTAGTATAACTAAAACACATTACAAAATTAAAAAAATTTAATAAGATGTTCTGTAAAATTTGTAAGCTTAAAAGCAATAAAAGAGTCATCGCAACAAGATCTAAGAAAAAGGTAAATTTATTTCATTGTAAAAAGTGTGATTTTGAATTTTTCCAACATGACCCTTCAAAAAAACTTACCTTAAATAAATTAAATCTTACTAGGTTGAAAAAAGCAGGATTGAAAGTTCCTTCAAGAAATGAAGATTTTGTAAATGGTTTAAATCAATCAAAAATTTACATAGATAAATATATTAAAGAGAACGAAAAAAAAAAATACATATTAGAAATTGGTTGTTCATTTGGATACTTTTTATTTGCTTTAAAGAGAAAAGGATTCAAAAATATTTTTGGTTTAGAAATAAACGAAACTTGTAAAAATTTTGTAAATAATAATCTTAAAATTAAATGTTATTCAAAATTAGAAAATTTAAAAAACAAAATATTTTTTGATAAAATATTTTTATTTTATAGTTTTGAATATATTCCAAATCCAAAAGAGTATTTGAAAAATTTATTATCTATTTTAAAAAAAAACGGAAAAATTTATATAATTACACCTAACAAGGAAGATATATTAAAAGATTTAATTCCAGCAAGCAAATTTAAGGATTTTTTTTATGACATTAATTCAGTCAATTATTTTTCTACATTAAGTTTAAAAAATTTAGCAAAAAAATTAAAAATTAGAAAATTTTCAGTAAGCACTAATCAAGGATATAGTTTAGCTAATTTATTTCAATGGTTTCTTCATCAAAAACCAGTTCAATCAAAATATGTTGGAGGTGATATTCATATAGAAAACTTAATTAAAGATATAAAGAATAAAAAATCTAAACAAAATATATTAAAAGAAAAAATAATTTCTTTAATAATGAATTCAAATGATAAATATAAAAAAATATTGTCGGAGCATGACTTTGGAAATCAAATAATTTTTTGCATAAAAAAGAGGTAATCTATTGAGTCAATTAAGAATATTAAAAAAGATTAAAAATATAACTGATAAGAATTTTGTCTTAGATAACGAAACGTCGCTAAAAGATTACTTTTTCTTTACGACTTGGTCATCTTCTCTTGGAGAGGTAAATTTAAAAAAAATTATTGATAAAAAAAAAAATATAATTTTTTTTATAACTTCAATATTAAAGTTTACAATAAAATATTCAATTTCTGATTTAGATAAATATAAGTTATCAGGTTTGGTAAGTAGCCAAAAAAAAAAAAATTTAATTATTTCTTATACTAATAATTCTAAATTATTGAAAAATTATGATAATTATTTTTCTTGCAAAATTAAAAATTCAAGAAAGACAGAATGGTTTTTGATTAATCTTGATAATTATGAAAAAAAAAACAAATTATCTAATTTTTCTGTTCTTTCAAAAAAAAAGAACTATTTTTATCTTAATTATAAGTTTTATTTAAATCTATTTAAATTTTTCTTTTTTCTTTTATTTAAAAAAAGAGAGTTGATTAATTTTAATTTTAATCAAAGCCTAAAGATTGAAATAAAAAAAATACTAGAAAAATCAACCATCTCAAAAGTGTTTATTCCATATGAGTCTCAACCTCATCAACATTTTATAATTAAAGTTATCAAATCAATTAATGATAAAATTAAGATAATTGGATATTTACACTCTAGCTTGACTCCTTTGCCCACAGATTTTATTTACAAAAAAAAATATGAACCAGATTTGTTGATTGTACATGGGGCTTCACAAAAAGAAATTTTAATAAAGCATCTAGGTTGGAAATCTAAAATAATAAAAAATCTAAAATCATTTAGATATCAAAAAAAAACAAAAAAATACTTTCAAGGAAAAATTTTTTTACCTTTTTCTCTTATTAATCCCTCATCTTTAATAGATAATTTAAAAAAATACATAGAGACATCCAGCTTCAATTTAAATGGTTTTAAAATAATAAATCATCCTTACATGTTGAATTCAAACAAACATCGAGAATTTATCGATAGAGTAAAAAATTTAAAAGATTTGAAATTAAGTCAAAACATTAATTACAAAAATATTTCAATCGTAATCGGTGTTTCAGCTATTATTTTAGAGATGCTTGAAAATAATATAGAGGTAATTCATGTTTGTTCGGAACCTATTTATGAGAAACATTCAAGTGATATTTGGAAAAATATTAGAGTAGAAAAATTAGCCAATGGAGTATACAGCTATAAAATAAAAAAATTTAAATCTTTAATAAATTTTGGAAAAAAAAATAGCTTTATTGAGAAATATAAAATTTATTAAAAAACTGTTATGTATAAATAAAATTAATTCATGAAAAAAAAAATTATTAGTAATGGGATTGCCTGGAGCTGGTAAAACATTTCTAAGTAAATCATTATCAAAAAAGCTGGACGCTGTTTGGTTGAACGCAGACAAGATTAGAAAAGAGTTCAATGATTGGGACTTCTCCTTAGAAGGAAGGTTAAGACAATCTAAAAGAATGAACGATTTAGCAGATGAAAATGTTAAAAAGGGAAGATTTGTAATAGCAGATTTTGTTTGCCCTACAGAGAAGACCAGAAAAAATTTTAATGCAGATTATTTGATTTGGGTTGACACAATCCAAAAAGGAAGATTTGAAAATACCAATCTTATATTTGAACCACCAAAAAAATTTGACTTTAGGGTTACATCCCAAAATGCTGAATTTTGGGCTGAAAAAATCATTGAGAATTTAAATAAAAATTAAATAAGTATTCTTATGAGGGAAAAAATTTCTGTTTTAATGACAGTTTATAATGCAGAAAAATACATCAAAAAATCTGTTCAAAGTATAATAAGCCAGTCTTACAAAAACCTTGAGTTATTAATAGTCGATGATTGCTCAACTGATAAATCTTTAGAATTAATCAAAAGGTTTAAAGATAAAAGAATAAGGCTACTTGCTTTAAAGAAACACATAGGCAGAACAAAATCATTAAATTATGGCTTAAAAAAAATTAAGAATAGTTTTATAGCAATTTTTGATGCTGATGACATTTCTTATAAAAATAGATTAGAGTGCCAACTAAAATTTTTAAAAAAAAATTTGGATATTGACTTAATCGGAACTTGGTATGAATTGATTGATGGTCAAAATAAAATCTTTCAAATAAAGAAATTTAGCACAAATATAGACACTATCAAAAAAGAAATGTTCTATAATAATATTTTTTGTCACTCATCAATTATGTTTAGAAAAAAAATATTAAAAAAAATAAAAAAATACCCAGAAAAATTTGTTTACATGCAAGACTATGCTTTTTTACTTCAGGTTCTTAAGAATTATAAAATGTTCATTTTACCCAATATTCTTGTTAAAAGTAGAGTTACAAGTTCCTCTATGACCTATACTCTCCCGTCTAAATTAATCATTCAGGAAAGATTAAATCTTTTAAGTTTTTCATATAAATATTTCAGTTTCGATTACTTGACTAAGATAAATTGGGTAAGTTGGTTTTTAAAGACGAGGTTTAAGTTAGCTTTTGGTAAAAACTGAACTTTTTATACAGTAATTAAATGATAAGTATTATAATTCTATGAATAAGAAAAAATATATTATACCAAAATACTTTTTTTTAATTTTCTTTATAACATCTTATATTATTGGTTTTTTTTTAAGAGAAAATGTAGCTGGTGGTGCCGAGCAAGATTTTTTAAATTTTACTTGGCCATTAATAAACTCATTTAAAAAAGATCTTCTTTTTACAATAATTAATTATGGAACGTTTGGCGAGGGAAGCTTGCCGTTATTTCATATTATTAACGCATACTTAAATCCATTTACGTTTAATCAAATAATATTTCAAGGTTCTATAACATTAATATCTCTACTAAATGTTTTATTCTTTTCTCAAATAATTGAAAAAAAATTTAATTTAAAAAAAATAGATGCTTTACTATATTCTAGTATCTTTTTAATTTTACCTTTTTTTAGATCATCTGCATTTTGGGGTATCACAGAAAATTTTGGGTGGCTATTTCTGTTATTATCAATTAAATATTATAACTTAATCGATAAAAATAAAAGTTCGGAACAAATAAAAATAATTTTTTTAACTTGTTTATTTTCAAGCATGGCCCTTTACACAAGGCCCTATATGGTTTTTTTTCCTATTTTTATAATTTTAAAATTACTTATAGAAAAAGACTTTAGTTTATTAAAATATTTTATTTTATTTTTCTTAATTTTTTCTATTCCCGGCCTTCAATTGATTTACCTTTGGGATGGAATTTTTAAAATAGGCAATAGCGAAATAAACCTAATTAAAGATTATCATAATCCAAAATATGTTTTCAAAAACTTATTAATTTTTTCTTCTCTATTTCTTTTTTACACTATCCCGTTTGAGTTTTCTAAAAAATTAAAATTTGATAAAAAAATTGTCTTTTATTTTTTGATTATATTTTTTATACTTATTATACAAAATTATTTAGGTAATTTTGATTATTTAAAATCTACTCAAATTGGTGGAGGAGTATTTTTAAAAATAAATAACATTTTATTTAGAGATAATTTAATATTTTTTCTTTTTATTGCGTCTTTGGGAGCATTACTTATTATAAAGTATTTATTGGAAAGTAAAAAAAATAAAATAATTTTCTTTTGCTTGTTAATATTCTGTTTTCCAAAAATTATTTTACAAGAATATTTTGAACCTTTAATTTTAATAGTTCTTTTTACATTAATGGATTTAGGAAAAAAAAATTTAAATTTATTTAATCAAAATAAAACAGTTTTAATATTTTGTTCGTATTTTACCTGCTATTATTTCGGTAGTCTTTTTTATAGGTATATTTTAAGTTAAATTATTTTACTATTTTAGGAACTGGTAAAGGAATAATAAATTTTCCCTTATAACCCTTTTTTTTGAAGTTGCTAATAAGTGTTTTTGATATATGCCATGAAAGTAGAAGCAAATAATCAGGCTTATTTTTTTTTATGATTTCTTCGTTTACTATTGGAATATTTGTTCCAGGCATATATTTTCCAATTTTATAAGATCCCTTTATTTCTAAAATATATTTTAGAATATCCTCATTCAAACCCACATAATTTACTAGCGTTGCTGCTCTAGATGGAGCCCCTACACCAAAAATTATTTTATTTTCATAATTTAATTTTTTTAACAAAGAATA
>MDTA01020936.1_pt1 | contig 18187 bp, 18 predicted proteins | sample 811151 | NCBI WGS metagenome assembly MDTA01 (sample SAMN05326648, study PRJNA326480) | marine metagenome | isolation source: seawater | place: Indian Ocean: South | collected 2010
GTATCAAGGGGATATTTGGAACATTATATTTAGTTACAAGAAGAAAAGTGCACCTAGGTATTTGTAGTTCTATATATAGTTATATCTAACTAGCTGCAAGGTAGGTATAATTATTTATTCAGGCTGATGGCTAGGGCTACGAATGGTTTGGAAGGCTTAGATAAACAATGACGGAGCGAGTGTGCTATAGTTGCAGGATTAGAAAAATTTAAGATTTTAAATATTATTGACTTTCGAGCATGTATATTTTCAGCCTAATGGTTAGCTGTTACCTTTTTAAGGTTAACTGATTCGATTATAACACTACTAACCTGGAAAACCCCTAATGTATTATACTAAATTCACACCCTCGCATTTAGCAAAAGATCTGCTTCCAGCGCTTTCGGATAAGGCGCTTCCTGACTGCCTTGCTCACAATACAAGCATAGAAGGTAAGTTTAATGGACAGCATTTTAAGCTCGTAGGTGGCGGCGAAGGCCAGCCTTATGAAGGTACTCTTAACTGTAAGTTGTATTCGGAAACGGGCGCCGTTCCTTTTTCAATGCCCCTCATGAACGTAATCGCGATTTTCGGATATCCTAGCTATAGCAAGCATATCAATGTTTATGACATATTTAAAAAGTCTAACGGGTATGAATATGAGCGTAATATTGAGTTCGAGCATGGAGGGACGATGCGCTCCTTGCATTTAGTCCGATTCAGTGACGAATTGAAGTCTGTTAACGGCAATTTTACTGTCGAGGCAAAAGCAGATCTTCCCGATGATATTGTTTCTTTAGATCCTATACTCGAAACGTTTATCCCTGCCGGGCCAGGGTGTGTTAGGAGTAAATTCGTCTTGTCGTGGAATAGAAAGAATGGAGAAAGGCTATTGGCAAGTTGTGAGTCTGAATATCGCTTACGGCATAACCTGGAGCTGCCTTACACTTTATTTCGATCCGCAGAGTTTATCGAAGATAGAAGCACTCGAGAGGTACTCGACCTAGATGAAAGAATTTGGGTGTCCAATCGATTGATGGCGCCATCCGTTGAATTCGAAAATAGCACTAAAATGGCCTAAAGGTTGTAGGCTTTCTGAAAAAGAGCATCTCTATGCACAGAGATGCTCTTTTTTGGTTGTGGATGCTTGAGCGTTAACTTTCGTTTTGCAGCTTCGTGAATGGAATGGCAGCTAAAGATGTGATGCCGCCTGTTATGAGAGAGACAATGAGGCAAGTAGTGTATATGCCGTAATTAAATAGGATGGATATTAGGCTTGTGATGATCAAAACACCTAGGGCTATGGGCAGTTGTTGTGTGAGTGCCATGAGGGACGTCACCCGCATGGCATCTTCGATGGGAGAGGCTTCGTAGACAGCTGAATGAATGCTGTTGTATGCCACAGATAGTGTAGAGCCCAAAATAAACATGACGACAGCTGCGCTATAGTACGCGTCTATCGATAGAAAACCTCCCAGTAGGAGCATCCCAATAAGGGTGATAAGCACGGTGTAGCAAAGTATATTTTTGTGCCCTGCCTTTTGATGAATTTTCCCCGAAAAAGGTCTCATCGTTGTCATCCCTAAGGAGAGCATGGCTATGATAATGCCTGGAGCGACAGACGCAGTGTGATAAAAATAATTGAATGTTAGAGAGATGAATAATGGGACGCCACTAACGCCGATGCGCAAAAATAGACTGCCGAGAAAAATATTTCGGAAGTGGGTATTTGAGAAAAAAGATAGGGGAATGGCGCAGTCCGTGCCTTTCCTTTTGGCATGTAGCCAGTAAAGTATTCCACATAATAAAGATGCGCTTACGCTGAGGGCTCTGATGCCCCAAGCGGTTGTGTTTGTTTCGTCTAAAGATATCGTTGCCAGTATCAAAGCCGCTACTATCAAACAGCTCCACTTGAGGTCGAGTTTGCTCGTTGAACTAAGTTGGGCTTTGTGGGTGTCTTTGAATAAAATCAAAAAAACCACTATGGCTAAAGGTATGCTGATTAAAAAAAAGAACCGCCACCCTAAGGTGTCAGCTAATATTCCTGCAAGTATGGCACCTATTGCTGGGGCTATCATCGCAGGAAATGCAACGTATCCCATCGTCTTCGGGAGTTTTTCCGTGGGAGTTATTTGTGCTAGAAATGCTCTGGCTGACATCCCCATCATCCCGGCGCTTAAGCCTTGAGTGAATCTTGAGATCAATAGGGCTTCTAAGGATTCACTCAAAAAACAGGCTGCTGAAGCTGTGCCAAAAAGAAATATTCCTGTGAGTAGTGAAGCCTTTGTGTCCCAAATGGAGGAAATCCAAGGCATTAATGGAATCATTATGAAAACGCCACATATGTAAGTGATGATGATGCTTTTTGAAGCAAAGTAGGACATCTCAAAGTCCTGCACTATATTGGGGAGGATAATGACCACTCCATATAGATCGAGTGCTTCCAGAAAGACTGCTAATGCAATTGAGAAAGGAGCCATGGCTTTAATGATGCGTAAAACGATTGTACTTAGCGTACTTGTGTAATGTGGCCACTTCAATCCACAAAACGAAAACAAGGCTCATTGCAGCCCTTAAACTTAAGGTATTTAGCATATTTTAAATCGATCAAGATGGCCTATGAATGCAACTGTATATGCATAAAGATCTTTACGGACGTTTCGTTCTGGGGCGTTGTTTCGGGGTTCTGGTGCTAAAAGCTTGTCATGGAGGGGGTTCTCGGTCAATTTCCTAGCTTAACTATGGAAAAGACACTGATTATTTTGAAACCAGACTGTATGCAAGCTAACGTGGCTGGTGCCGTGTTAGACCGTTTCTTTAAAGAGGGCTTTGAAATGATCGCCTGCAAGATGATGCGTCTTAGCAGCGAACTTCTTAAAGAGCATTATGCCCATCATGCCGATAAGCCTTATTTCCCCGAAATCGAGAAATTCATGAGCTCGCGTTCTGTTCTCGTACTCATCCTTCGTGGGGATTCTATTATCGAGCGTGTCCGTGATCTTTTAGGGCCTACCGATTCCGCTCAAGCCCCTAAAGGCACCATCCGTGGTGACTATGGAACTGGCAAGATGGAAAACATCGCCCATGCTTCCGATAGCCCCGAGAGTGCTGAGGCTGAGATTAAGCGCTTCTTTAAGTCAGACGAAATCTACACCTAATACAAAAGGCTCTTTCGGCGAAAAAAGGAGAAGGTTCGACTTTCGCGGGACGCACCTATGTCTGTATAGGCTTACGTTTCCACGATTCTCACCTTAACCTTTTTTCATCCAAAACCGCTACGCTGAGCACTTTTGTATAGGCCTAGGCTCTTTCGGCGAAAAAAAGGAGAAGGTTCGACTTTCGTGCCGAATATTTAAGCTGTAGCTTTTTCAAGAAGGGCAACAGCATGCGCTGCCATGGCGCGTTTTTGACCAATGTCATCGATGCCTTCGTTGGTCGTCGCCTTGATGCCAATGTCTTCAGCTGGAATGCCAAGAGAAGCACTCAAGATAGCTTTCATGTCTTTGAGGTGAGGTGCAATTTTCGGGGCTTCGGCAATCAGTGTTGCGTCTATATTAACAAGCCTGTAGCCGCGCTCACTTGCCGCTTGTACACTTTCTTTTAAAATTTCTTGAGAGTTAATCCCCTTGTAGCGTGGGTCGGTATTGGGGAAGAAGTGCCCAATGTCGGGAAGGCCAGCCGCACCGAGAATAGCATCTGCAATGGCGTGAGAAAGGCAGTCTGCATCTGAGTGACCGTCAAGGCCTTGTTCGTGAGGGATTGTCACCCCGCCAAGGATGAGTGTGCGGTCCGAAGTGAGCCGGTGAATGTCATAGCCTAGGCCGATGCGAAAAGCGCTCATGAGGAAGATCGTTGTTGTGCGAGAAATTCTAAGTAGTCCAAGTCTGCAGGGGTGGTGAGCTTAGGGTTGGGGGTGGTGTTTTCGACGAGTTGAACGGGGTGCTTGCAGGCAGCGGCAGCTGAAGTGTCATCGGTGATGTGAATGTTATTTTCTAGACAGTGTGTGTAAGCGTTTTTAATCAGGGTGTATTCAAACGCTTGGGGTGTCTCCATGGCCCAGAGCTGGGAACGGTTTAGATTTTCCAGGGTCGCTGGGGTTGCTAATGGGTTCGTCGCTGTGACACGTTTGATCGTGTTGTGGACGCGGTGCGCGAGGACGGCCGCCTTGTTTTCAAGGGTAGCCCTGAAGAGTTTTTGGATGGCCGAGGGTTCAACGAGAGGGCGTGCTGTGTCGTGAATGAATACGTAGTCTGTAGATTCTGGGAGGGCAAGCAGTGCATTAAGAACCGAGGCTTGACGGGTTTTGCCGCCGGCTGTCCAGTGGATGGGGATGTCGTGAGAGAGCGTGTCTGTGACCGCTTCGAGCTTTGCTTGCTGTGCATCGTCGCGATAGACGATGAGAAAGTCTTCCACGGTGCCAGCCTTGAGAAAGGCATCAATCGAGTAGAGTATGGATGCTTTGCCGGCGATGAGGTGGGTTATTTTGTCTTCAACAGTGGATGCCATGCGATTGCCTGTGCCTGCGGCAAGGAGGATGGCTGTGCGTTGGTAAGTACTAGCCATGATTTAGCGGATGTCTTCGAGAATCGCTTGGGCCGCGGCTTTCGGATTTTCTGCTTGGGTAATGGGGCGACCGACGACGATGTATGAAGCACCGGCAGTGGCGGCGTCCTTCGGTGTCATGATACGTTTTTGCTCGTTAGTATTGCTGCCTTGAGGGCGAATGCCGGGGATGACGAGCTGGAGCGCGTTGCCAAGTGATTCGCGAATTGTTGGCACCTCCAGTGGCGAGCAGACGAGGCCTTGGACTCCCGCATCTACACAGAGTTTAGCGAGGCGGAGGACTTGCTCCTTCGAGCTTGAGGGAATGCCAAGCTCCTCCTTGAGCGCCTTGTCATCCATCGATGTGAGCACGGTAACGCCAAGGAGGATGGTCTCAGGGAGATGTTTTGTTTGGGCCTCCCTAGCAGCCTGGAGCATTTCGTGGCCGCCGGATGCGTGGAGTGTGAGCATTCTGATGGGGAGCTCACTTAGGCTTTGGACGGCTGATGCTACCGTATTGGGAATGTCATGAAGCTTGAGATCTAGGAAAATATTGAGCCCCCGAGCCGCGATTTCTTCGACGATTTTAGGGCCATAGCGTGTGAATAGTTGAAGGCCGACTTTGGCCCACTGCAGCGCGCCGCCTGTTTTGTCGAGAAAGGTGAGTGTCTCCTCGCGTGTTTTAAAATCCAGCGCCGTGATGAGGGTGCAGTTTGAAGGCATGATGCCATTGTGAGCTCCTGCGCGCGAATGTGTCAAGCTATGTTCGGTTTGAAGAGACTTTCCGCTTTTATGTATCTCAAAAGTTGATTAGGCTCCTTGGTATGACATCCCTGTCACAGGTTCGTGTGCTAGCTCCAGCAAAAATTAATCTCTTCCTTGCTGTTACGGGTGTGCGTCCTGATGGGTTTCATGAGTTGGTGAGTCTTGTTGTGCCGGTGGATGTTGGTGATGTGCTTGATATTCGCTTAGAGCCTGAACTTGAAGAGGATCAGCTAGACCTTGCGGGGTTTCCCGTTCCGGGAGCTTTGGATGATAATTTAGTGATGCGAGCTATAAGGCTTTTTCGTAAGCGCGTGCCTGAGATCGGGATGGTTCGGGTGCAGCTTAAGAAAAAAATTCCCGTCGGAGCGGGGCTAGGCGGAGGGAGCAGTGATGCGGTGGCCGCCTTAAAGGCTATGAATGCTTTGTGCGGGGAGCCCTTGTCTCGGGAGGTATTGATTGAGCTTGCTACGGAGCTTGGATCAGATTGCCCGTTGTTTGTGGATGGAAAGCCCGTGTGGATGCGTGGGCGAGGGGAGGTATTAATGCCTGTGAGTGAGGCGCTCGCCGAAGCAATTTGTGCATTGCGTTTCGTTATTTTTAAGCCGGCTTTTGGGGTGGATACAGCATGGGCTTATTCACAGCTCCGTAAAAACGCGGCAAGCTCCTATGTGGACACCAGATGGGCTGAGGCCCAAGTGCGTGATTGGGAGAAAAGTTTAAATGCTGGAGATGCGCGCCTCTTTAATAGTTTTGAGAGACCTGTTTCAATGAAATATCCAGCTTTGGCGGTTTTGCTCGATATACTTAGGAAAGAAGGCTTCATGTCAGTGATGTCTGGAAGCGGAAGTGCGTGTTTCTTGGTACTTCAGGCAGATTCAGATTGTGATAAGGTTTATTCCTGTGTTCGTGAGGCTTGGGGCGCCGATACCTTTATGATTGAAACACGAGCCCAAGACCGCTATTAGCATATACTTATCTTTGTTTATTCTAATGCGTCTTATGGTCTCATACCAGCTAGACTTTAACGGTCGAGTACCCGCACTTCATGCACGATTCTCAGGCAAGTAACGAAATCGTTCTACAGGGTATTGCGGCGTCTCCGGGCTTGGCGTACGGGCCGTCATTTATCTTTTTGCAAAAAGAATTTGAGGTGCCTCGCTTTGATGTGCCTGAAGATGAGCGTGATGGCGAAGTGCAGCGTTTTGAGAATGCTCTCCTTACCACGCGCACTGAAATCAATGAGTTGCGCGCTCAAGTTGCTGATAAGCTCGGCGAAGAAGAGGCACAAATCTTTGATGCCCACATGCTTGTTTTAGAGGATCGAGCATTAATTGAAGAGACGATCCGCGAGCATAAAGAAACGGGATTTAATATTGAGCATTGTTTTAACACGGTGGCTCGTCGCTATATTGATGCCTTTGGGCGGATTGACGATGAGTACATCAAAGAACGGGTGACGGATATTCGCGATGTTACGCGACGCTTGATGCAAAAGTTGTTGGGGTATCGTGGATTGGGTATAGACCAGTGGGATCAGGCGCGTATTGTCGTTTCAGAGTATATATCTCCTTCGGATACCGCCGCACTCGATCGCGAGCGGGTGCTTGCTATGCTTACGAATGGAGGCAGCCGGACAAGCCATGCGGTGATTATGGCTCGGTCTCTTCAAGTGCCTGCAGTCGTTGGTATGCACGATGTTACCGAGCGCGTGAAAACCGGTGATATGCTTTTTGTTGATGGATACGAGGGGCTTGTGGTTGTGAATCCCTCTGAAGCAACCCGCCTTAGATACCAAAAAATGCGCGAGACACGATCGCGGGTTCGTGCAGTTTTTCAGCAAGCCTGTGAAGAAGAGGCCGTCTGCCAAGACAAGCATAGGTTTCATTTGCTTGCAAATGTGGAGGGCGAAGAAGATTTGGGAGAGACCAGTCGTAACGCTGCTGAAGGGGTTGGGCTATATCGCACAGAGAATTTATTCTTGAAGCAGGAGCAATTTCCAAGTGAAGAGGGCCAGTTTGTTGTGTACAAAAAGATGGTTGAGGCCCTTGAGGGAAAGCCCATTACGATTCGAACGCTCGATCTAGGGGGTGATAAAAGCCTCGCAACGTGCCTGTTTCCAGAGAAAGAAGAAAACCCCTTTATGGGGTTTCGTGCCATCCGTTTTTGCCTCGAGTATAGTCATCTCTTTAAAGATCAGCTAAGAGCAATTTTGAGAGCGAGTGCTTTCGGTAAGGTTAAAATTCTGTATCCGATGATTTGCTGTGTGAATGAGGTGATTCAGGCAAATCGGTTTTTAGAAGAGGCTAAAAATGAGCTTCGTGAGCGCGGGCTTGATTTTGATGCAAGTATCGAAGTCGGGAGCATGATTGAAGTTCCAAGCGCTGCTTACACTATAGATTTGTTGGCTGAGCATTGTGCGTTTTTTAGTATTGGAACCAATGACTTGATTCAATACATGCTCGCGGTCGATCGTGTTAATGATCGCATCGCACACCTTTACCAGCCTAACCACCCAGCTGTGCTGAGGACAATCCGGCATGTAGTCGATCAAGCGCACAAGAAAGGCGTTGAGGTGGCTTTATGCGGAGAAATGGCTGGAGATCCTTTATATGCGCCGCTGTTGATGGGTATGGGGCTGGATGCACTGAGCTTAAGCCCAAGCTCCTTGCCTGAGATACGATATCTTTTGCGGAAGACATCCTTCAAAGAGGCTCAAGCATTAGCTAAACGCGTTTTAGAGGAGTCTAATGCTAAAATTACTTTTGATTTGCTGCGCCGTTATTATTTCGATTTGGTTGGAGATGTTTTGTCTGATGATCCATCATAATAAGCATTTCTAGGTGTTATCTCCTGAGCTTGATTTATTTTGAGGAGCCCATTAGAATCACTGAAGTACTTTATGTCCCCTTAAATGCGATTTATTAAGAGAAGCAAGGCTCATAAGCGCCTTTTTGTCTATTTTTCCGAATACGGTGTGTTCGTTGCGCGCTGGTCCTCGGGTGAAGTGCCCACCGTTTTAGAGTTTGCGCGAGAGTTTTCAGGAGGAGACATTCACGTCGTGCGTCCATTTTTAGAGGAGGTGGGGACGCGTAAAGAGGGGAGTCTTGTGTCCGCAATTTGTGGGTTTAGCACACCGGACCGTTTCTTGATTCAAACAGCTATTCAAAATGCACCACTGTTTCGTGAGCAGCAGTATGCTTCAAACTTTCTCAATAGAAATTATGAATTAGGGGAAGAATTAAAGCAGGTTCATATTTTGAATCCTGAAAGAGGTTTAGGGTCTGCCTTAGGGCCAACGACGAGTGGCCGCGAGGTGCTTTTCTGTGGATGTCCTAAGAATACGTTAGATGCCATGCAGCGGAAAATTATTGAATATGGCGTGTATCCCGAGCGCCTCGAGCTTATCAGTGTTTCGACGATTGCGGCTATGATGGTTCATATGAATCTAGCCTACATTAATACTCCTGTCGTTGTTCTTGATATTAGCATGAATGCAACGACGCTAATTATTCTCGACCGTTGTGCGGTTGGGGCGACACGCATCGTTCGCCAGGGGATTGATGTATGGGTACACTCCTTGCAAGAAAAACTTGGCTTGCAAGATAGTGAGGTTGCTAAGCGTTTGTTGTATTCGGGAAGTTTTGATTTTAAAGAAATGGGGCCGGAGCTTTTAGGTGCTTTTATCGAGGAAATTCGTTCGGCTATCAATTTTTATGAAATCAAATCGGGAAGGACTGCCGGGCATATTTGGTTAACGGGGGCACCTTCGCATCTTGTGTGGATGGGTGAGTGCATTGCAGAGCGGCTGGGAGTCAACGAGATTATACCTAGTCTTTCCGAATGGCTTGAGGTTCAGGGCATCGTTGCAGATCCGTCGATTATGAGCGGTTTTGAGGGGTCTTTGTTTAGACTTTTTAGTTTAATGGGCAATTATCACCGAGATGAGTCTAAGACTTAAACATACCCCTGTTGCTATATCGCCCGTGTGGCATCCAGATTTTCGCAATGTGGATGTTTTGCCTCATGTTGGCATCAACAGGATCGTTTTTATGTTTAATGTGCTTGCTGTGGTTATGCCCATTTTGCTTTGCGGGGTATGGATATGGGTCGAGCTTGAGGCCTTTATGTATCGCAGCAAAAATGAAGAGCTTTTGCTAGACATTGAAGAGCGAACGCTGCGCAACGAAATGATTCTAGAGCAAGATCAGCTTTTTCAGTTTGCCAGTGAAAAAATCAAAATTGTTGAGGCCTTTTATCAAACGCCAGTAGTACCCCTTGATCTCTTAATTCAGTTTTCCAATAGGCGACCTTCCGGTGTTATTTTTCAAAATATAAGCATTGCTGAAAGCGGGGATGATTTTGAGGATGACACTTTAACGGGAGCGGTCATTCACATCCAAGGTTTTATTGAGGGGGTGAGCACAAACGCACTGGATGTTATTGATGCCTACAAACAAGATTTGGAGCAGATACCTTCTGTTAAAAATTTCATCGATAAGATTGAGGTAGTTTCTTTGCGGCGTGATGTTATTTCTCAGCTCTTTACTTATAGCATTATGATTCGTTTGAAGGAGAAAGAATAATGGGGGCGCTTTTTTTTGCAGTTCTCAGAAAATTTAGGCAGTCTAAATGCTTCTTGATTGGGCTTGGGTTTATTATTCTTTTTGGGCTGTTGCTTTTGTTTCGCGGATGGGGGCTTCATGCTTTAAAAATAAAACAACAAGAATACAGGGAGCGTCTTGTCCAAATTAGTAGAAATAGCCGCAATGCTTACCATTTGGCCAAAGATTTAAATGAAGCAGAGGAGATGGCCCGAGAGATTGAAGCACGTTTGTTGAGTGCATCTCGTAAGGCTTATACGCTTCGCATATTTTATGCCTTGGAAAAATTAACTCAGATTAAAATTGAAGAGCCTAGGCATATCGAGACGCTACTATTTACATTGCCAGAAAAAGAGGACGAGGTTGAAGAGGCTGAAAATGCCATGAGTGCTGAGGGTGAAGAAACGGAGGGGCAGGTTACTTTTAATAAGCCCACCTATTTAGTGATGACTTACGGTATGCGCTTAGAGGGGTCATTTCGCCAAATTTTAGAATTTCTTTATCGCTTGCACATAGGGAGTTACTTCATGCGCATTACAGCCATTGATATACGCTTGCCCGAAGAAAGTGAATCAGCAGGTATACTGCAGGCCGAGCTTACGGTTGAGATTTTGGGTGAAAGTGAAAGGGGTGCGGCATGAAGCATGCTCGATACATGTTTTTTGTGTGGATGCTTGTGGGGGGCTGTTTGGGTGGCCTAGCTATGACGACGCCTACAGAGAGAAAAGCTATTTTGGAGTCAGGAGAAGCTATTTTAAATGCGAATAATGAGGTGCTTGCTAAGCAGATTGAGCAAGCAGTGCCGCCATTTGCTTATCAAATATCTCAAAGGCAGCTCAAAAAGCGAGTACCCAAGCAGCGAGATTTGACAGATAAGGAAATCCTTGAGGAGGTAGCCGATGCACTACAGCCAACGGGGGTAATGACAAAGGGCAATAAAAAATACCTTCTTTTTGACGAAAATGAGCTTGAAGAAGGCGATGTTTTGAAAATCAACATTCAAGGCAGAATTTATCGAGTAAAGGTTGCTAAAATAGATAATAGTGCTTATACCTTGCAATTGAATACGACTACTTACGCCCAGCCTCTTGTAGAGCTTCAGTCTAATAAGATTCGTTTTGATAACCCCTAAGCCACTGCTCGTGTTACCCAAGACTATTCGCATTTTCATTTTGTTTTACTGCGTCAATGCTTTGTGTGCTCAGGATACGGATTTACCAGCCTCCTCTCAAGAGGCCGAGCAAATTCAAGAGGTTGCTAACGAAGCAGACCATGTTTTAAGTGAGCTTAAAGGCATGCATGAGGGGTCGCAAGCTGTAACCGACTCGAATGCTCCTTTGCCCCTGGAGGGCCCCATTGAAGCCTATCCTGCTCCAGCAGCCCCTGTAGTCCCTCCAGGCATTACCGAGACGGAGGCGGCTCCATCTACATTCAACAATCAAGATAATGAGGTGTTTGAGAGGCCTCAAGTCAACACGACTTTGGATGAAGACGGAGATGCTGAGGCTACGCTAACTTTAGACGACAAAACGGGTGATGTCTTGGTCTTTGACGTTGGAGAGAATAATGGGCCTGACCTTGCAGCAGATGGGGAAGAGAGTATTTCGGTCGACTTTCCTGATGAAGACGTCCGCACCATTGTTCGCAATGTTGCTGACCTTTATGATCTCAATGTCGTCATCCCGCAGTCTCTTGTCGGGCGTGCTTCGATCAAGCTAAGAAAGGTAACCTGGCGCCAAGTGCTTGATGTTGTCTTGGAGCCGCTCGGGTTTACCTATATCGAAGAAGGAAATATTCTAAAAATTAAAAGCCTCGAAGAGCTGCATCGCGAGCCTGTGAGTACTCAAATTTTCACGGTTAATTACGCTAATGCCCTCGAGCTCAGAGATGCCATTGGGCCTTTGGTTGTGCCTGCAGCGGGTGGGCAAATGCAGGTCGATAAGCGCACGAATGCACTTATTGTTACGGAGCGCCCATCTCGCATGAGTGAAATTCGCCAGATTATCGAAAAGTTAGACCGTCAGACTGAGCAGGTCATGATCGCGTCTAAGTTTATCGAAATTAATGACGATGATGCGCGCAAATTAGGCCTTGAGTGGAAATCTCTGGGAGATTACACCCTGTCGGCAAAATCGATGAGCCGAACGTGGGAGCGTGTCCAAGAGATGTTACCTTTTGACGCGGGAGACAAGGCTTCTGATGGCACCGTCAACCGCGATACGGTAGGTGGGTCTGAACGCTTAAAATCTAAGGCACACATCAATACCGAAAAGCGCACCGATAATGCCGTTTTCAGCGCCTCTGACTTTGAGGTTGTCTTAAGGGCGCTCAATACCATGGAGGATACAAAACTCGTTTCCAATCCCACGGTGGTGACGCTCAATAACCACCCAGCAAACATCGCTGTTGGAGAGCGTTATCCTTTGCCACAGTATGAGTTTAATGAGCTTACAGGCACCTTCGAAATCAGTGGCTTTGAGTATATCGATATTGGCATTACGCTTTCTGTGACCCCGCAGGTCAACACAGCGGGCTTTATCAACTTGGATATCCATCCTGAGGTTAGCAAGACGAATAGGAGCGTGACATTTGGCGGGGCTACCTCGACGGAAATTCCCATTATTATCTCAAGGCGCACGCAAAGTTTAGTAACGCTACGCGATGGTTACACAATTGCCTTAGGCGGGCTTATTGATGAAGAGCACAAAGACACGAATACCTCGGTGCCGTTCTTTGGTAAGATTCCTGTTTTAGGCTGGGCTTTTAAGAGCCGCGTGAAAGAGCTAAAGAAGACAAACCTGGTCATCTTTGTTACGGCCCGCACAGTACGGCCAGATGGATCTTCTTTTGAAGACACGGTTGATTATCGTCTTCTCCACGACATGAAAATTTCTCCCAGCGAAGTCCCTGGCTATAAGGTTCCTGAGGGGCAGCTTCAGCAAATGCGCGAGATTAATCATCTCCGTGAGGATGCCTTCACTAAGGAAAGAGAGTCTGAGCTTGAGACACAGCTTCAAGCCTTACAGGCTGCTGCTGCTCAGCCAAATTCCAAGGAAAAAGTCCAAGAAGATCGCGTGAAGCGTTTAGAGCGCTCAGGGCCGCACCGGTTTTAGTAGAGCGTCGTCACGTAGCCTTGAGCCCACTTAATTAAGAATACACCGCAGTTGCTGCTGAGGTGCGCTACAATGCATGGAATAAGTGAGCGCTCTTGGTTTAGTGGGTAAAAACGCACGGTGTAGAACCATAGAGAATTTATGAAAACGATCAGTGTGCTGAAGACTCCCTTCATCTGAATATTCAGCGTGAGCCCCGCGTCCCAATTCCACAGAAATGGGTGTAAGAGGGCAAAAAGGGCAGAGAAGCCAATAATGCTACTAATAAGCGCGCTGGGCCCTTTGCTTGTAATAACGAGGTATCCGCGAAAAATGAGTTCTTCCATGAACGCAGCAGCTAGCATAGCGAGGAAAAAAAGCGCCGAGATGCTTGATTGCTCTTCGTTGATGCTGAGTAGGTACTCACCTCCTGTTTCGATGGACAAAATCAGCAGGGCTCCGGCGATGGCAATGTAGATGGCTATAGGCGGGCAGGGCGTTGCTCCTGGAAATGCGCGTGGGTTAGGCGTGCCGTTCTGCTGGGCGCGGAGGTCACTCAGCCAAATTTTCCCGAGGTAAAGGCTCGCTGCAAAGATGATGAGGATTAAAATGGGGTCTTCTTGACTCATGGGGCTATTTGTTGTTTATGGAGTTTGAGTATACACATTTTTCTAATGAATGCGTTCCAAAAATCATCCAGATATGCTGGTTTTGATGCGATCATCGCTCCCATAGCATCTCGCTTGAGTGCCTTAGATGCTTATATTGATTCGCAAGTTTCTGAATTTGAAGAAGAAATACAAGATCTCGTTCGCTATTGTGTCGCAAACCAAGGCAAGCGCATTCGTGCCACGTTGACTTTTCTCAGCGCCTGGGGCGGGCCTCAAGAGCCTTCGGAGGCGGTTGTTAAAGCAGCTGCGGTGATAGAACTCGTCCACTTAGCCACGCTCGTCCACGACGATATTTTAGACGAGGCGACACTCCGGCGCAACCGGTTGACTGCGGATAAAAAATACGGCTCTAAAATAGCCGTCCTTTTGGGTGATGCACTGTTTTCTCAAGCCCTTAAATTAGCCAGCGAATTTCCAACGACAGACGTGTGCCGAGCCGTTTCGAGAGCGACACGCCAAGTTTGCACAGGCGAGATTGAGCAAATCTTCCAGCGAGGGAATGCAGATGTGTCCCTTGAGGGCTATTATCGGGTTATTCGCCTGAAGACTGCCGAACTTTTTGAGGTTGCCTGTGCTCTGGGTGCAGGTCTGGGGGGCTATTCTGTAGAGTATGCTCAAGCTGCAGCCAGGTTCGGGCAGCACCTAGGCATTGCTTATCAAATATTTGACGACTGGGCTGACTTGGTAGCCGATGAGGAGGCCATCGGGAAAACCCTCGGGACGGACCTTGCTACCGGGAAGTTTACGCTACCCCTTTTGTTGCTTGTTCAGAAGATGCGCCAAGAAGGGTGTTCCGATCAGGTTAAAAGATTAATAGCAAATAAGTTAAGTCCATCTGAGCTGATGGCTTTGTTTGCTGAATATGCCATCGAGGAGCTTGTGAGGGGACGCTTTATGGGCGAGCTCAAGCAGGGGGAGGCTTGCCTGAGTTCACTCCCTGATGATTCATCTAAATGTATGTTGATGAGTATCTTATATTTTTTTGAGCCTTTGATGGAGGCGCACACCCTTTCAAAAGCCCTTTCGGTTTAGGCTGAGTGCTTTTACCATTGCCTTAGGTGGTTTTTTAAAGGAAAATCTTAGCCTTGTTTTAAATACATGGGTTTCTTAAAAACAGCAACGGTTGCGGCGCCCGCCTCGACTGAAAAAGTCTCCGATAGGGATGCGGACTTGGCCTTAGTCCATCGTGTCCAGTCGGGTGATGTTGCTGCTTTTGATGTGCTTGTGCGCAAATACAGGGAGCGGCTTTACGCCATCATTTACAACTTAACCTCCAATCGGGAAGACGCCGCTGACCTCACTCAAGATGCCTTTGTTAAGGCATTCCAGTCGATTAGGCGGTTTCGTGGAAAGTCGGCATTTTTCACCTGGCTTTACCGGATTGGCATCAATACAACGCTCAATTACCTCAAGAAAAACAAGCGCAGCCGCTTCTTTAGCTTTGAAACCCTACAGACAGACGTTTCTGAAACCGAATGTATGGAGGCCTTTGCAGACAAGATTCAGGCCGATAAGCCCGTTTTAATCAAAGAATTGCAGGAAAAATTGAACGAATCTCTGCAAATGTTGTCTATAAAACATAGAACAGCCCTTATTCTTTTTGAAATTGAAGGTCTTTCACATCAAGAAATCGCATCAATCATGAAATGCTCTGAGGGGACCGTTCGTTCCCGTCTTCACTACGCGAAACAACAACTTCAAAGCCTCCTCAAAGATTACATCCAATAATTTTCCCTATGTCTGGAGATCATAAGCCAACACTAGAAGACTTACTGAAGCTCAAGCGTGCCGAGAGGCCAAACCCTGAATTTTGGGAACGTTTTGAGCGGGAGCTTCACGAGAAGAACATGCAAGTGCTCATCAAGACAAAGCGCAACCGCATGGCAGACTTTATGCATTCTGCACGTCGTGTGCTCGTCCCTATGGTTCCCGTCGGGGCTGCCGCTATCGTCGCTTTGACATTCCTGCTTCAGGGAAGTGCTTTATCTCCAAACCACACGTCAGCTTCTTTTGAGTCATCGCTACCCTTGGCTCAAGTGGGTTCTGCCGCGGCCCGGCCTTCACACTTTGTTGCGAATGTCTTAGCCTCTTCCGCTGAGGAAAATGCCATTTCTCAGACATTCACTAGCAACCATCAAGGGGGTGTCCGCTACTCGTCCCACTCCTTGGGTGCCTCTTCTTTTCAAGGGGGCGTTCAAGAGTCTATCATCTTTTAATAGCTAGGGGTGTGAGGTATGCAATCTAAGCAATTCTGTTTAGCAGTTTTTTTTTAAGCTTCTTTAATCTCCAAAGCGGCGGTTCAGGCCTTCCGGAGGCCTCCGCTCAGGCGGTGTCCCGCGAGTCAGCCACAGGCAATGTTGTTTCCAATGCTGCAGGCTTTTTGAGCCTACAGCAGCGTTTCGAAGAGCTTTTTCAAGAGAATCAAGCGGCCGTTGTTCGCGTTAAGGGTGTCTACCAACCGTCTGCAGCCACCGGTGACAAACCTGCATCTACGCTCGTTCAGGCTGGCACAGGCTTTTTTACGAGTAACAACGGCCTTGTTTTGACCACGGCGAGCAATGTTACCAATGCGAGCGAAGTTTTTGTTGAATATCAAGGGGTGGATTATTCAGCCAATGTCTTAGGGGTAGATTTGCTGACGAACCTTGCCTTCCTGAAGCTCGATAAACTGCCAAAGCGTTTTGGTTTTATTTCTTTAAATCCCCATGCATCGCTCCCAGCTGTTTGCACTTTTAATCTCGTCATTGCATATCCTAGGAGTTGTGCATTAGCGCCTAAGCCAGGGATGATCAGCGGGCGAGATGGCAATTATGAGGACCGTGTTTTCCCCACCTATTACTTGCGCACAACAAGCCTTGCTTGCGATGGAGAGCATGGGGCCCCCGTTTTTGACCTTCAAGGGCGCTTGCTTGGCGTCTTAATTGCCTCGGCTCCAGAAATACAATCATCCTATATTTTGCCCACGCGCGCCATACTCCGCCTGCGTGAAGATATTCTTTCAGCGGGCCGTGTAAGCTATGGCTACGTTGGTATTGAGGTGGCCCAGCCGGTAGGCATTGGGCATTCTAGTATTGTGATCATTTCGAATGTCCACAAAGACTCACCTGCTTATGAGGCCGGTTTACGAACCGGTGACGAGTTGATTAAATTCGGAGATTTTAGCATTCGCGACATGAATGATGTGCGCAATGCAGCTTTTTTTGCACAAGTGGGTGAATATATCGATGTGGTTGTCAATCGCCAGGGCAATCAGATGCATATTCCCATTCGCGTGGGGGATCCTGGAAGCTCCAAGCACACACTTCAATTGCAGGCAGGCATCAACACAGGCACCTCTTAGGCTCCCCGGTTGGTGGGCTAGTTGACATTCGTATACCCTAATATAAACACCTACCACCCACTTCGCCTCCTTACTCATAAAAAATTTCAAAAAAAAGGCTTGACAATTAACTATTTTATGTTAAGATGGGCCCCTTTTGCATCGAGTACCCGCGTACTCCCTGTAGTCGAATTCCTCCATTTTCCCGCACCAGTACTGGTCTGAGTGCCCGTTTGCGTGCCCATAATCACCGCTTACCTTTAAAATGCATTATTTCACTAACTATATATAACATTTTCCTTTTAATAGTTTCATCTCCTAGGGCCACGGTGGCCTAAGGAATCCATAACCATCCACCTAGACACCATAACACACCATGAACCAAGGCCTTACAAACACCAAGCGCGCCTACGCGATCCTGGACTGGTCGACTCGCTTCGAGAACGCCCAGTCTAGGAAGCAAAAGAGCGTCGCCCACGTGCTCTCACCCTACCACTTAGAGAGCACCGAATACCGCAAACTCATCCAAAAGCCTCGTGGCCACACAGCCTTCCTTCTTTGGAAAGGCCTGGTTGAAATCGCCACTGGCTGCCCGCAGCGAGGGCTCCTTGCCAATGACCGGGGCCCTTTGACCATCGAAGATATCGCCCTGCGCACTCACTTGAGTGAGGAGGAGACGGCCAGCGCCCTTGAGCTCCTGGCCGACCCCGAAATCGCCTGGATCGAGGCCCTAGACTGCCCGCAGTACCTCATCGTGAGCGGCAGCCTGCGGGCCGGCCGCAAGGGTCGGCCAAGAAAGCCCCAGGTTCTCCGGGTCCGCGGGGTCGACTCCGGACCCAAATTCCACATCGAGTGGGAATACGAGGCTCTGGGCCTGGGTGAAGATGCCGAGGGTTATGCCACCGATCTGGATGCTGAGCGCCGGCTCCCGGCAGCCATCCGCCGGGGCTTTGGCCCCGAACTCCCGGATGCGCCCGATGTGGTAGAACACACCGGGACACCCGTGGTCGACCACATTAGCGAAAGCACTCAACCTACTAACCAAGAGCGACTTAAGAAAAGATCCCCAAGTGCGCCCAATGTGGTAGAACACATCGGGACACCCGAAAAAGACCCCTCAAAGGAAGCCCCACTTCTTGGGGTAGACCACCATCCATCTCCCCAAAATCACAGGGTAGTCCCCAGGCCTAAAACTCCCGTTGTTAACCCCGACATTCA
>MDTA01179968.1_pt1 | contig 18186 bp, 16 predicted proteins | sample 811151 | NCBI WGS metagenome assembly MDTA01 (sample SAMN05326648, study PRJNA326480) | marine metagenome | isolation source: seawater | place: Indian Ocean: South | collected 2010
TCACAAACTTAGAAAAAAATAGTAAATGGATTACTCTAAATAGTATTTTAATACAATTTTACGATTTATTTGATAAATACTTAGTAAAAATATTCTTAGGACCCATTGCAGTTGCCACTTATTCAATACCTCAACAATTAACTGGTAAATTAAGTGTAATATCAAAAAGTTTTAGTGCATTTTTACTTCCTGATTTATCAGGTAAAAAAATCAATAATTCAAATTTTAACTTTTCTCTTCAAATTTTTATAAAATTTATTCCAATTTTTATTTTTATATTATTACCATTCTATCCAATTATTTTAGAATTTTGGTTAGGAAATAATTTCAATGAAACAATAAATAACTTAACAAAAATTTTTTCTTTGAGTATAATTTTTTCATGCGCCTCTCATATTTTAATAACAAAATTTGAAGCTTCAAAAACACTTTACAAAAATTTAAAAATTGAATTCTATTTATTGCCAATTTTTTTGATAATGTTGTTTTATTTAACTATTGAAAATTATCCATTACTAATAATTGGAATATTAATTCTTTCAAAAGAGATAATATTGTTTTTTTTAAGGTTAAATTTTTTAAAATCAGAAATAATTGATTTTAAAATATATTATTTTTTTTCATTATATTTTTTATTTGTTCTTTTCTTATCATTTTATAATCAAAATCTTTATTATTTATCACTAATACCTTTAATTATAATCTTTTTTAAAAAATGACTATTAGTCTAATATTCAGAACTTTGGCGAGTTTTTTAAGTTTCTGGCATTCAAATAAAACAATATCAAAAAAAAAAGATCTGAATATAAGAAAAAAGATTCTTCAAAAAATAGATAATATCAAGATTAAAAATAAAAGTTTGAAGAAAACTCACAAAAAATTTAATAAGGAAATTTCAAGCTTACTTAAAAGTGAAAATTTAAAAAATTTTTTAAGAAAAAATTTTATACAAAAAATGTTTTTTTTACAAAATAGAATTTTTATTTTAAAAGAATTAAATGAAATCAAAAAATCAAAAAAATGGAAAATTTATAAAAAACTTTTAATCGAGGATCCTGTCGGAAATCCAATTAGGTATTTTTTGTATTCTAAAAGTTCAGGGAATAGAATTAATCATGTTTATCATCTAAGTGTTATTGAAAATGAATTTAAAATCAATTTAAGAAAAAATATAAAAACAGTTTTTGAATTTGGTGCTGGTTATGGATGTATGGCAAGAATTTTTTCAAAATTAACTAAAGAAATTAAGTATATTTGCTATGATACAGATTATGTAAATTTATTACAATTTTATTATTTAAAACATAATAATCTAAATGTTGGATTTCATAAAAATAATAAATTTTATTTAACTTCAAATTTAAAAAAATCCAGAAATAATAATGATTTATTTATAGCTAACTGGTCATTATCTGAGACACCTATTAATTATAGAAATAAATTTTTTAAAGTAATTTCCTCAAGTAAATATATTTTGATTTGTTTCCAGGAAAATTTTGAAAATATAGATAATCTTAAATATTTTAACTTACTAAAAAAAAAATTATCTAATAAATTTAAAATTGTCATTAAAATTAATAGATTTTACAAAGGTAATATATTTTATAAACAGAATCACTATTTCTTTATTGGAAAGAAATTATAAAAAACTTGTTTATTTTACTCTAATATTTGTAATGTTAATCTTTTTTTTGAATAATATTTATTAATTTTTTTATAATATTGTATGGATAAAATATTAAGTAAGATAAAAATAAATTGAAATTAAAATCTTTTAAATTTAAAATTTTTAATAAAAGATAGTAATAAGATCCATGAGCATAAAGCATACTTAAATTATTATTTTTCAAAAAATTAATAAAATATTTTTGATTTTCTTTCCATGAATTTATTTGCCAATTTCTATCCTCTGTAAAAGCTTTTGAGTCATTATCAAATTTAATGACATTGCAGTGCTTGAATAAATTGAATTTTTTTAAGTTTAATATTTCACTTACAGCAAAATAAAAGTTTTCTATTATACCCCAATCATATTGGTTATAACTTTTAATAATATCTCTAAATTTAACTGCTTTTTCTTTTGATATTTTAAAAACAATTAAATCTATCCCATAGTGTGGCCAGTAATTATTCTTTACGACACCATTAATGATATGAGTATTGGGAAAAATAAATGCACAAAAATTATCGTCTTTTATTTTAGACAATTTTAGAAATAAATTATTTGGAACAATTATATCTGCTGTTGAATAAATAAGATAATCAAAAGTGTCATTTTCAATAAATTGATCCAATGCATTATCTAACATTAATTTATTTGAATACTTCTTATTTTCAGGAAGATTTTTTTTTGAAATATTTGTATAAAAATTTTTAATATTTTTTTGCTCGATAAAGTTTTTCACATTTGGTTCATCAAATTGAGTAAGGCTAAAAGTAATATCAAAATCTATACTTTTTATTGAATCGATAAAAAGATTTTGATTAAAATCATTAATTTTAGATTTTCCTATTGGCCTAAATGATACTTGCCATAAAGCTTTCATAAATTTTATTTTATTTCTCTATGTTACTTTGACAAAATTTTTCAATATTTGATCCGCTGTTAATTTGCTTTTCTATCCAAGTATAAGTTTTTGAAAGGCCTTCTTTTAATGTTAAATTTGGTTTCCATTTTACCTTTTTATTCACTAAAGAATTGTCACTTGACCTTCCTCTTACACCTTTTGGTTTATCTAATTGATAATTTTTTTTTACCTTATAATTTGCTATTTCTTCAATAAGTTCTATCATTTGATTAATTGATACCTGTTCTTCACTTCCAATATTAAAAACTTCTCTCTCATTACTATTAAATACTTTTAAAGTTCCATCAATACAATCATCTATAAATAAAAAACTTCTAGTTTGTTCACCATCTCCCCATACATCAATTATTTTTTGATTATTTTTTTTTGCATAAATTATCTTTCTACAAAGAGCTGCGGGGGCTTTTTCTCTTCCACCATCAAAAGTTCCTAATGGACCAAAAATATTATGGTATCTCACTACTCTTGTTTCTAGTCCAAAATCCTCTGAGAAGTGTCTACACATTCTCTCACTAAATAACTTCTCCCATCCATAACCATCTTCTGGATCTGCCGGATAAGCATCCTCTTCTTTTAAACCCTCTACAAAAGTATCTTTCTGTTTTGAAGCATTATATACGCATGCACTAGAGGAAAAAAAAAAATTTTTTACATTTATTTTTAACTGATGCTCGCAATAAATTTGTGTTTACTAATACAGATAACATACATTCTGCTTTATTATTTTCTATAAAACCCATACCACCCATATTACATGCAAAGTTGAAAACATAATCTACATCCTCTGTAACTTTTAGGGCATTATTATAATCCTTAAGATCTAAGCAAAAATTTTTTGTATCTTCATATTTTTGAAACCAATATTCAAAGGGTTTTATATCAACACAAATAAGTTCCGTATTTTTATCATTTAAAAATTTTGAGACTAAATGACCTCCAATAAAACCACCAGCACCACATACTAAAATTTTAGTCTTCACTTTAAAAAAACCTTTCAATAAAAATAATTTAAATAATATAAATAATTAATTTTAATTAGATAATATTTTTATATATTATATAAACAATTTATATAAGTAAGAAAATAAATTTAAATCATGAAAGACATAATCAATTCTTTTAGAAAAGTCGAATTGTATGATAAATTTTTGGTATTATTTATTTATCTAATTCCTCTCTCATTAGCTGTAAGCATATTTTTAGCTGATTTATTAGCTTCTCTTTCGGGTATAATTTTAATTTCAATATTCTTATTTAAAGAAAAAATTGTATTTTTTAAAGAAATAAAAAAAGAAATTATTTTTTTTTCTATATTCTATTTAATTATTTTAGTAAGTCTTGCAATTTCTCAATATAAAGAAATATCTTTTTTACCCTCTTTTTTTTATTTTAGGTATTTCTTTCTCGCATTATCAATATTTTATCTACTAAAAAAAAATGAATTTATTTTAAAAATATTTTACTATTCTGTTTTACTATCAATTATATTGGTTATCATTGATGCGTTAATTCAATATTTTTTTGGCATTAATATTTTAGGATATAAACTAAGAGGTTTTGAAGATGAAGAAACCCTAACATATGTAACTAGTTTTTTTAATGAAGAAAAAAAATTAGGTAGTTACTTGGTAAGATTTTTACCATTAATCTTAGGTTTATTATTTTTAAATAAATTTAAATACTCATTAGTTATTGAATTTTCTTTTTTAATCTTTGTTGGTGTTATTGTATATTTAAGTTCAGAAAGAACAGCTTTATTTTTGTTATTTATCTTTTATATTTTTTATTTTTTAATTTCAGATAAAAGAGTTTATTTCTCAATTTTGACAGCTTTAGTTTTTATTTTTATATTTAGTAAAGATACACTCCTTAACAAAAAATACGTTAATTTTACTCTTGAACAAACTGGATTGATATTCTTATTAAAAGATAATAACTATACTGAAAATCCATTATTAAAAAATGAAAAAAAAATTTTGAGATATTATTCTGTTGAACATGAAAACTTAGCTTATACAGGACTACATATTTTTAAAAATAATGTTTTATTTGGATCAGGAGTAAAAAGCTTTTATCCAGAATGTACTAAATATTCAAACAAAACTTTAAATTTAAAACTAAATGAAAGAGATAACAAATTGCTTTGTTCAACTCATCCGCATAGTACTTATATTCAAATTCTAGCAGAAATTGGTGTCATAGGTTTTATGATGGTTTTATTTATTTTTTTTAAATCATTAAAAACAAACTTAATTTTTCTTTTTAAGAAAAAAAAAACAGGTTTAGAAAAATCATTCTTTTTAATTAATATGAGTATAATATTAAATATGATGCCACTCATCCCATCAGGAAGTATTTTTAATAATTGGATAAGTCTTATGATATTTTTTCCATTGGGATTTTTGTTATTTTTAAAAGTTAAAATTTCAAATGAAACATCTTAAAAATTTCTCAAAAGAAAAAATAATTCAGTTATTTTTAATTTTTTCATATTTTATTTGTTGGTTTTCTATTTCAACTTCACTTGAGGATGTATTTTTAATTTTTGATGAGTTTTCAGATAATCAGAAATCGATTACTAATTATATAAATTTCTTAAGACATGGTTTGATTTATGTTTGTCTATTTTTTTTATTAATAATTTTTTTTTTAAATTTTAAAAAGTTTTTAAGTAAAAATAATAATTTAATTTTATTCATTTTTTTAATTTATTTTTTATTTCAAATTCCAGGCTTATATTTAACAGAAAACTTAATTATCAATTTATCATTTGTAATCAGTTCTATTACAATAATTTTAACATTTATTTTGATTAATGATTTTTTTAATCAATCGGAGAAAAATATTTTTTTAATATTTTCTTTTACAATTTTATTTGTTGTATTTGTTTTATCAATTTATCCAAAAATAATCAGTTTATATGAGGGTATATCTATGTATGGCGGATATGACCCATTATCTAGCATTTTTCTAAATAAATCTTCACCCAGGTCTTCAGGTATGGCAAGATCAGCTTTGATTATATTATTGCTTGGAAGTTTATTAAATTCAAAATATTTAAACTCAAAATATTTTTTTATTTTTTTTAAAATTTTATTAATAACAATTATTTTACTATTACAAAGCAGGGTCATAATAGCATTAACTTTAATTTCTTTAATTTCAATTTTTGTAATTAAATATAAATTTTCAATTAAAAATATTGTAAATTATTCTTTGTTATATTTAGTAATACCTATTTCATTATTTTTAATTTCGACAAATTATTCAGAAAAAACAGCAGCTTTAAAAATGACGAATGAATTTCTCATAAATAAAGGTCTTGAAAAAACAGATCTTTATTTTGATAAATATTTAAATCCTCAAATAAGATTGGATAAAAATATTGATATAACTTCCGGGAGATTAAATGATTGGATTTCTATAAAAGAAAATTTTGATAAAAATAAGATATTTATTGGTTATGGTGCTCAAGCAGATAGATATTTAATTAATCAAACAGCATCAAATGGAATTGTTTATTCTTTGATTTCATCTGGGATATTTGGATTTATTTTTTTTGTAATATTTTCTTTTATAGTTTTTTTTCAGTCATCTAAAAAATTAATATTTCTTAAAAAAGATAATTTGAATAATGATTTAATTTTACATATTATAATATTAATCATACTAGCAAGATCTTTGGTTGAAACATCTTATGCAGTTTTTGGTATTGATTTAATAATATTAATCACAGTTTTATCTCTTAAAAAAGTAGAATTTAAATATGATTAAAAAATGATGACAAATATTTTAGTAATTTCATTTATTTCCTTATTTAATGTAATTTTAATAATTTATTTTTCTAAAATAAAATTTTTTCATCTTAATATAGATAAGCCAGATAATATTAGAAAAATTCACAAAAAACCAGTTGCACTCGCTGGTGGAACATTAATTTTTTTAAACATGCTAATTTTTTGGTTACTTATTAATTTTCATAATGAACTTTTAGAAAATGAAATTTTATTTAAAAATAACAATTCATTTAATAGTTTTATATTAATTTCTTGTAGTATTTTTTTATTAGGTTTTTTTGATGATAAATTAAACATTTCAGCAAATAAAAAATTTTTGGTATCAACAATTATAATATTAATTTTGATATATATAGATCCAGGAATTTTACTTAATAATATTAAATTTTCTTTTTATGAAAAAAATTTTATATTAAATAACTATAAAGTTTTTTTTTCAGTTTTTTGTTTTTTAGTTTTTCTTAATGCTTTTAATATGTTTGATGGAATAAATTTACAATCAAGTAGTTATTCAATATTTATCTTTCTTTGTATTTCAATTTTTTTTATAGATACTCTGCTTATTAAAATACTGTTAATTTCTTTAATAAGTTTTTCTTATTTGAATTATAAAAATAAAGCCTTTTTAGGAGATAGTGGATCACTTTTAATAGCTTTCATAATCAGTTATGTCTTTATTAAATTATACAACTTGGGGTTCATAGATCATGCAGATAAAGTTGTAATATATATGATAATTCCAGGATTAGATTTAATGAGATTATTTATAATAAGAATTTTTAAAAAAAGAAATCCTCTTAGTCCAGATAAACTTCATTTACACCACATTTTAATTTCAAAATTTTCTCAAAATAAAAGCTTGGGTATTATTTTATCTCTAATATCACTTCCTATTATTTTAAATTTTTTTGATATTAGTAGTTTATTTACAATAGTTATAACAGTCATATTGTATTTTACTTTGTTAATTATGGTAAAAATTACTAAGTAACTTTCTCAAACGGATAAACTTTTTCTAAATAATAATTACTATATCTTTTTAAACCATCTTTTAATTTAATTTTTGGTTTCCAACCTAATTTTTTTATTTTTGAGGAATTAAGTTGTCTACGTTTTACTCCATCAGGATATTTTTTATTAAAAATAATTTTACCTTTATATTTTGTGATCTCTTTTATCAAAAAAACAATTTTTTTTATTGAGTAGTGCTCACCTCCTCCAATATTAATAAAATCAGAATTTATCTTGTTTTTTAAAATAAAGTAAATAGCACTAGATAAATCCTCTACATTCAAAAACTCTCTTTTTACATTACCTGAGCCCCAAACTTCAACAGAAGGTAAATTTTTTTTTTTGCTGTAACAAATTTTTTGATCAAAGCTGGAAGAACGTGACCAGATTTTAAATCAAAGTTATCTCCCTCACCATATAAATTTGCTGGCATAAGTGATATAAAATTTTTTTTATCTTTTTTTTTAATGTGTTGACAATATTTTAAAGAAATAATTTTTGCTAAAGCATATCCTTCATTTGTCTCTTCTAATTGAGAAGATAAAAGTGCATTTTCGCTAATTGGTTGTGAAGTTTTTTTTGGATAAATGCAAGCTGATCCTAAATTTATTAGCTTTTTTACTCCATATCTCAAAGAACAATTAATAATATTTAAACCGATCATTGAATTAATATAGATATAGTCTGGTTGAAAATTTTTATTATCTAGAATACCACCAACCCTTCCTGCTGCATTAATAACTATATCGGGCTTATATTTTTTAAACCATTTGTCTACTAAATATTGATTTGTAAAATCAAGATCTTTTCTTTTACAATTTAAAATTAAAAATTTTTTTTTTTTTAAAAATTTATAGATTGAACTTCCTACCATGCCTTCTTGACCAGCTATAAGAATCTTTGATTTCAATTTTATTTAAAATATGTTTTTTTAATTAATTCTAAGTCTGAATCCATCATTTCTTTTATAAGATATCTTATATTTCTTTTTGGACTCCATTTTAAGAGTTTTTTTGCCTTATTTGCATTTCCAATCAAATTGCCAACTTCATTTGGTCTTAAATATTTTTTGTCAATTTTAACGACAATCATATTTTTTTTCAAATTTGGATATCTTTTTTCATCTAGTTTCATTATTTTTGCTTTTTCATTTATTCCTTTACCAAACCATCTTATTTGAATACCTAAATATTTAAAACATTGTTCAACAAAGAATTTAACTGAGTATTGTTTTTCTGTTGCAATAACAAAATCATCTGGTTGTTTGAATTGTAAAACCTTCCAGCACATTTCAACATAATCTTTAGCATGTCCCCAATCTCTCAAAGAATAAATATTTCCCAAGTACAAGCACTTTTCTAATCCATAAATAATTTTGCTAAGGCCAATGGTAATTTTTCTTGTTACAAAAGTCTCACCTCTCCTAGGTGACTCATGATTGAAAAGGACACCATTACTAGCGAACATTTTATAAGACTCTCTGTAATTTTTTGTAATCCAATAAGCAAATAGCTTTGAAGTTGCATAAGGGCTCTTGGGATAGAATTTTGTTTTTTCTGACTGTTTTTTTTCTTGTATTTCTCCAAAAAGTTCAGAGGTTGATGCTTGGTAAAACTTTGTTTTATCAGATAAACCACAATCCTTTATTGCTTGAAGTAAATTTAATGTGCCAATTGAATTCACCTGCGTTGTATAATTTGGCAGCTGAAAACTTACACCTACATGACTTTGTGCAGCTAAATTGTATATTTCATTTGGCTTTACACTTTTAATGATTTTAATTAGAGAATTTGAATCTAAGAGATCACCATAATGTAAAAAAAATTTATTTTTATACTCTTTATTATCATAAATATGATCAATTCTTGATGTATTAAAAGATGATGATTTTCTTTTAATTCCGTGAACAATATATTTCTTTTTCAATAAAAATTCTGCTAGGTAAGATCCATCTTGACCTGTTATTCCTGTGATTAAAGCTTTTTTAAATTTCATAAATAAATGATATCACTATTATATTAAAAGTTTTATTATGCAATAATTATATAAATGAAAATTTCAATAATTACGGTAACATTAAATAGCGACAATACTCTTAGTGATACATTAAATTCTATACTTTCTCAAAATTATAAGAATACAGAGCATATAATTGTTGATGGTGGTTAAACAGATAACACTTTAAAAATTTTAAAAAATTACCCAAATAAAAATAAAAAAATATTTGTTAAAAAAAAATTTGGTATTTACAAATCAATAAATTTTGCAATTAGTGAATCATCAGGAGAATTTATCTGTATTTTAAATTCGGATGATATTTTTCAATCTAATGATACGATTAAAAATTTAGTAAAAAAAGTATCAAAAAATAAAAAGATAGATATATTTCTTGGAAATGTTGCATATTTTTCAGACTCTAATTACTATAAAATTAATCGTTATTACTCATCTAAAAATTTTTCTCAATGGAAAATGAAATTTGGTTTAATGCCTCCTCACCCAGCGTCATTAATTAAAAGAAGTGTATATTTTAAGTATGGTAAATATGCTGAGGATTTTAAAATTGCTGCTGATTTTGAATTATTTTTGAGATTTTTATTTATTCACAAAATAAAATTTAAGATATTAAATGATATTATTGTGCGTATGAGATCAGGTGGAATCTCGGGTAAAAACATTTACAGCTATTGGATTTCTACGATAGAAATTCTAAAGTCATTTAAAATTAATAATCTTAACTCAAACATATTTTTTATAATAATGAGGATCCCAGTTAAGATTAACCAACTATTTTTTTTTGACACAAAAAAAATTAACAAAAAATTTAAATTATTCAAAATAATTTTTGACCAAAATATTTACAATGAAAATAGTTTTAAAATTTTCAAAAAATTACAAATTATACCCAGTGGTAATTTTATTTTATCTGAATGAACCTAGCCTTTCTAGGTTACTTTGCAAATCAAGAAGTTTATCCACATAAGTTACTTTATCATTGGCCTGATGGAATTTGGATTAAGAATCATATTAATATAAATAAAGTTCCAGGTAGAGAATTAATTGAAAAAATTAAGTTAACTAAAGATATAAAAAAAATTTTAATACTTGGTAATATTTCTCAAAATTCAAAAAATTTTTTAATAAGAAAATTTAAAGTTGAAATAAAACATCAGAATTTACCTTTCGGAAATATTGATAAAATAACTAAAACAAAAATTAAATTATTTAAAAATACCTTAACATTAATAACTCTACCGACGCCTAAACAAGAAAAATTAGCTTATTATTTAATGAGGAAAAATAAACATTTTAAGATAATTTGTATTGGTGCATCGATTGCAATAGCTTCAGGAGATGAAAAGCCCGTACCTACAAAATTAAAAAACTATGAATTTTTATGGCGTCTACGATCGGATTTTTTTAGAAGATTAAAGCGAATTTTAGAAACTTTATTTTATTATTGTAGAGGAAAATATATATACAATATCTATAACAAAATTAGATTTATTATACTTGACTAAAAAAATATTAAACGTTTGGGTTTGTGATTATTCTGATAACACAGGTGAAGGAAAACTTGCGAGATTTTTTATTCAAAAACTGAGACTTGATCAAAAAGATCAATTAAAATTCAATCAAAAAAAAAAACTAAAATATAAATATATTTCAACAATTCAAGGCATCATATTTTGTTGGAAAAAATATCTCAATAATGAAAGAGTGTGTTATCTAAATTATCTTCCTCTTTGGAATTTTTTTATTTTTGTTTTTTTGCCCCCTAAAACAATATTAGGTCCAATTACTGGGGGCTCAAATTACTCAAAAAATATAAATATGAATTATATTATAAGAGCTATTTTATTTCCTATTTGTTACAAATTAAGTGAATTGTTTCTAAATATAAGATCAAAAAAAATTCTTTTTTCAACTGATCTTTTAAAAAAAAATTTGTCTACAATTACAATTAGAAAAAGTGAATTTAATTTTGTCTTAAAATTTTTTACTTTGAGAAAAAAGAAGAAAAAAAAAATTGATTTTTTAATTTATTACAGAAAACACAAAAATAAAGAAGATTTATTTCCATATGATTTTATTAAAAAAATAATTAAGCTTAAATTCAAAATTTCAATAATAGGTGATAAATTAAATTATCCTGAGGTAAAAAATTACGGAAAAATCCCTAATAAAAAAGTTTCAAATTTACAATCAATCTCAAAATATACGATTGCTTCAGGAGAAAACTTGTATAGTTTTTTTGTTTTGGAATGTTTATCTAATAACGTAAAAGTAATAGTAGATAAAATGCAAGATAGTAAAATAAAATTTTTAAAAAAAAATTTTATTAAACTTAATTATAATTCAAAAAATATATTTAAAAATTTAAAAAAACTATAATTAATGTAATATAAAATTTATGAACATTTTTAATTTTAAAAAAAATCTCACAGTACTAATTTTGTGCGGGGGGAAAGGTTTAAGACTTAGACCCTTAACAAAAGATTTACCTAAACCATTAGTTAAAATAAAAAGTAAAAGTATTTTAGAAAATATTATAAATCATTTTTTAAAATTTGAAATAAATGATCTTATAATTGCATCGGGTTATAAACATCAAATGATGGATAAATTCATAAAAAAAAAATTTAAAAATAAAAATATAAGAACTGTATATACTGGTATAAATTCTGATATTATTGAGAGAATTAGAATAGCTTCAAAATATTCAAAAAAATATTTATTAGTTTGTTATGGAGATACTGTTATTGATATAAATTTAAATAAGTATATCAAATTTTATTATAAAAATTTAAATAAAATTACTGTTGCTTCATACCAATTAGAGTCAAATTTTGGAATTTTTGAAATTAAGAAAAAAAATATTATTACTAATTTCAAAGAAAAACCTTTGTTAGATATTTGGTTCAATGTTGGATATATATTTTTTTCATCAAAAAATTTCTATTTTTTTAGTAAATTCAAAAAATTCAAAGATCTAATTAAATTTCTGTCAAAAAAAAATCATATGAAAACATTCAAACATTCAGGTAATCATGTTACAGTAAACACTTTAGCTGAACTTGAAAAAGCAAAAAAAATATCAAATAAATTCATCAAATGAAAAAAAAAAACTTTTGGAAAAATAAAAATATTTTTATAACTGGTATAGCGGGTTTTGTAGGTTCAAACCTAGCAAAAAAATTAGTCAAAGATGGTGCTAATGTAATTGGTTTAACAAAAAGCAAAAGGATTGAAAGTTTGCTTTTTTTTGAAAATATTGACAAAAAAATTAATTTAATTTTCGGTGATATTACTAATAAAGAACTTTTAAAAAGTATCTTTATAAAATATAGGATCGATATCTGCTTTCATTTAGCCGCTCAAGTTGAAGTTGGTTCAGCAAACAGATATCCTTTTTTAACTTGGGAGACTAATGTGAGAGGTACTTACACATTGCTAGAAGTAATTAGAGAAAATAAGAGTAAGATTAAATCTATAATTGTTGCATCCTCTGATAAAGCATATGGCAAATATCCAAAAAATCTTTTACCTTATAAAGAAAGTTATAAACTAAACCCTGAATTTCCTTATGATACATCCAAAGCTTGTGCTGACTTAATTGCGAAATCATATTCTACTAATCTTTTTAAACTTCCAATTTTAATTACTAGATTTGCAAATATTTATGGTCCTGGACAACTTAATTTTACGGCTTTAATTCCAGATGCAATTAGATCTTGTATATTAAACAAAAAATTTTTAATGAGAAGTAATGGAGAGTCTGTGAGAGATTTTGTTTATATAGATGATATTGTAGAATTATATAAATTATTAGCAAAAAATTTATTTGTTAATCCAAAAAAATTTTCAGGGCAAGTTTTTAATGCAGGGACAAATATTAAACATAAAATAAAGGATATAATTAAAGATATATTTCTTCACAAAAAAAAAGGCAAGATGTTAAAAAATATCCTAAGAGGTATTTCAAAAAATAAAACCTATGGTGAAATCTCATTCCAATATATGGATTATGAAAAATTAAACTCTTATTTAGGTTGGAAACCAAAATATAGTTTCAAAAAAACTTTGCCTGCTTTGTTTAGGTGGTACGGATTATATTTAAAAAAAAGAAACAAATGACAATTGCAATCGACATGATAGGTACATCTCTTGGAAGTGGCACAAAAACCTATAATATTAATTTTTGCAGACATCTTAACAAAATTAATACAGATCAGAAAATATTCATATTTCTTACAAAGGAATATTTCAAAATAATCCAGTCAACAGAAAATCATAATATCACATATATTAAAAAATCTGAGATCTTTACAAATATTTTTTTGAGAATTTTATGGATGCAATTTGTTTTACCATTTGAATTAAAAAAACTTAAAGTAAAACAATTATATTCTCCAATGAATTTTGGTCCAGTTTTTTTGAAACTTTTTAAAATAAAATTTACTTTAGCACTTCACTCTAATTTACCTTGGTTATACTTCTCAAAAATGCCAGGTAGTAAATTAAGAAATTTATTTACAAAATTTTTAATGGAAGTTTCTATCAGGTCTTGTGATATCTTAATCGTGGACTCTAATTTTGCAAAAAAAGAAATTGTCAAAATACTAAAAATTGAAGAAGAGAAAGTTTACGTAATATATCTTGGAATAGAGGAAGATTATATTAAATTTAAAGATAATAAACATTTAATAGAAAACTTTAATTATCAAGATTATATTATTTCAGTTTTATCTTGTGTAAAATACCATAATATTAAAAATCTTTTAGAAGCATTCAAAATAATAAAAAATGAAAGTAACGCTAAATTGAAATTTGTTTTAGTTATGCAAATTTTAGATGAAGATTATTTTTTTGAAATAAAAAATTTTGTTAAAAAAAATTTTCAAAAAAATGAAATCATATTTTTTCACGATTTAAATAATAAATATCTTGTTAACTTATATCGTAAAGCTATATTTTATATCTTTTCATCTTATTGTGAAGTATTTGGTTTAACATCACTTGAGGCAATGTCTCAAGGATGTCCAGTAATAATATCGAAAAAATCAGCTCTTCCTGAAATTAATAATTCTGCTGCCGAATATTTTGACCCAGACAATATTGGTCAAATTAAAGAGAGTATGAATAAAGTTTTATTAAATAAAAATTATCGGTTAGAATTAATTAATAAAGGTAAAATTCATTGTAGAAAATTTAGTTGGGAAAAAACAGTTAGTGAAACTATCAAGATTTTAAAAATCTAAATAAGTTATATATATGAGTGTAATATTAGGCTTAAATTGTAATCATGCAGACTCCTCTGCCTGTATTGTAAAAAATGGAAAATTAATAATAGCTTTAGAGGAAGAAAGAATTAATAGAGTTAAGCATTGGGCAGGACTTCCTATCTACTCAATCAAAGAATGTTTAAAAAATTCTAATATAAATTTGAATGAAATTACAGATATTTCAATAAACACTAATCCATTATCAAATTTTAATTATAAATTATTTTTTTTTTTTAAAGATTATTTATTTGGTAAAAAAAAATATGAAATTTTTAATAGATTAAAAAAAAAAATAAATCTTAAAAAAGATATTAATTTAAATCTTAAACCGAATTGTCTTAACGATAAAGTAAAAGTACATTACATAGATCATCATTTATCACATATAGCATCAGCTTATTATCCCTCGGGTTTTGAAAACGCTGTAGGACTATCAATTGATGGTTTTGGTGATTTTGCCAGTATTTGTATTGCAAAATGCAGCAATGGAAAAATAAAATTTTTAAAAAAATATTTATTTCCTCATTCTCTTGGAGTTTTTTACGAGAGCTTTACACAATTAATTGGATTCAAAAATTATGGTGACGAATACAAAATGATGGGTTTATCCTCTTTTGGAAAAGCAGAATACTATGACTTAATTTTAAACAAGGTTTTTGAACAAAATAAAAATTTATCTTTGAATCTAAAATATTTTAATCACATGGATAAAAATTTTTCATACAAATTTGAAGGCCAACCTAACCAAAATAATCTTTATAGTAAAAAATTAGAAGAATTATTGAATATTAAAGATCTGGATATTAAAGAAATAACCCAAACTCACAAAAATATAGCTGCATCAGCACAAAAAGTTTTTGAAAATAAACTTTTAGAAATTTGTAATGAAATAAAAAAAATGAATATTTCTGAAAATCTTGTTTATGCTGGAGGTTGTGCATTAAATTCTTTAGCTAATAAAAAATTAAGGGAGTCAAAAATTTTTAAAAATATATTCATCCCATACGCACCTGGTGACGGTGGGGGATCAATTGGTTCTGCTTTAATTACATCAAAAAAAAATGATATGAATATTAAATTTTCTAATCTTAAATCTCCATATGTTGGTCCAAAATTTGAAAATAAAGAAATTGAAAATGAGATAAAAAAAAATAACAAACTTAAACAATTCAATTTTAATTATTTTGAAGATAAAAATAAACTTTATGATGAAGTTGCTAAATTGATATTAGAGAATAATGTAATTGGTTTTTTTAATGACAAAATGGAATTTGGAGCTAGAGCTCTTGGTAATAGGTCTATTTTAGCAAATCCGTGCAGTGATAAAATTCAAGATATAATAAATAGTAAAATTAAAAAACGTGAAATGTTTAGACCTTTTGCGCCAGCGATTTTATTAGATAAAAAAAATGACTGGTTTGATAATTCTTTATCTAATCATTATATGTCTTCAGTTGAAAGTATAAATCCTAATAAAAGAAAATTAATACCAGCTGTTACACATGTAGATGGAACTGGCAGAGTACAGACAGTAACTAAAGAGATGAATAGTGACTTTTATTTATTAATAGAAAAATTTAGTAATTTATCTAATGTGCCAATTTTATTAAATACATCATTTAATGAAAATGAACCAATTGTAATGACACCTAAACATGCAATTGATTGTTTTTTAAGAACGGATATGGATGCATTAATATTAAATAATTTTATGATAAAAAGATAATTTCTAAATAACTGTTTTATACTTATTAATGTAAAATAAAAAAGCTAATAGATATAAAAAACCACCTAAAAAATATAAAGATGAGAAACCAAAATACATTGAATTATATTCTAAAAAACCCCCCAACATTGCTCCCAAAATATTTGCTGATAATGCCTGTGAAGCTGATTTCAATTTAGATAATTCTTTTGAAAAAGCTAATCCAGAAAATAAAAGTGGTAAAGTTAATAATATTGGTAACACAAAATTTAATATTTTTTGATCTAAAAAATTAAAGGCCGTTTTAGAGAAAAAATACCCTATAAAAAGAGTGACAAATAATAATGAGTATATTTGTAAATTATTAAACTTGATTTTTTTAATTACCATTAAATTAGCTATAAAAGCCATTATTAAAATTGCTGCAATTACTATACTTGTTACCATCCATGTACTTCCATAAATTTTTGCTATTTCTGTAATACATTTTGTTTCTATCAACATAAAACCAGCTCCTAAAAAAAAACATATAAAAGAAAAATTTCCTTTTTTTATTTTTATAATTTTATTTAAAAATAATCCTGATGAAAAAATAAGTATAATAACTATAGACAAATATGTGATTGGGTAAACTTTTGAAGGCATATAAAGAAATGGCCAATCATCAGTTGAAAGATCTATTTCATAAGTATTTTTTTCATAAATATCAATTGATTTAAAAAATTTTAAATTTTTTAAATTAAAATTAATATTCTTATTATTCTTTGAGATAAAAACATATCTATCATTTACATTACTTTTTAGAACTAATGGTTTATCGTTAAAAGTGACCTCAAGCATTTTGTATAATTTGTAACCCAGCTCAGGAGTTTGAACAAAAAAACTAACATAAATAAATCCATCTTTTTTTAAAGATCTCTTAGACTCTTCAAAAGCATCCACAGTGTAAACGTAGCTATCAAGTCTTATTCCACCTTTCGAAGATAAATTAGTTTGAGCATCTAAAAGACCATAAATAATTACATCATATTGGTTTTTAGTATTTTTTATAAAAGATCTTGCATCATTTATATGTAAATTGACATTTATACTCGAATAAGGGTTTTCTGGATGAAGTTTCTCGCCTAAAGTTGCTATAACTGGATCAATTTCTACGGCATCTATATTTTTGATATTAAATCTATTAGCTGCAGCTACATCATTTCCCGCTCCACTTCCAACTATAAGAATATCCTCAATAGAAGTTCCACTTATAATATATGGTAAATTATAAAATTCCCTCTCATGCTCGACATCCACATGATGTCCAAAAATATTCCCGGGAGTTTTGCCACCTTTTAAAGTGTAAGTTAAATCTTCAGACAAATTAAGTAATGCCTGAAAGAATAAATGTGATGTTTGTATAATTGCTGGATTTTGTGGAGTTGTAAGATATTGAACAGATATGTTTTGATAAGGAGAATAAATTGTTTCTTTTTTACCTTTTATAAATGACGACAATAGTACTACTAAAAATATAACACATATACCTGAGAATAAATTTTTATCTTTATTTTTTTTATTAATTATAAGAAATATTAAATAACTTATTAAAATCCATATTGATGGTGGCATCCATAAAAAAGATAAGATAATAAATAACAAAATTCCTAACAGACTTCCAATCAAATTAAAACTATAAGCTTTTAAACCATCGATTGGTTGCATTAGTTTTGAAATCATGTGTCCAATCGGAATAAAACAAAGTGCATTAAATATATAAATAAAAATTATAAATGAGTAAATAATTAATAAATGAA
>MDTA01086575.1_pt1 | contig 18185 bp, 21 predicted proteins | sample 811151 | NCBI WGS metagenome assembly MDTA01 (sample SAMN05326648, study PRJNA326480) | marine metagenome | isolation source: seawater | place: Indian Ocean: South | collected 2010
AAGTCTCCGTGGAGAAGTGAAGAGAGCTATTAAAAGGTACTATCGCAACTTAGATGGGGAAAGTCCTATAGAACTCTATAATCTTACGATTAGCCAAATAGAGCCACCATTATTAGAGGTTGTCCTGAAAAAGTGTAAGGGCAATCAATCTGAGGCAAGTAAAATTTTAGGCTTAAACAGGGGCACGCTAAGAAAGAAGATGGCTAAATACGGTTTATTGTAATGATTAAAATTAAGACTGCCTTAATAAGTGTTTTTGATAAGACAGGGGTTCTAGAGCTTGCTGAGAAACTAGTAAAAAATAATACTGAAATCTTATCTTCTGGTGGTACTGCTAAATATCTTAAAGAAAATAACATTGATGTTACTGAAATATCTGAATATACAGGGTTTAATGAGGTTTTTGACGGTCGTGTAAAAACCCTACATCCAAAAATTCACGCAGGCATTTTAGCTAGAGGTGACAGCGATGCTGGTGAGCTAGATAAGCTTGGAGCGAAGAAAATAGATCTGGTTGTGGTGAATTTATATCCTTTTGCAGAAGAAGTAGCTAAAGAAGATGCTGATGAAAGCTCTATAATCGAAAAGATTGATATTGGTGGCCCAGCCATGTTGCGTGCTGCTGCAAAAAACTATCATCACACTATTGTAATTTGCAGACAGGAACAATATGAGCAAATTAATATTGAGGGAGTAACGGCTGAACAGTCCAAAGATTTTGCTGCTGAAGTATTTAGTGCTACAAGTGATTACGATTTAGATGTTTCAAATTGGTTCTTCGAAAATGACATGCCGCTAGAATCGACAAAACTTAGATACGGTGAAAATCCTCACCAAGAAGGATTTCTTAGTATGGTTGGAAATGCACCGATAGATTTTCATGACCCAATCCAAGGGAAAGAAATTTCGTACAACAATGTTTCAGATGCATTAGCTGCATGGGCATGTGTAAATGAATTTTCAGAGCCAAGTGTATGTATAGTGAAGCACACAAATCCTTGTGGTGTTGCTTCTGATTCCACTATTTTAGAAGCTTACAAGAAAGCTTTCCAAACAGATCCAACCTCAGCTTTTGGAGGAGTTATTGCGTGCAATGCACTAGTCGATGAAACATGTGCAAAAACAATGCTAGAAAATCAATTTATTGAAGTTTTGGTTGCACCTGGCTATTCAGAAGAAGCAATTAATATTCTCCAGCAGAAGCCAAACGTAAGAGTCTTAATAAGCAATGAAGTCGAGACGGATAATTATGAAAATAAAATGATCCATGGTGTTGGATTAATCCAATCAACTGATTCATTAGACATATCTGCAATAGAGCTAAAATTTGCGACTGAAAACAAGCCAAGCGATAAAGATGTAGAAGACTTAATTTTTGCGATGAAGGTAGCAAAGCATGCTAAATCAAATGCAATAGTTTTAGCAAAGAACAAGATGACCTTAGGTGTGGGGGCAGGACAAATGAGCAGAGTTGTGAGCACAAAAATTGCTTTTATGAAGGCAGAAGAAGAAGGGTTGGATGTAACAAATTGTGTCCTAGCTTCAGACGCTTTTTTTCCCTTTAGAGACAACATAGACCTAGCAGCTGAAAAAGGGGTATCTCACATAATCCAACCAGGTGGCTCTGTTAAAGATGAGGAAGTTATCGAGGCAGCAGAAGAAAATAATCTAACTATGACACTCACTGGTGTAAGGCACTTTAAGCACTAATGAATGTGCTTGTTATAGGCCAAGGTGGCAGAGAGCATGCAATTGCTTGGAAGTTAGCTCAGTCACAAAAAGTAGAAATCGTTTTTGTAGCTCCTGGCAATGGTGGTACTGAAGTAGAGGATAAATGTGAAAACATAAATATAAAAATTTCTGATTTTTCTGCTATTCAAAAACTTATTAGAGAAAAAAATATAAAACTTGTTGTGATTGGTCCAGAAGATCCATTAGTTAATGGGCTTGTTGATTTTCTTCAAAATGAGGATGTTCTCGTGTTTGGTCCATCTGCAAATGGTGCAAAACTTGAAGGTTCTAAAATTTACTCCAAAAAGTTTATGTTTGAGAACGACATTCCTACTGGTGAAGCCAAATTTTTTTCTTGTTCAGCTGAAGCAAAAGATTATTTAGATAATTGTGAATATCCAATTGTGCTAAAAGCAGATGGGTTAGCTGCTGGTAAAGGCGTATTAGTAGCTCAAGATTCAGATAGTGCAAAAAATTGGGTAGATGCAGTAATGCATGATTCAGTATTTGGTGAAGCTGGAAAAAATATACTAGTCGAAGAGTGTTTATTTGGAACAGAGCTAAGTTTTATGGGGATACTTACTCCAAAAGAATTTATACCTTTTGAAACTAGTGTTGACTACAAACCATTAGAAGACAATAACTTCGGACCAAATACAGGCGGCATGGGTTGTATATCGCCCTCTCCTTTTATGAATGAGGATTTAAAAAAAGCTATTATGCAAAATGTTGTTCAGCCAACTATAGATGGGCTTAATAAGCTTGGAGTTAAATATTATGGCTTTATGTATTTTGGTTTGATGGTTAAAGACAATGATCCCAAGGTTCTTGAGTTTAATTGTCGACTTGGAGATCCGGAGACTCAATGCCTTATGATGCAAATGGAATCTGATCTTCTTAGCTGCCTAATTGATGCTCTTAATGATGAAGAGGTAACAATTGATTGGAAAAAAGGTGCATCTGTGGGGGTGGTAATGGCATCTGCTGGATATCCTGGAACCTATAAGACAGGATGTACTGTAAAATTTGGAAATACAGGAAACCTAAAAATCTTCCATGCTGGAACAACATTAGATGGGGCAGAATTAAAAACTTCAGGCGGTAGAGTTTTTTCTATAAATTATTATGACGATAACCTTAAAGATTGCTCTGAGTACATTTATAAAAATATTGAAGAAATACAATTTGATGGCAATATATACAGAACAGATATAGGAAAAATTTATGAGTCTTAGCGATAAATTAGCAACAGAGTTAAATCATTTTTTAAAAACTATCACTTATGAAAACAAAGGTGATTTGGATAATACTCTTAATGATGAAGAAAGACAGAAATCTATATCTTTAATGAGAGTAAATGCTTCTGGGGAAGTGTCAGCACAAGCACTTTATAGAGGCCAAGCATTTTTTACCAAAACTCCTGATGTAAGAAAGCATTTGATAAAAGCTGGTGATGAAGAATTTGACCATCTTGTCTGGTGCAGTAAAAGGCTAGATGAACTAGGAGGAAAAAAATCTATTTTGGACCCTTTTTATTATGCTGGTTCTTTTACGTTGGGATCAATTGCAGCATTAATAGGTGATGGGACTAGTCTTGGTTTTGTAGAGGAAACTGAGAAACAAGTAGTTGAGCATTTAAAAAGGCATTTGAAAGAAATGTCACCCAAAGATGAGAAGAGTAGAGAAATTCTTCAGAAAATGTTGGAAGAAGAAGAAATACATGGGCAAGAAGCCAAAGACCATGGAAGTGAAGAACTGCCGCCACCTGTTAGAGGCATGATGACAGCAACTTCAAAGATAATGACAACTCTAAGCAGGTACTTTTAAGGCAGCTCAATAGTAGAAAGAATCTCGATATTATTCTTATCAAACCAACCTTTTTTCATTTCAATAGCAGCAATAATATCTCTGCTATCTGAACAGACTGAATCAAGACTCTCTGGTACTAAATCGAAAATTTCTACGATCTTTTTATCTCTGTTTATAAAAGCAACGGAAAGCTCGATATAGGTATTTTTCATCCACATACATCTTCTGGCAGCACCTGGCCAAAAAAATATCATTCCATTATTTTCATCAAGATCTGTGATGCCCATTAAACCCTTAGATCTCAGAGCTTGTGTATTGGCTACTTCTAACATAATTGTCTTATCGCCAATGTTAGCTTCAATTAAATTAGGATTGGCGTTAGCCGATATTGTTACGAAGATCAGTAATAGTATTCGCATAATCATCTGTATTAAAAATAGCTGACCCTAGAACAAATGTATCTGCACCGGCATCACAAACAGTTTTAATATTCTGGGGGTTAATGCCGCCATCAACTTCTAATCTAACTTCTTTTTTACATTGGTCGATGCACTCTCGCATTTCTGAAATTTTTGGCAGTACGGTTTCTATAAATTTCTGACCGCCAAAACCAGGATTAACCGACATTAATAAGGCTAGGTCCAGATCCTGAATATAATTTTTAGCATGCGTTAAATCTTCTGAAGGATTTACAGCAAAACCAACTTTACATCCTAGGTCCTTCACTAAAGCAACAGATTTATCTAAATCATCGGTTGCTTCAGGGTGAAAAGAAATTAGGTCCGCGCCAGCATCAGCAAACATTCGTATTAAAGGATCAACAGGCTTAACCATTAAATGAACGTCAATAAAATCAGTAATCCCGTAACTCCTCAATGACTTACACACCATTGGCCCTATAGTTAGATTTGGTACGTAATGGTTATCCATTACATCAAAATGCACCCAGTCAGCACCGGCCTTAAGTACAGAATCTACCTCTTCTCCTAGTCTCGAAAAGTCTGCTGAAAGTATTGAGGGAGCAATAATTTTTTTCATTATTTATTTAATTCTGTAAGTGTTTCAGGGTTACCGACATCATACCAATTTATATCTAAAATTTCTGCGTGTAATTTTTTTGTTTGCGCAATTTTCTTTAAGCAATCATGCCAATAATGAAACTTTGTTTCTGTAATGTTTTTAAAAATTGATCTATTTACTACACTGAATCCAGTCCAGATGAAATCTTTTTCATCTTCCAAGTCCACAAGGCCTTCTTTCACTGCAAAATCTCCGCTAGCCCCTGCTCTCGCTTCCACCGCAAATAAGGTATTAGATTTTTTCTTTAAAAATTCTTTGTAATCAAAGTCTGAAAAAATATCTGAATTAAGTACTAAGAAGTCTTCTGCGCCGAAATTTGAAGTGCCTTTGAGTATACCTCCTCCAGTTCCCAAGATTTCCTCTTCGTGACTAAAAACTAAATTTATCTTGTCGGAGAATTGATTTTTTACGTGATTAATAATGTCATTACCAAGATAATGGACATTAACCACAACGGATTCAAAGCCTGCTGAAACAAGTTTTTCAAGATGATAATCGATGAGGGGTTTTCCTTTGATCTCTAGAAGAGGTTTTGGCCTTTCTTTTGTTAGTGCCCCAAGCCTTTTCCCAAAGCCAGCAGCTAATATCATTGCTTTCATATCATCTTTTCAATTATCTCATTTTGAGGTTTTTTGAGATATCTTAAGCCCTTAGATATTCTTGATAAAAACTTTTGTAAATCTTGTTTTCTATTAAGTAATTTTCCCTCTTTAAAGTATCTATTAAATGTTCCCACAACTCTCATTGATCTATGTGAAAGTGCTACCATTATTTGCTCCATAAGTTCATGAGTATGAGTCTGCAGGCCAGAGTTCTTAATGTGCTCAGCTAAAACTTCTTCAATAAGCTCTTCTGAGTAATCAAAGTTATGTTCAAACAATATAGAAGCTAGATCTATTCCAATTGGTCCCACATTGAGATCTTGGAAATCTATTACAAATATTTCATCTTGATATAGCATTAAATTCCTTCGTTCAAAATCATTGTGCATTGGGAGAAACTGTTGGCTCAATAATGCATCAACAAGTTCCTCTCTAAGCGATTCAACCTCTTTGATTTGTTCTGCTGAACAACCCTGTTCATTGCAAAATTCAATAAAAGCTTTTGTTTGCATTAATAAACTTTCTCTAGAACTGCTTTTAAGAATGTCTTGATCGCAAAAATAGATCAGTCCTAACTGTTTTAATGCCATCTTCAGAATTTCATCTTCTTTAATTTGAGATCCTAAATCCAATGTATTGTCCCCCAGGTCTTGTAAAAGCATGAATCTTAAGTCTTCAGAAAATGCAAAAGTTTCTGGTACGTTTACAGATGAGTTTTTGAGTAACTTGCTTGCATATAAAAAATTAGCTGCCTGCGCTTTATTATCTGAATTATCAACAAGAACGTATGAGCTGTTATCCGTTAGAACACGAAAATATTTTCTGTTACTTGCTTCTTCTCTAAGTGATTCTAAGTTAAAAGTAGTTGTTCCAACGACACTGCTCAACCAGTCTGTAATTTCTATTAGATTTTTTTTCAACTCTCTTTGACTACTTTAGGTACTGGGTAGCCATCTGCAGGCACAAAAAAATCAGGCATAAGCTCGTCAAATGGATAATCAGCGTATTTACTAAAATCTGTCTCGCCATGTTCTGCTAACAAAGTGTCATCTATTAAAAAATTTCCACTAAATGTTTTGTGGTCTTTATTAAAGACAATATATGCTGCATCAGACATTATTTCTGGGTTTCTGGATTTTTCAAACATCTCATTGCCACCCAAAACATTTGATACTGCAGCGGTTTTGATTGCTGTTCTTGGCCAAAGAGCATTTACCCCAATCTTACCTTGATATTCTGCTGCCATTCCTAAAACACACATGCTCATATTGTATTTTGCCATGGTGTATGCAAGTGAACCTTGGAACCAAATTGGGTTCATATCCAATGGCGGTGATAGGTTTAAAATATGGGGATTTTCGGATTCCAGCAAGTGAGGAATGCATAACTTGCTTGTTAGAAAGGTTCCTCTTCCATTGATATTGTGCATGAGATCATATCTTTTCATGTCAGTTTGAAGAGTGGGGGTTAAGCTTATTGCTGAGGCATTATTCACACAAATATCAATACCGCCAAACTTTTCAACTGTTTGATCTACTGCACTTTGAATGCTTTCTTCAAAACGAATGTCACATTGGACTGGCAAAGCTTCTCCGCCAGCTTTTTCAATTTCTTCAGCAGCAGTAAATATTGTTCCCTCTAGTTTAGGGTGTGGCTCAACAGTCTTAGCAGCAATTGCGACCTTAGCCCCATCTGCTGCAGCTTTTAAAGCAATAGATAGTCCTATACCTCTGCTTCCACCAGTCATGAAAATTACTTTATCTTTAAGGCTCATTAAACTTTTTTTTATAGTATAAGTCCTATAATACAAGCATATGAAAAAAGTTAATAATATCTTGTTTGGATTAATATTTTTTAGCACTTTATCTTTTTCAGAGGAGTGTGAAGATACAGCGCAACCTGATGTAAAAATTGAAGATGGCGATATTGAAATATCTAAAAATATAAATTTAACTTTTAAAGAAGCTATCAGCAATGAAGATGAACTTGAGTTAAAGAATGTCAAAGTGACTTCTTGTAAGGATAGTTCAGTCTGGGCCTTAACTGCAGAGAATGCTCAAATAGATGGCAATAATCTTACAATTCAGAATACAAAACTGCGAGTTTTTGATGTGCCAATTTTTTGGTTAGGTGAAGTCAGCCTTAATGAAGATGACAGCTTTAATATCCCAAACTTAGGAGTAACTGATTCTAATCTGGATATAAGTTACAAATTTAAAACGAAATCTGAAAACTCCCAATTTGTTTTAGAGCCTATTTATACAAATTCTTCTTTTGGCCTTTCTATGAATTATGGTTATGACGATGGAAGAAATAATTTTAACTTCAAGAGCTTGGCAATTGATGATGAAAATAGTTCATGGGTCTACGACATTGATTCAGTTATCAATCTCAGTGATTTTGTCTCCTTTACACTCGATTATTCTGACCTGAGTGGAAACTCACTTATTCAAAATTATGGTTATAGATATTTAGACATCAATAGAAGAAGTCTTGATCTCAAACAATCTGTTGGGCTAGCAGTAACAAAAAATAATAGAAGTTTTTCAATCTTCTCAGATAACTTTTTAAATATTGGAGCACTCAGACCAGTATCACATTCAAAAGACTTTATTACATACGATAGATTTTTTACCTATTCTGGTTGGGAAATTGAATTAAACTCAGAATTTGCAAAATTTAAGAACAACACTTCACAAGATCTAGCAATGCCATATCAAATATTTGATGAGGTTGAGAGATATTCTAGAGATATAAATCTATATAAAAAATTCGAATTTAACAGTTTTAGTTATAGTTCTAAGTTTTTAGTCTCTACCCGAGAATATAAGGTTATAAGTTCAGATGATGATTTAGAATCAAATAATTTTGCGACACAACAGGTCTTTTCTTTTCAAAGTGATAAGAGCTTAAAGCTTGGTTTTATTTGGTCATCTTTTTCAGATGAAAGCAACTTGCCGATAATAGATTCATATCCTTTAAACCCATCACCAGAATCAAACATCTCTTTAAATCCATGGGTTGGCAAGGATAGAGCAACTAATTCTAGAAAAATATTTCTTTTTAAAAGTTGGAAAGGTAAAAACTTAGATTTTTCAGTGTCAACTAACCTATATGAAAAATATAACTTCGCTCAAGAAAGCATGATTTTCAAAAAGTTCTACGATAAAAAACCTATTTTCTTCTCATTAAATACTAAAAATAAACATTTAAACTTTTTTGCAATGGGCAACTACAGTACTGAGAAAAGTGACTTTATGGGCTTAATGGCAGGAGCAAGATACACAGATGATAAAACATCATTATCCTTACAAAAAACAAACTTAATTCCTTCAAGCTTCCCATTAATGCCCTTAGATAACTATGTGCTTAAATTCAAAAGAGATTTTGACAGTTTTAAAGTCTTTTCTAGAGCTCAATATTCAAGAGATGAAAAAACAATGAATGAAAATATTTTGGGCCTTGAATGGGAATATGATTGTTTACGACTGAGGTTAAGTATGGAAAGAGCCAGATTTTTTCCTTTTGTTGATCCTGATTATGCTGAAGTGTCATATTATGACTTAATATATTTGACTAATCCTAAAGTAAAAAATAACCTTAGTTTTGAATTTGAGTTGATTGGACTTACTAATATACTTACTCCAATAGATAATATTATAAATAATGGACTTTTTAATTAGACTTTTTACTATCCTGTTTGTCTCAAGCATGGTTTCAGCACAAGAACTAGATAGGGTAGCAGTTATCGTCAACGACGGAGTTGTCTTGGAATCTGATATTCAGCAAAAAATATCAGAATTTAAAAAGAATGCCACACTCAATGGCCAAAAAATTCCAGCTGATGATGTGCTAAGAGAAGATGTCTTAGATCAACTAATAATCAGTGAACTACAACTACAAATAGCAGATAAAGTTGGCATAAAAATTAGCGATGAAGAATTAAATATGACAGTCAAAAGACTAGCTCAACAAAACAATCTTGATATCGAAGGTTTTATTAAAGTAGTTGAAGATAGAGGAGATTCATATTCAGAACTTAGAGAGGAAATAAGACGAAGCTTAAAAATCAATAGGGTTCAACAAGGAAGAATTCAGAATAAAATTCAAATTAGTAAAGAAGAATTAGAAAATTTCCTAAATACTGAAGAAGCTCAAAATCAATTAGGTCCTGAGCTGAAAGTAAGACAGATATTAATTAGAAATAATTCATCACAAAATGTTGATGATGTGTATGGGGCGGTTTTATTAGGTCTTTCAGAGGGCAAAAATATAGAGAACTTCATTTCAGAATTTTCCGAAGACAATGGCTCTGGAGATCTTGGATGGAGAAAACTCCCTGGATTCCCTGAGTTATTTGCGGACACAATAAAAGATATGAAAATAGGTGATTTATCGCAGCCAATAACAAGTGGTGCTGGGAAGCATCTATTGTTCTTGGAAGACAAAAGAGGACCAACGGTTACTTTTGAGAAACAATGGAAACTAAGGCATATCTTATTAATACCAAATAGAATCAGACCAGATGAAGCAAGTGAAAAACTTATTAGTGAAATAAAGGCCAGAATAGAAAATGGGGAAAGTTTTGAAGCTCTAGCCTCAGAGTATTCTGATGACCCTGGGTCTAAACAAGAGGGTGGTCTCTTAGACTGGGCAGGAGAAGGAACCTATGATGAAGAGTTTGAAAGACAGATGATTAAATCTAACTTAAATGAAATTACAGATCCTTTTTTAAGTCAGTTTGGGTGGCATATATTAGAAGTGCTAGACACCCGAGTTGAAGATAAAACCAATGAGAGAATAGAAGATAGAGCATTTTCTTATCTGTTTAATAGAAAGTTTGAAGAAGAGTTAGAGACAGATTTGCAAGAGCTAAGAGCTGATGCATTTATTGAGATCAAGGAGCTTGACTAGTAACCCAATCTTTATATCTTTAGGCGATCCTTCTGGAATTGGCCCTGAAGTATTTGTAAAGTCTTTAAATAATCCAGAAATACAAAAAAACTTAAATTCTTTCGTCGTAATTTCTTCTACAGATGTAGTGCACAAAGCTATAAAAGATCTTAATAAGACGATTCAGATAAATGAAGTCTCAAACTTTGATAATCTTTCAGATGATGCAATTAATGTTCAGAATGTTGATGGCTGCCTCGATTATGAATTAGGTTCACCGAATGAAGAAAATGCTGGTTATATCTTAAAATGTCTTTCAAAAGCAGCTGAACTAGCCAATGAAAATAAATCTTGTCTTATTACAGGGCCAATTAATAAAAAAATCATTAGCACTCATCTTCAAAATTTTTCTGGTCATACTGAATATTTAAAAAATAAGTTTGGTGTAGATGAAGTTCTTATGTTTCTTACAAATAGTGAATTACACTTAGGAATAGCAACAACACATATACCACTTTCTAAAGTACCAAACTCGATAACAAAAGATCTTATCGTAAATAAATTTCATTTATTGCACGACGGGCTTGAGAGTATTTTTGGATATATAAATCCTAAAATTGCTGTTCTTGGTCTTAATCCTCATGCAGGTGAATCTGGCAGCATTGGTAAAGAAGAACAGCTGATTATTTCACCTGCCATAAAAGAGTTGCTGGCTGACGGTTATAACGCAATTGGGCCATTATCAGCAGATACTGCCTTTGCAATTAGAAATCATGATGCTGTTTTGTCTATGTATCATGATCAAGCATTGCCTGTCATAAAAACTCTGGATTTCAATAAAACAGTAAATATAACACTAGGCTTACCTTTTTTAAGAGTTTCTGTAGATCATGGTACGGCCGAAAATATTGCTGCATCTTATTCCGCAAATAATGAGAGCATGTTAGAAGCTATGCTTATTTCCCTAAAGAATCATGCAGCTTAAAAAATCATTAGGGCAAAATTTTTTAAAAGACTTTTTTTATCTAGATAAAATAATTAATAGTTCACAAATAGATGAAAATAGTGAAGTTATTGAAGTAGGTCCAGGCGATGGTGCTCTGACAGACTTGATTCTAAAAAAATGCAAAAATCTTAAAGCATTTGAAATAGATACAAGATTTAGTGAATTTCTAAAGCAAAAATATTCTGATAAAAATTTAAAAGTTGTTAATCAAGATTTTTTAACAATAAACCTTAATGATCATATTCCTAATGAAGCAATTGTCATGGGAAATTTACCTTATAACGTATCATCGCAAATAATCTTAAATATTATAGAGTCCTGCATAAACTATAAACACTGTATTTTTTTAATTCAAAAGGAACTGGCAAATAGGTTTATTGCAAGTGTAAAATCATCAAAAATATCGATACAAAGCCAGTTATTTTGCGATATTGAATCACTTTTTGATATTCCACCAGAAGCTTTTGATCCTGTGCCAAAAGTAGTTTCAACAGTTATTAAAATTACTCCTCACAATCAATTTAGTGAGCATCGTTCAAGGTATAAGAGCTTTAAAAAAGTTTTATCTATTTGTTTTGCTAATCCTAGAAAAAAAATATCTAATGCAATTAAGAACCTCAATATAAATCCTGAAGATTTAAGCTTTGATGTGAATAGCAGAGCTGAAGAGCTTGAGATTAACGATTATTTTGAAATACTAATGCAGTATGAAAGCCAAATCTAAATTTATAATTGGCGATATTCAAGGCTGTTATAAAGAATTCAAAAACCTGATAAAGCTTATTGATCCAAAAAAAGAAAATAAGTTCGTTTGTGTCGGTGATCTTGTTAACAGAGGGCCTGAATCGGAAAAAGTAGTTGATTTTGTGCTTGAAAATAATGTTAAAAGTGTCTTGGGAAATCATGACTTGCACCTTATGGCAATATTAATAGGTGCAAAAAAACATAATAAAAAAAAGGACACAATGATGCGTATCATTAATAAAAATAAGGCAGTTGAAATAATCGATTATTTCTCACAGTTTCCTTTTGCTAAAGTTATCTCTAATAACAATAAGAAATCTCTTATCGTGCATGCTGGAATTTTGCCTACATGGTCATTAGAAAATGTTCTTAGTGCTAATGAAGAGTTAACTGAAAGCTTGAAAAATGATCCTGAAAAATTCTTTTCTACCATGTACAGTGATCGTAGCAAAGCGATCTCTAAATCAACAAATAAAAAAAATAGACGTAGGTATTTAATAAATGTATTTACCAGAATGCGCTTCTTATCAAAGAACAATAAGCTTGATCTACAAACAAAAGTAAAAAAATCAGGCTCAAATAAATTTCAACCTTGGTTTGCCTACGAACATAAGTGTCTCAAAGAAGTTGAAAATATAATATTTGGACATTGGGCGGCTCTTAACGGAGTTACAAACCATAACAATATAAAAGGAATTGATTTGGGTTGTGTTTGGGGCGGCTCTTTGGCGGCTATAAATATCGAGGATAAATCAATAGTTACTGTGGATTCTATTAAATGAAGATTTTTAAGGTTGGAGGCGCTGTAAGAGATGAGCTTTTAGGCCTTAAGCCAAAAGATAATGACTGGCTTGTAGTAGGCTCATCAATTGAAGAAATGTTAAGTCTTGGCTATAAACAAGTTGGAAAAGACTTTCCAGTATTTCTCCATCCAGAAACAAATGAAGAATATGCCTTAGCTAGAAAGGAGCTTAAGTCTGGTCATGGCTATAAGAATTTTGATTTTATCTTTACGCCAGATATAACCATAGAAGAAGATCTAGAAAGAAGGGATTTAACCATTAATGCAATTGCGAGATCTAGCAATGGTGAACTAATAGACCCTTTTAATGGTCAGGCTGATATTAAAAATAGAATTTTTAGACATGTATCAGAAGCATTTTATGAAGACCCCTTGAGAGCTTTAAGGGTTGCCAGATTTAAGTCTCAAATGCCTGAATTTCAAATTCATGACTCAACACAAGATGTTCTAAGAAAAATTGCAGAATCTGGTGAACTGAGGCACTTATCAAATGATAGGGTTTGGGGTGAAGTTCAAAAAAGCCTTAATAATAAGTTTGAAGAATTTCTTTATGTAATTAGATCTTTTCAATTAACAGAGCCTTGGTTTGAGGAACTAGTCGAAATACCAGAAATAGAATCCGATATGCCTGAAATTAAGTGGTGTTATGTCTCGGATGTCAATGACTTTAAGTTTGCAAAACAACTTGAGGTTCCCAATAGCTTCTCCAGACAGCTATTAATGTGGAAAAGGTTTCATGGTTACAAATTAGAAGGCAATATTGAGTATAAGCTAGATTTTTTTAGTGCTTTTTCAAAAAATAATTTAGAGGAAAGCATCTTCACTTTAAAGTATTTTAAAGAAATTCAAATTGAATGCATTCCGATTATTAAGGAGTACGCTAATTATAACTTTGGAGAGCTTTTATTAGATAAAAATAAAGATGCGCAGTCTGTTAAAATGGAAGTGTTAAAAGAAATAATAAAAAAATATGAAAGATAAAGTTTTTATAACAGGTGGGGCACAACGTATTGGTAAAGCTTTAGTCCATCACTTCCATTCAATTGGTTGGGATATTCTATTTCATTACAGATCTTCAAAAACAGAAGCAATAAGCATTCAGGATTCCTTAAACAAGATACGGCCTAACTCATGCCAAACAATTCAGTGTGATTTTGACGATGAAAAATCATCTGAAAATTTTTATGAAGAACTTAAATTACACATACCAGGCCTAACCGCATTAATAAATAATGCTTCTACTTTTTATCCTAAAAAGCTAAGCGAATCATCGCATGATGATTGGATAAAATTAACAACATCTAATCTTTACCAGCCAATCTTCATTTCAAAAATTTGTTCTGATGAACTCAAGAAGAATAAAGGGAAAATAATAAATATCGTAGACATACATGCTGAACAAGGCCTCAAAGACTACTCAATATATACTGCTGCAAAAGCTGGGCTAATGAATTTTACCAAATCATTAGCTAAAGAGTTGGCTCCTGAAGTGTTAGTAAACTCAGTAAGTCCAGGAGCTATTTTATGGGATGTTAATGAGCCTACTGAAGAAAAGAAAAATGAAATTTTAGCTAGTATTCCTATGAAACGAATAGGAAATGAAGGCGATATAGTTGCAATTATTGATTATTTATTAACAAAAAATACCTATATGACAGGAAGAAATATAAATATAGATGGGGGTAAATCTCTAGGATGAATGAGCAAAGAGTGGAGCTGCTAATTAAAGAAAGAAAGTTTTCTTTTATGATTCCCTTTAATGATTATGTCCCATTTAAAAAAGCTGAAAAAAAGATAATAGAGCTTGTTGAGAATATTGAACATACAGAAGAGCAACTTGATGATGCAATAGTTTATTCTGCTCTGCAGTTAGCAATTGAAAATGAGAAGCTGAAAACAAAGGAGACTGAGGAAAATACCGAGTCAGATGAACAGCTATCAGAGCTTATAAAAAAAGTAGAAATATTTCTTAATCAATAGTTACAAAATTATTCCAAATAGTTATATTTAAAGTGTCTGAATCATCGGTTTTCAGAATTTACTTTAGAACCGATAATATAAATTTAGGGAAACAGATTTTATTTAGCTGTGCGTTACTTAAAAAAGGAGGCCTTACTAGGTAAAAGAGTTGCCCACCTGACCTTAGGGTTCAGGGTGACTGAAAGCAATGGTTCAGATGTCTAAAATTAAAATCAGAAAAGAATTTAAGCAACTTAGAGATAATCTTTGTGCCGAAAGCGTAATCTCTTTATCTACAGCTATAAATGAAAATTTAATTAAGCAAGATGAATATATGCAAGCTACCAAAATTGGCTGTTACTATCCAATCAATAATGAAGTCATTATCAAAATCAAAGACGATAAAGAATATTACTATCCAAAAATAAAGGGAGAAAAATTAGTCTTTTATAAGCACTCAAAAAATTTTAGAACTAACCAGTATGGTATAAAAGAACCCCTTGACTCAAAGTCATTACCCTTAAATGAGATTGATATATTTCTTGTCCCTCTTATAGCATTCAATGACGAACTATTTAGAGTTGGGTATGGTGGTGGCTTTTACGATAAAACGTTCTCCTGCTTTAGAGAAAAGGACGATCGTCCTCTCTTAATTGGCTTGAGTTATGATTTCTTAAAGACTAATGAGCATTTTCAATCATTGCATGATGTAAGATTAAATAAAGTAGTTACTGACAAAGGAGTTTATGTCTAAAAAGAACAATGCGGCAGCTGGTGCATTTGAAATTTTAAAACAGTTAAATGGTCCTCTGAGCGTTGGAATAGGGACTGGCAGCACAACTGATTGCTTTACTGAAAATTTTTTACCGTTACTAGGAGAAAAAATCAAATCACTGTATTCAAGCTCAGATAGAACTAGTGAACTACTGCTTAAATTAGGTTTTCAGGTATCAGAATATAAGCCCAATAATTTGCTAGATGTGTATATAGATGGTGCAGATGAGGTAGATGATAATCTTAATCTAATTAAAGGCGGCGGGGGCGCTCACACTAATGAAAAGAAACTAGCCAAACAAGCACAAAGGTTTATTTGTATAGTCGACGATGAAAAATTAGTAAATACCTTGGGGAAATTTCCTCTACCAGTAGAAATTGAATCTGAGGAGTCTGAAGAAGCAATTTCATCTCTTGCGCAATACTCCAATAAGATTATTAAAAGAGATGGTTTAAGCGATAATGGCAACCACCTTTATGATATCCATAACTTTATGATAGAAGACCCTCTCAAAATTGAACATGAAGTTCTTTCTATTAACGGTGTAGTTGATGTTGGTATTTTCTCTGTAGATAGTCCTACGACAGTGGTGGTTGGCAGCGATTCAGGTTACAGATTAATTGATTCTTGAATAGCATTAACGATCTGTGCATCTTCTGGATCTATTCTGTGTGAAAAACTTTTAATTTCTCCAGTAGAAGTTATTAGATATTTATGAAAATTCCAAGATGGCCTCTCTCTAGTTTGTTTGTATAGCTTTTTATAGAAAGGGTGATTTGTAGAATTTTTTACATTTGTAATAGAAAAGAGTGGAAATGAGACGTCAAATGTTGATTTACAAAATTCACTTACTTTTTCTTCGTCACTATACTCTTGGCCCATGAAATTTCTTGAAGGGAACCCTAATACAGTAAATTTTTGGTCTTTAAATCTTCTTTGCAATGCTTCCAATTGTTCATACTGATATGTGAAACCACATTTGCTTGCAGTATTTACAACTAGTATTGTGTGATCGCTGTACTCGCACAAATTCTTATATTCTTTTTCATTAAGAATTTTTACATCTGTATCTAAAAGATCATTACAACTAAAAGCGTGCAGACCAAAAAAGAGCAGTGATGTAATTAAAAAATTTTTCATATTTCTACCTAAGATATATATGAGGCTAGACTGAGGAAATGCCAAGCAATAAAACGGCAAATATCGTAAAAAGTATTAAAAGTTCTATGTTATCAGCAAATTTATCCATAATTTCTCTCAAAGTGCTTGGGGCCGAAGCCCCTAGCTTGTCAGTCATGGGGGGAGAGGAGAGACTGACTAATATCTACTATAATAAATAGTTATTTTATAATATCAATAGTTTTTATAAATAAATATTAATTATTTATATAAATAAGTCTCATTTATTGATTTGAACGCTTTCATTGCCTTCTAGCTGATTGAAAAGCTCAATAACATCTGAATTTGACATTCTAATGCAGCCTTTAGAAGCCTTTTCTCCTAAAAGCCATTCTTCTGGGGTGCCGTGAATATAGATATATCTTGCATATGAATCTATGCCGGAACCACTGTTTATACCCTCTTCCAGGCCTGTAAGCCATATAATTCTGGATTGAACCACATCATCGGTGACAAAAACCTTTTCCTCTGAGTAAATAGGGTAAATTTCACTAGGGATCCTGCCTATGAAACGCATACCATGTGGTTGATCTCCCCCTATCATCTTACTTATTTTGTGCTTTCCCAATGGGGTCTTAAATGAACCGTCTTCAGAACCTTCTCCATATTTAGAGGATGAAATAATGTATTCTTTAACAAGCTCTCCAGAGTCATAGAGATAAAGTTTTTGATCAGTAATTGATATTTCTATTTGTTTTGCTTGCAGAGAACACATCAATAGGATTATAAATAAAAATCTACTTTTCATATCTTCTATTAAGTAAACCAATGGCCAGAAATACAATTGATAAGATGAGTAATGGCATATCTCCGTATTTCAGATAAAAGGTATCTTTTTTGTTAAGTGTAATAGTATGTGTTATCGATCCCTTTGTTTTTTTATCCAGCTTCTTAGATGACTCCTCTGTTCTAGGGCTTATTATCTGAGAAATGCCATCTATTGTAGCTCTAACAACCCATTTGTTTGATTCAACTGCCCTCATCCGTGCATGTTTTAAGTGCTGTTCAGACATTCCATCTCCATACCACATGTCATTACTCATATGAATTATGTAGTCTGTGCCTCTAACCCTTTTCGTAAAAGTATTATTAAAAACTAGTTCCCAGCAAATAAGAGCTGACCAATCTGCTTTTTTTTGTGTTGATGCTCCTCTATCTAAATTGGAATTAGGGATATTAAAAAATTCGTTAACAGATGAGAGCAGATTCCCAAATGGTTGAAACTCTCCAAATGGTACTAGATTCCTTTTGTCGTGAAAATGTTGTGTTTCTAAATTTATTGCAGATGTATATATGTTCTCGCCCTCTTGTCTAAAAAAACCTCCAATAACATTTTTTTCACCTATCCTATCAATAATAGTTTTATCGTATAGAGCAACTGCTTCGGGCCAAACAACCAAATCTGAATTTGCTTCTTTTGTCATATTGATAATTTCGTTCAAATCGGTATTTATTGGCTGAATGACAGAAATTTGCAATTGCTCTTGGCCAGCCTTTTGGGTAAAACCAGGGCCAAAAGCCATGAGAAGGCATAGACCTATCGCAAAAGTTCGAGCAAAAGCTTTATTATTTTTTTCAAAGAATAAGGCGATTACAAGGACAATA
>MDTA01040480.1_pt1 | contig 18182 bp, 17 predicted proteins | sample 811151 | NCBI WGS metagenome assembly MDTA01 (sample SAMN05326648, study PRJNA326480) | marine metagenome | isolation source: seawater | place: Indian Ocean: South | collected 2010
GAAGAGGCAAAGTGACCCAGAAGTTTTATCTAAATTTGATGATTTAATATTAGATAACTCAAAGAGCGGATGGAATAGGGTTGGTGCATTTGATCCTAAGGAAAGATCTCATGCCTTAGACGTTTTTGGTTATGCCATGCAATGGATATTACCTACTTTTTCTTTCCATCAAGTTGCTCACACTTCTGATATGAAGGTTTTAGAAGTGGGAGCTAAGACTTTAAATAAAGCTATGGCCGGTTTCTGTTCTCATGACGATAGACTTAAAGCCATAGGCTACTTACCTTTGAAGTTAGGTCCTGTAAAAGCTATGGAAATAATGCAAGAAGGGTTAGACCAAGGTTGCTACTCTTTTATGATAGATACAAATGAACCTAATGACCAAAATAAATCATTTACTCACCCTGATTTTGATCCTATTTGGAAGAAATTCACCGAAGTTGGTTCTCCTTTTGTAGTCCATGTCGCTGTAAATGGTCATTACAAGGCGGTACCTGATAGCTTCAAAAATAATGGAAAAACAGAATTAGAATTGGGGGGCGATGCTCCTGCAGGAGAATTGGGAATCATGACAATAAATAGCAGTGCTGAACTATTTCTTTCAGCTATGATCTTCGATGGCGTCTTTGAAAGACATCCCCAGTTAAAAGGGATATCTATGGAGCATGGTGCTTTTTGGCTACCTTCTTGGTTAAAAGCCCTTGATTACACAGCTTCCTTATTCAAGAGGAAAAGAGAATTTACAGAATTACCATCAGAAGTTGCAAAGAAGCATATAAAAGTATCACCATTTGCAGGAGAACCATTAGGATGGATAATAGAGAATGTTGGTCCTAATATGTTAGTTTATGCTTCAGACTATCCTCATCCTGAAGGGACATCAGATCCCATAGGTAAATTCGAAGCAACTATGACAAACTGTGATCAGGAAACTATGGATGCCTTTTACCATGGTAATATGGAAGAGTTAATGGGAATTAAAATTTAAATTATTAAGGAGAGGATAATGTTGAAATTACATTTTGCACCAAATTCAAGAGCAGGAAGGATTGTTTGGTTACTAGAAGAATTAGAGCTGCCTTATGACATTAATAAAATGGCCTTTCATCCTCAGGACCTGAAATCTGATGATCATAGAGCAAGGCATCCATTAGGTAGAGTTCCCGTACTAGAAGATGGAGATATTTCTATCTATGAATCAGGTGCTATTGTTGAATATATAATCGAGAGATATAAGAATGGAGGGTTAAAGCCAGAAGTTAATTCTGATCTTTATCCTATGTTTCTTCAATGGTTTCATTATTGCGAAGGAATGGTAATGCCTCCAATAAATACAATAATTGTCCAAACAATCTTACTTCCTGAAGACAGAAGAGATGAAACTGCTTTAGGCCAAGCCCAAAGGCTTTTAACTAAGGCTCTTGCTCCTGTTGAAGAAAATTTAGAAGGTAAAGATTACCTTATCGGGGATTTTTCTGCGGCTGACATAATGCTTGGCCATTCATGTTTTATGAGCAACAGGTTGGGTTGTGTTACAGATGATATGCCAAACCTAAAGTCTTATGTTCAGAGAATACAAGAAAGGCCTGCTTTTAAAACTGCAATAGAAATGTAAGGAAAATGGAGAAAAATATGAAGAAAGTAACTTTATTATTTATAAGCTTAATTTTTTTATGGTCATGTTCAGTAGAAAATGAAAAGGATGAAGATTCTTTAGGATCATTGCCTGAAATGAATAGCTATACTGATGATCAAAACTATGTGCTAGAGAAATTTCAATGGCTTGGATTTGATCCATCAATAATTAGTACCGTTACTCTTAAAGATGGGCTTGCAGTTATTTTTGGCTATGGTGGAAATATTTTAGTATCTGTAGGTGAAGATGGTGTTTTGATTGTTGATAGTCAGTTTCCAGAAGTATATGAAACCATCTTATATGAGATAAATAAGCTAGGCGGAAACTCAGTTGATTATGTTATTAATACTCATTTTCACTTTGATCATGCTGAAGGAAATAGAGCGTTTGGTCCTCTAGGAGCAGATATTATTGCTCATGAAAATTCTATGGATTATTTTTTGAATGGAACAAATATAAATATGGTAGGTCTAGAGTGGCCTCAACAACCTTATGAACCACTTGCTGTACCTAGATTTACTTTTACAGATTCAATGTCTTTAAATCTTAATGGACATACCATAGAGGTATTACATTTTGGACCAGCACACACAACCGGAGATAGTTTTATATATTTTAAAGAGTCTAATGTTATTCATCTCGGAGATGTTGCAAACCTCACTGGACTTCCTTTTATTGATGCAGGTAATGGTGGCTCCTTAGAAGGCATGATCTTCTCTTTAAAAAGAGTATTAGAAATTATAGATGAAGATACAACAGTCGTTCCTGGGCATGGAGAAGTTTCTAGGAAAGGCGATGTTGTTACATATGTTTCTAAATTAGAATTAGCAAGAGACAGAATATTAGAAATGATAAATAAAGGAATGTCTTTAGATGAAGTAGTAGAGGCTGACCCTGCAGCTGATATTTTTCCCTCAAGTCCTTTTGATGCTTCAACAGGGATGCCTGCTTCAAAATTATTCGCAGATAGATCTTATGTATCTATGACTAAAGACTAAAGCTTTCAGAGTCCAGAGCTGAGCATTAATTAAGGTTAGATTTATAAGTTTCGCTCAACATCATCACTGAAAGTATAGTTAATGCTGAGGCTATAGCTATATAAACTGAAACCCAAATAACACTATATTCAGTCCAAAGAGTGACGGCTATAGTAGGGGCTAGTGCTCCACCCACTATAGCTCCCAGTTGATAACCTAATGAAGCTCCAGAATATCTCACCTCGGTAGAAAATAACTCTGTAAAGAAGGCAGCTTGTGGGCCATACATCATAGCTAAGAAAGTTAGACCTCCTGTAATAGCTAATACTGTCAACCAGAAGCTACCTGTATCTACTAGGGGGAATATAGCAAATGCCCATAAAGCAGTTAATAGAGCTCCGAACATAAATATACCCCTTCTCCCATGTCTATCTGAATAAGAGGAAAATACAAATTGGACTGGGACCATGATCGCAGACGAAATTAAAACAGCGGTTAACATATCATCTCTGCTCATGCCTGCACTTTGCACACCATAAGCTAGAAGAAAGGCTATCAAAATATAAAAAGTAACCTGTACTGAGAGGAACGCACCTGCTGCAAGAAGAATTCTTTTTGGGTATTTCTGTATTGCTAATAAAATTGGAGATTTAGAGATCTTAGAATCTACCTCTGACGAGTGTTCATTTTCTTTTTTAGAAGCTTCTAATTCTCTAAATGCTTTTGTGTCCTCCAAGTTTAATTGGATATACATGCTTATTCCAATGAGAACAGCACTTGCAATAAAAGGTATCCTCCATCCCCATGTATTAAAAAATTCATCAGAAACCATTGCACTGATTGTAATAAAAGCTAGATTAGCCAGAATCAACCCAACAGGAGCTCCTGCTTGAGCAAATGCTCCATAGAAGCCTCTTTTATCATCAGGAGCGCTTTCAGTAACTAATAACATAGCTCCTCCCCATTGGCCTCCTATAGCTAATCCTTGCGCAAATCTTAAAATCGTAAGAAGGATAGGGGCGGCAACACCTATCATTGCATAAGTAGGAAGCAAACCAATTAAGGTAGAAGCAGTACCCATTAAAACTAATGCCAAGACCAATGTTCTCTTTCTTCCTATTCTGTCGCCAAAGTGCCCAAAAATAATGCCTCCAACAGGTCTGGCGATAAAGCCTACTGCAAAAGATCCAAAGGATAGAAGTAGGGCTGTAGTGGGTGTTGCTTCAGGAAAAAAAGCTTTAGGAAAGATTAAAGCAGCAGCAGCCCCATAGAGGAAGAAGTCGTACCATTCTATGCTAGTCCCTGCTAATGCAGTTAATGCAACTTTACGAATATTAGATTCTTGATTTTGAGTTTGATTGTTTGTCATTAGTTCCCCCTTTAGCTATTCTTTGTAAAACCAAAGCAAATTGCAACTAAAAGTAGGAGAAAAAATGAGTTACTCACATATAGGTGGTGGAAATAGTCAAATAGATTATGGGCAAATAAAGATTTGAAAAAAGTAGCTTTAAGAAATATTCATAGATATCTTAGTCTATTCATTTCTATACAATTTTTGCTATGGACTATCTCTGGAGTCTTCTTTTCCTTCAATAAAATTGAGGAAGTTAGAGGATAGCAATATCTTCTCGAGTCAAAGGAAATAGATTTCTCTATAAACAGTCTAGTAAATATAAATTCATCAGGGGAAATTAAATTTTTTTATAGATTAGATGACCTGGTTTATCAGGTTAAGTTAGGAGGTGGTTCTTATGTCTATTATCTAGACGGAAATCCCATAACAAAATTATCTTTTTCTGAGGCTAAAGAAATAATACGTACTAAAACAAATCTAACACCTATTTCTGTTCATGAAATATTAAAAAATGAAAGAGGTTCTGAATATAGAGGTCGACCTCTTCCTTTATTTAGAGTTGAGTCTCTGAATAAAGATGAGAAAGATATTAATGTTTATTTAGACCCTTATTCAGGACAAATACGAGCAATTAGATCAACCCAATGGAGAATATGGGATTTTCTTTGGGGATTACATATCATGGATTGGACAGATAGAGATGACTTTAACAATAATTTCATTAAGTTCTTTTCAGTTTTAGCTTTTATTAGTGCTTTTTCAGGAATATTGCTTTTCTTTAAAACTCGTAGGACTTAAATGAGTGACTATTATTTGCATTCATTAGTTATGCAACAAGATATACAAAAAATAAAGGAACTTATGGAACTTTCTATTAATGGACTTCAGAAAGATTTCTTAGATGAGAAACAAATAGAGGCATCTCATGAGGCCATGGGTTTAGATGCAGAACTTATAAGAGACAAGACGTACATAAAAATAACAAATTCCGAGAATAGAATTATAGGTTGTGGAGGTTGGGGTAAAAGAAAAACTTTGTTTGGAGGCTCTCATACAAGAGATAGAGATGATGCTTTTTTAGATCCGTACAAGGATTCAGCTAAAATTAGAGCTATGTATACCCATCCTGATTGGGCACGAAAAGGAGTAGGAAGTTTGATACTGAAGTTATCAGAGAATTTAGCAAGAAAAGAAGGTTTTAGTAGTTTTGAACTTATGGCTACTTTATCTGGAGAGCCCCTTTATAGGCGTTATGGCTATAAAGTTGTTGAAGAATTGAATTGGAAGAGCTCTAAGGGAGTAGAGGTCCCATTAAAAAAAATGATAAAAGAAGATGGAATATAAAGAGAAAAGCTTAGAACTTAACCCAGAATTACTTGAAGAAGAGTTTGTTTTTTACAGTCATGAAAATTCTATGTATGGAGCGTTTAAAGAAATGCAACCCATTGCATCAATTCAAGAGAAAGAGGGCTTAACTTTAGTAATACCAAAAAAAATAGCAGACAAAAATAATATTTCTTATGAATCAAGCTATAAATGTATTTCTATAGGTTTGGTGACAAGCCTAGAAGGTTATGGACTTACAGCTATTATTTCAAAGAGCTTAAATCAAAATCAGATTAGTGCTAATATTTTTGCCGGTAAATACCATGACCATATTTTTGTTCCGTCAAGTAAAGCTGATCAGGCATTACTTATACTAAATGATTTGAAAAATAAGAAGGAGGGCATATGAAATATTTACACACCATGGTGAGAGTAAAGGACTTGAAAGAGTCTTTAAAATTTTATTGCGATCATTTAGGGTTAGAAGAATTAAGAAGATTTGAAAGTGATGAAGGTAGATTCACTTTAGTATTCTTATGTGCTCCAGGAGATGACTCTGCTCAAATTGAGTTGACTTACAATTGGGATGGTGATGATTTAGGGGAAGGTTCTCGAAATTTTGGACATCTAGCTTATTCTGTTGAAAATATCTATGAAACTTGCAAGAAGTTACAAGATGGAGGTATTGTAATAAACAGGCCACCAAGAGATGGAAGAATGGCTTTTGTTAGGTCTCCGGATAATATTTCTATAGAAATTCTTCAGTCAGGAGACGCTCTGTCTCCACAAGAACCTTGGACTTCTATGGAAAATATAGGAGATTGGTAACTTTATAGGTTATCTAAAAGAAATCTTACGGAATCTAAATGGGATCTTCTTCTTGCTTCCCAATTTCCACCTAGATGAGCTCCTATTTTAGCTCTATCTTTAAATAATTTAGCTCTTTCATGAGGTTCATTCATGAACGTTTTATTTCCTTCTCTGTCCTCATGATAATGTGAACCATCTTTTCCCACAAAAGTATGTCTTTGTCCAACCGCTATGGCATTGGGTATATACATGACAGGGTCTATGGCATCAAATGAGTGATGAGCTCCTTCGTAAGAAATTATTTTACTATTACCTTTATTCTTATTAATAGCCGGAGATAATTTTTCTATAAGAATTGGAGGAGTGTAATCATCATCCGCTCCAATAAGAGTTAAGATTGGTGATTTACTCCATCTCATTTCCTCAGGCCACATAAAGGCACCTGGATAAAAAGCTAAATGTCCTGCAAATCTTTCTCCAGTCGGAGCTAGTTTTTCTGCTAAAGGCTCCCAGGCAGAATAAATTGCAGTACTTCCGCCGAGACTCCAACCAGTTATGAACACCTTGGAAGAATCAATGTCTGGATGTTTAGATAAAATCTTCAGAGCATTAAAACAATCAGCAAGCACTGTAGCTAAAGTTACTTGCATTTGATCTTCAACAATTGAAAAAACTTGTCTCGCTTCAAAGCTACTTACTCTAAAAATAGCAAAACCATTATTTAAAAAATTTACTGCGTGTTCGTGATGATGTCCTCTCCAGCCTAAGCTTCCATGCATACAAATGACTAAGGGGTATTTTTCTTTCTTTTCTTCAGGAAAAATCAATGTACCAAACATCTCTTGCTCTTCTGATTCTTTAGAGTTCAGAATATGAAAGAATTCAAATGGGTTTGAAGACTTATAGGCTATTAATCCATCGTCCCCTGATTTAAAGTCATGCATAATTTATATTTAGTCTATTTCTTTCTGTTGAATAATAAAAGTTCTATATTTTTATGTTTAGGATAAAATATTTTTTAAATGTTTTGTATTAAAACTGAAATTCCAAAAGAGATTTGTGAAATAGATGATGAGCTCAAAGCTATTTATCACAGCAAAGATTCCATCTGCATTTGGATTTTCCAATCTAAAGAGGACAGGAACCTTTTTATGGAAGATACTATTGGGATGCTGAAAGAAGAAAGGCAGGAATACTACGAATCAAACTTTTAAAGGAGAAATAATGAAAGATTTAAAGGATGAAATTAAATTTCCATGTGGCTTATCTATGAAAAATAGATTTATGCTTGCTCCTCTAACCAATACCCAGAGCCATGAGAATGGAGTCCTTTCTGACGAAGAATTTAAGTGGCTCACAATGAGAGCAAAAGGAAATTTTGGATTGACTATGTCTTGTGCTTCTCATGTACAAGCAATAGGTAAAGGTTTTCCTGGTCAGTTAGGAATATTTGGAGATGAGCATATTGAAGGGTTAAAAAGACTCACAGATGAAATCAAATCTCATGATAGTCTTGCGGTGGCTCAGTTACATCATGCAGGAATGAGATCTCCAGAAGAAATAATTGGAGAACAACCTGTTTGTCCTTCAGATGATGAAGAGACTAATTCAAGGGCACTCACACTAGATGAAGTAAGAAGATTGAGAGATGATTTTATTAAGGCAGGAGTTAGAGCACAAGAAGCAGGTTATGAAGGAGCTGAAATTCACGGAGCTCATGGATATATTCTTTGTCAGTTCCTAAGTTCAGATATTAATAGGAGAGATGATGAGTATGGTGGAAGTTTAGAAAATAGGTCTAGAATTATTTTCGAGATAATTGATGGTATTAGAAATAAATGTGGCTCTGATTTTTTATTAGGTGTTAGATTATCTGCGGAAAGATTTGGAATTAAACTAGGAGAGGCAAAAGAGGTATGTCAAAAACTAATTAATACTCAAAAAATTGATTTTTTAGATATGTCTCTTTGGGATTCCTTTAAGGAACCAGTAGAAGAAGAGCATAAAGGAAAGAATTTACTTAAACACTTTACAGAAATTGATTTTAAAGATGTAAAGTTAACTGTAGCTGGAAATATAAGAACAGGTGAAAACGTGCAGAAGGTTCTCAATCACAAGGTAGATTTCGTTACTATAGGGAGGGCAGCTATTCTTCATCATGACTTTCCAAAGAAGGTTATGGATAATTATGACTTTGAACCTATTGGATTACCTGTTTCTAAGTCTCATTTAATCCAAGAAGGTCTTAGCCCAAAATTTGTTGAATACATGGGGGCGTGGCCAGGCTTTGTAGAGGAATAAGGTACATATCTGAAAATTAAAGGTACAGATTTTCAAATAAAGGTTTGGAAAGAGTTAAGTAGGATCCCTAAAGGAGAAACAAGGTCTTATAAACAAATAGCAATTGCTATAGGAAGGCCTAAGTCTTCTAGAGCGGTAGCCAATGCTTGTGGAAAGAATCCAAGGCCTATAAGAATTCCTTGTCATAGAGCAGTTAGATCAGATGGCACTATAGGTGGATACAGTGGAGAAGGTGGGATAAATAAAAAAAGAGAATTATTGATTAAAGAGAATGTAGATTTAAATAAAATTAAGGAGATGTAAATGATAGACATAAATCTAAAGGGAAAAAGGGCAGTAGTAACTGGAGCTAGCTTAGGAATAGGAGAAGCCGTAGTAAAGATGCTTTCTGATCATGGTGCAAATGTTGAATTCTGTGCTAGAAATACTGAAGCGGTAGAAATACTTTCTTCATATGATTCAGAAGGAAAGGTAAGAGGGCATTTAGCTGATATGGGAAACGCAGAAGAAACTAATAATTTTATTGAAAAAATTTTAGCTGAAGGAAATATAGATATATTGATAAATAATGTTGGAGCTTCGCCATCGAGAAACTTCTTATATATGTCAGACAAAGATTGGAAAGAATTACATGATTTAAATCTTATGTCTGCTGTTCGTTGTACTAGAGCTTTCTTGCCAGCTATGAGAGAAAATAAATGGGGCAGAATAGTCATGGTTTCTAGCTCTGCAGGAAAATACCCTAATGCTGCTTTGATTGATTATGGAGCAACTAAAGCAGCAATGATCTCAATTGGTAAATCACTTGCTAGGAAATATGGGAGAGATGGAGTGCTAATTAATTCTGTACTACCAGGGTTAATACATACTGCTATGTGGGAGAGGGCAGCAACTGAAATAGCAGAAGCTGTTGGTGGTACCATGGATGAAGTTATAGAAAATAATGGAAAAGGAGTCCCTGTAGGAAGGTATGGAACTGCAGATGAGGTTGCTTCTTTGATAGTTTTTCTTTGTTCTGAAGCTGCATCTTATATTAATGGAACTTCAATTGAAGTAGATGGAGGTCAATCTACTCATATATAAATCTAATTATAAAAGCACTTTGGTTATGTTACGATATTGCATAGAGGTGATTAAAATGAACACTTTTATTAAGAATTTTAGTTTTATTATTATTTTTTCATTAGTTATATCTGGATGTTCTTTAGTAAGAGATACATACCAAATTGAACAAAGATTAATCTTAGATTATCTTCTTGATGATCTACCTCTGCCCGAAAGTGCAGAGATTTTAAAGGTCCCTACTGTTGTTTTAGGAACTGGGGATAAAATTGCTGGAAGAGTAATGATGCATTCACCTGAAAGCCCAGCAGAAAACTTAATTTTCTATGGTAATAATACAGTTTCAGCTGGCTGGACTCTTATTCAATCTACCGTTGGAGATCAAATCATACTTACCTATGAAAAAAATGGCAGATACGCGAGTATAGAATTAACCCAAAGAGGAATAGGCTTTTGGTCAGGCTTAAGTAGAAGCTTAATTACAGTCTCAATTGTTCATCCTGAGTCTATAGGAGATCAAAATCCTTATTTGGCATTAAAAGCAAAAGAAGATTTACAGAGAGCTATAGCTTCAAAAGAATAATTTAACTTCAAATCAATTTAATGGTTTCTTTCAATAGGTATAAAGTCCTAATATCTCTATTTATTTTAGCTCTATCCGTGACAGCTAAATCAAGCACCACTCTTGAAGATTTAGAAGAAAATAGAGCTGATTGGGATTGTTTTAGTGATCAAGTAATGGGTGGAGTTTCGGAGGGTAAAGCTTCAGTAGTATCTTCAGAAGATAATAAATTTTTTAGATTAGAAGGAAATGTAAGTACAGAAAATAACGGCGGTTTTATTCAGTGCAGGGCTAATGTTAATCTGAAAACAAAAGGGATTAATGGAGTAAGAATTAAAGTTAAGGGCAATGGAGATGAATATTATGTCCATTTAAGAGTCCCCAGAATGCTTCCTTGGAATTATTATTCCTCTAAATTTTATGCTAAAGAAGAATGGCAAATAATTGATTTACCTCTTAGTTCATTCGAATACTCTAGAAATTCTTCTAAAAAATTTAAGTCTTCTAAAATAAGCACAATAGGTATAGTCGCATATGGCAAAGACTTCTATGCTCAAGTTGATTTAGCCAAGTTAGAAATTTATTAATAATTATCCAAAGTGATAACAGATCCTTACTTTTATGTAGTTGCTGTTATCTCAGTCTTTCTTCATGGAATGGCAAAGGGAGGATTTGCTGGGTCTTTGGCTTTATTAGCAATACCTATGATGGCCTTCTTTATACCTCCTTTCCAGGCTGTAGCTATTCTTCTAATACCTCTTATATTTATGGATTTTGTAACTGTTTATAGATATTGGGGAATGTGGGACTGGTCAATAGTTAAATATATTATTCCATTGGGCATTTTAGGTGTGATTATTGGAACCATAACTTTTAAATTCATGTCAGAAGATCATATTAGGATCTTAGTTGGGATATTAGCCATAGCTTTCTCTCTTGATTATTTCTTAAGATCCTCAAATATACAACCAAAAAAAACGTCACCGATAGGAAGTTATTTTTGGCCAACTCTCTCTGGATTCACAAGTTTTTCGATTCATGCTGGTGGATTGCCATTAAGCTTTTATTTACTACCTAAGAGGCTAGATAGAAGAGTATATGCAGCAACTATGGGTATTTACTTCTTGGCAATGAACTTGTTTAAGATTTTCCCGTATGCTTACTTGGAACAAATGACTTACCAAAATATAAGTACTTCATTAATACTGCTTCCTTTGGCTCCGATAGGAGTTTATTTTGGAGCTTACATGGTAGAAAAAGTAGGACAGGAATGGTTCTATAGGATTAGTTATTTCTGCTTACTCATAGCAGGAACTAAATTAATATATGATGGAAAAGGTTCCTTATTCTTCTTTTAGATCTCTAAAATTTGGCTTTCTTTTCTCTATAAAAGCCATAACCCCTTCTTTGTATTCAGGTCTATCCAGAAATACTCTTTGGGTATCTCTTTCATAGTCCAATTGATCTGATAAAGAGACAGAAAGAGCATTATCATGAGCTTTAGATACTGCTTTGAGGCCCTCTATTGGTCCATTAGCTAGTTTATGAGCTAATTCATAAGTTTTTTCCAACAGCTGATCGTCTTCAAAATAATCCCATATAAGTCCCCATTCTTTAGCCTGTTTTGCTGTAACATCCTCACCTAAAAGACCCATGCCATTAGCTCTTGCTCTTCCAATTAAATTTGGTACAAACCAAGATGAGCCGACATCTGAGATGATTCCAAGCTGCGGTCCAAAAACTAATTTAAATTTTGCTGACTTAGAAGCCACAACGAGATCACCACATAAAGCTAAACCAACTCCACCACCTGCAGCTATTCCATTGATAGCAGTAATTACAGGTTTATTAATTGTAGTTATGGCTCTTATAAGAGGATTAAAGGCCTGATCCATAGTTTGATACGCCCCTTCTCCTGGTGAAATGCCTTTCTTCATTTCCCAACCGCCATCTGCTAGATCTGCTCCTGCGCAGAAACCTCTTCCATTACCAGTTATTACTACAACTCTTACATTTTTATCATTTTCTATTTCAATAAAAGTATCTAGCAAACCAATAATCAGATCTTTATTCATTGCATTTAAAACCTCAGGTCTATTAAGTTTTAAAGATAAGATGCCTGATTCATTTAGTTCTTTTTGGATTGCTGTATTCATATAAAACCTCTTTAATCAAATTGTTTTTCTGTGCTTGCAAATAATAAATAAAATATCCCACCAAAGAAAGTAACTCCTGCAGTCACATAAAATACCATAGACCAAGAGTTTGTAGCATCCAAAATCATTCCTGTTAGTATTCCTCCAACAAGTCCAGGTATAGCTGCAACAGAATTTGTTATCCCCATTAACCTACCAGTATATTTCGGTCCTATATCAGCATGATTTACTATAAATCCACCTGCCGAAAAACCAGCAAATACATTGCCTAAACACATTATGGTCATTACTGCAGCTACTGAGTCGAACAGAGGAACAAGACATAGTGCTATTCCACCTCCACCAAATCCTATTGAGTTACATAACTTTCTAACTGTTATAAGTTTTACTCCTCTATTTGTTAAATAGTCAGCAAAATAACCACCCACATTTGTAAAAACAAATGCAGTTAGATGGGGTAACATAGCTAGAAATCCTACAGCTGCCCAAGGTACCCCAAGTCCTTCACTGATAAAGGCTGGAAGCCAAGATAGAAAAACGAATAAAGAATAATTATTACAAAAGTGAGCAACAGTTATAGCCCATAAGGGTTTATTAAACAAAAGCTGCTTTAATGGAAGAGGGTCGTCTATTTCAGAGGCGGGAGCATTGGTTTGAATATAATTTAATTCTTCTTTTGATATTTTAGGGTCGTCTTTAGGAGAAGAAAAAACAATTTTTTTCCAAAAATAATACCAAATGAATCCTACTGCTCCATATAGATAAAAAGCCCATTCCCAACCAATTTCACTAATAATAATAGGAGTTACTATTAATCCAAAAATAGTACCAATTGGTATGGCACTATTAGTGAACGCTACAGACCTTGCTCTTTCTTTAAATGGTATCCATCTAGCATACAGGCTATGCCAAGCTGGAAAAGTAACAGCTTCTCCAATTCCCATTCCAAATCTTGCTAGCAGAAGCCAGTAAAATCCTGCAAAAAAAGCTAAAGGAGTTATTAAAGTAAAAATAGACCAAACTATTAAGCCAATTCCTAAGACTAATTTTGCTCCATATCTATCTGAAAGAAGGCCGCCGGGTATTTGAGTAAAAATGTAACCAAAGTAGAACATTCCAAGCACAACACCTCTCTCTGTATCTGACCAACCCATTTCACTTCCCATTGGAATAATTGCCAAGGAAATAACCACTCTATCTATGTAGCAAATGAAAACAGCAAGTACTGTTAGGAGGATAACTTTAAATCTTTGAGGCATAACAGTTGATAATAATTCCTTATTTATACCTTAACTTTTAGCTAAAGAAATAACAATTCAATTTGTATTAATATGTGTTAAGTTAATATTATTTTTATGAGTGATTCTGATAAATATTTACTTCAAGATATAAGGGTAATAGATGCAGCTAGTTTTATTGCTGGACCAGCTGCAGCAACAATTATGTCTGATTATGGAGCGGATGTTATAAAAATAGAGCCTCCAGAAGTAGGAGATAGCTTAAGATGGTTGATTCCCAGAGCTGGCCTACCTGAAGGAGTAGAGAATTATTGTTGGCAACTAACTGGAAGAAATAAAAGAAGTATCTCGATTAATTTAAAAGACCCAGAGGGTCAAAATATTTTAATTAAACTTGTTAAGTCAGCAGATGTATTTATAACTAATATGCCCTTTCCTCTAAGAGAGAAATTAGGCTTAAGGCCTGAGGATATTTGTCCACATAATGATAAGTTGATTTATGCTTCTATGTCTGGATATGGCGAATCAGGACCAGATAAAAATAGAACTGCTTACGATTCAACAGCTTGGTGGGCGAGAAGTGGACTAATGGACTATGTTCGTCCTGATTCTCTATCTGAACATGCTTGGTCCACGCCAGGAATGGGAGACCACCCAACAGCATCAGCATTATTTGGGGCTATAATGACTGCTCTTTATAGAAGAGAAAAAACAGGAAAGGGCACACAAGTTTCAACTTCATTATTAGCAAATGGCGCTTGGTCTAATGGAGTATATCTCCAAGCTGCCTTAATGGGGGTAGAGTTTCCTGATAGATCAGATCTTCCTCCTAAACATCCATTTGGATCTATATATAAGACTAAGGATAGTGCTTTTATAAGCCTAAATATGGTTAATGCTGCAAATGAATGGCCCAAGTTAGCTATCTCATTAAACAGAAAAGATCTTTTAGAAGATGAGAGATTTAAGGCAGGAGGCTTATTGGAAAATATGGAAGAGTTAAGAGATGAACTTAATAAAGAATTTGGTTCTCGCAACTTAGAAGAAATAAATTTAGCATTGAGGGAATCTGGTGCTACTTTTGGGGTCATATCAAAAGCAGAAGACATTAAAGAAGATAAACAATTTCATGAAACAAAGACACTGGTAGAATTACACCACGAAGGAATGCCAGGAGTGTTTACTATTAATAGCCCATTCAATATTAAGGATGAGAAAAAAAAGGATCCTTATAGAGCTCCAAGAATTGGAGAGCATTCTAAGGAAATTCTTGAAGATATTGGCGTAAGCGAAGAACAACAAATAATATTAAAAGAGAAAGGAACAATATACTGGGAGTAATTTATGAGTAATTGGGATGATATTCTTATTCTTGATGACCAACTGACAGAAGAAGAAAGACTAATCAAGCAAAGTGCAAGAGATTATTGTGAAAGTTCTCTTATGCCTAGGATCCTGGATGCTAATAGAAATGAAGTTTTTGACAAAGATATATATAAGGAGCTTGGTGAGCTAGGATTTCTTGGCTGTACAATAAAAGGTTATGGCTGTGCTGGAGTTAATTATGTTTCTTATGGATTAATTGCAAGAGAAGTAGAACGTATTGACTCAAGTTATAGGTCAGCCTTTAGTGTTCAGACTTCTTTAGCTATGCATGCCATAGCTACCTTTGGCTCAGAAGATCAGAAGAACAATTATTTACCTAACATGGCAAAAGGAGATTTAATTGGTTGTTTTGGTTTAACAGAGCCAGATGCTGGTTCTGACCCTGGTAGCATGAAGTCAACAGCAAAAAAAGTAGATGGAGGATATAATTTAAATGGTGCTAAGACATGGATAACCAACTCTCCTATTGCAGATATATTAATTATATGGGCAAAAGATGAAGAAAGTATTTTGAGGGGTTTTATAGTTGAGAGATCAGATAAAGGCCTAGATACGCCTTACTTAAAGGGGAAATTTTCGCTAAGAGCTTCTGCTACGGGGCAAATATTCTTGGATAATGTTTTTGTACCTAATGATAGAGTTTTACCTGAAGTAAAAAGCTTTAAAGGACCTTTTTCTTGCTTAAACTCAGCAAGATATGGAATATCTTGGGGAGCAATGGGTGCTGCTGAGTTTTGTTGGCATGCTGCCAGAAGTTACTCAATTGATAGAGATCAGTTTGGTGAGCCTTTAGCATCTAAACAATTGATTCAAAAAAAGTTAGTAGATATGCAGACAGAAATAACTTTAGGACTTCAAGCTTCTCTGAGGGTTGGTAGGTTAATTGATGATGGAAAAATGATTCCAGAGATGATTTCCTTAGTTAAAAGAAATAACTGCGGGAAAGCTTTAAATATAGCTAGAGATTCTAGAGATATTCATGGAGGTAATGGAATATCTGACGAATATCATGTCATAAGACATATGATGAATCTGGAAGCAGTAAATACATATGAAGGTACTCATGATGTCCATGCTCTTATCTTAGGAAATCATCAAACTGGATTAAATTCTTTCTCATAAAAAAAAGCCCGGCGAGCCGGGCTTTTTTTATCTTCTTATCTTTTAGAAGTTATAGTTAAAAGTAGCACCATAAATTCTAGGCTCAGTTAAGAAGTAGTTAGTATACATTCCAGATGTATCTGAAGTTACATAATGGCCTGTTACAGCTTCATTATCTGTCATATTTCTTACCCATAGCCTTAGATTCCATGTATCTTCTGGGTCTTCTATGAGAACAGAAGCATTTGTTTGATACCATCCTGGTAGCTTATCCCAGCTTCTATTGAACTCTCTAGCATAACTTCCATCCTGTTTGTAATAGTCAAATCTAGCAGTAATATCAACTTTTCCTGGACTCCAAGTTTTAGCTATACCTAACTTAATCGTATATTCAGGAGCATTTGGAAGAGCATTTCCTTTGATATTTGTAAGAATACCATCACTAGTTGCAACTCCCATAGCCGTTAAGTATGCCCTTGATAAGTAGGCAGGTACTCCATTTGCATATGTCGTGTTTGCAACAGGTATACAAGCACCCAAAGCTCCACATGTTGCATAAGGTCCATTTGGATCTCCTACTGTAGCTGCAATTACTCCCGCTAAGTTCGCGATGTATTGAACTCCAGTTGCACTACCTGAGTCGATATTTTTTAGAACAACCCAATTTGGATCTCCTTGTTGCCTATCTTTTGGATCTAGAAGCATATTATCTGCAGCCTCTGTTTCTAACCAAGAGAACATGACATCTATCATTACGTCAGAATCCCAAGAAGGAATGTAAAGCATCTCAAGCTCTGCTCCTCTTATTTCAGCATCAACGTTAACATTCACCGAGGAGTTATTTATGATTTTATAGATTTGAAGACCTTCATAGTCATAATCAAATACAGAACCATTTAACTGCATCCTGTTATCCATCAATGTTGTTTTGAATCCTACTTCAAGAGCATCAACTTCTTCTTTGTCGAAGATTCTAGGAGTGTCTTGTGGGAAAGCATCACTGATTGGAGGATTAAATCCACCTGGCTTCATGCCTGAAGATAAAGATGTATAAATCAAAGTATCTTCATTTACTTTCCAGTCAAGAACAACTCGACCTGTAGTTGCTTTAAATTCTACTGTTGACGGGTTACCAGCTATATTTCTTTGCTCATTGTAGCCAGGAGTAGGAGGAACCATTAATAAAGCTCCAATTAAAGCCTGCTGAGCTGCTCCTGCCGCAGCCGCATCACCTGCAGCTGTAGCTTGAAGGATAGCTAGAGTTTGAGCGGTAACAGTACTAGTCGCTCCATAATAATCCAATAAAGGTATAGATGAAGCAGGACAAGCATTTGCAACATTACCAGCAACTATATCTCCAGCTGCGGCTGTAATTCCTGTTAGACATCCTGCAAGTGAAGACCTGATCCAGATTCCACCACCAATATTAGCTGCGTTAGCAAGAGCAGTTCTATCGCTAGTAGATTTTTCATCTGTATTTTGTCTAAGTCCTACAGTTAATCTAAGATCATCGCTTATATCGAAATAAGCCTCTGCAAATATAGAATCACGCTCCGTTTCACCAAATGTATCACTATGGTAAAAACCAGGATACAAAGGTGGAACATTTATAGGAGCTAGGCCATATAAAGATATAAAGTCTAATGAGTTGGCCATTACATAGTAGCCACCATGAGTTTCATTTTCAGTTATATTAGCACCAGCTACAAAGTTAAATCTCCCATCTAGATTTGATTGAACTTTTAATTCTAAATAATCTGTATCGTTATAGTCAGTATATGTTCTATCATAAGAAAATACCCTGTTATAAGATCCGTAAACATCACCACCCAAGACACCCGCAGTGATTGTTTGTTCGCATACTGATCCACAAGTAGTTCCTGAAATAGGAATACTACCATCTGTTCCAGTTAGAGCATTAGCTCCTCCTGTAGAAGGATTAACAGTCATGAACATAGGACCAACATCCATATTATAGTCTTGCATGATATTTGAATTACCACCTGCTGTAGCTGCGTTAAGAGTGTAAGTGTAGTCACCCATTTCATGGGTAATTGTTAAATATGTCTGATCTGATTCTTGTTCGAATATAGGCTCAAAATCTGTATGCATTTCTCGCAATCCCATGTTTTGAGGTCTTGGATATTCAAATAAACCAAGAGACGCTAAAGCAGCACTATTTTGTCCTAAAGGAAAGATTCCTCCGAAGGATATATACATAGTTCCAGTTGAAGAACCAGGATTTATACCATCTCTTCCAAATTCATCAGAAA
>MDTA01096925.1_pt1 | contig 18175 bp, 15 predicted proteins | sample 811151 | NCBI WGS metagenome assembly MDTA01 (sample SAMN05326648, study PRJNA326480) | marine metagenome | isolation source: seawater | place: Indian Ocean: South | collected 2010
AATAGAAGAAAGGAACTTTTTAAGAGGATTTAAAAAGGTTTTTATTAACCCTAAAATTCTTTCAGAGACTGGTAAAGAAATTGTTTTTAATGAAGGTTGTTTAAGTATTCCCGGAATAAGAGAGGATGTAAAGAGAAAAGATTCTATAACCATCAAATTTCAAGATTTAAACGGAAAGTTGATAAATGAATCATTTACAGGCATTGCAGCTAGAGTCATACAGCACGAATACGATCATATAGAAGGGATTTTATTTACGGACAAATTGTCTTATTTAAAAAAGAAAACAATCAAAAGAAAGCTTACGGAAATCTCAACTGGTAAGATCAAAGTTGACTATAGTATGAAATTTTATAAATAAGTTAATATGAATAACTCGATAGATGGACAATTAGATGAGATTAAAAAATTAATTTCTATTGTATGGGAATTAAGAGAAAAGTGTCCTTGGGACAGAAAACAGACTTTTAAAACTCTGAAAACCTTAACTATCGAAGAAACCTATGAGTTATGTGAAGAGATAGAAAAATCTAATTTTGAGGGTATTAAAGAGGAATTAGGTGATCTATTACTCCATATTCTTTTTTATTCTAAGATGGGCTCTGAAAAAAATAAATTTAATATAGGTCTCATTGCAAAAGAATTGACTAACAAATTAATTAGACGACATCCTCACATTTATAGTGATGTAAAAATAAAAAATACAGGTGAAGTTACTTCTAATTGGGAACAAATTAAATTAAAAGAGGGAAGGAGCAGTGTACTCGACGGTGTACCAAAAAATTTGCCACCTATAATGAAAGCCCAGAGAATTCAAGATAAAGTTTCATCAGTTGGATTTGATTGGAAAAAATCAAAGCATGTGTTAGAAAAGTTAGATGAAGAAATTTTTGAATTTAAAGAGGAGTTAAATAAAAAAAATAAAACTAATTTAGAAATTGAGTTTGGAGATATTTTGTTTTCATTAATTAACTTAGCTCGACATTACGAAGTCAACCCCTACAATGCATTAGAAAAATCAAATATAAAATTTATCAAAAGGTTTAAATTTGTCGAGCAAAAAATAAAGGAGTTAAATAAAGAATTTGGAAGCATTGAACTAAAAGAAATTAATGATATATGGGAACAATCGAAAAGTAATAATTAGGTATTTTACTTATTTTTATCCTCATCTAAACTTTGATTTAATGTTGATTTCAGTTGTTTAATTTTAGACTCTATAATTATTTTTTTTGCATTAAGTTTTTTTATTTTATTATTAACCTCAATCAGTAATGGATTGTTTGAGCTCGATTCACTAAAAAATTCTAGGTTGTTTTCGAGTTGATTAATTTCGCTACTTATATCATCAATTCTTTTTCTCAGGGAATTGTGTTCATCATTGATAAGTTCTTCATTGTTTTTTATGAAATGTAGTCTTGTTTCATATTTTTTGAATTCTAATTTTTTTTTCGGAATTGGAATTTCATTCCACTTTTCAGTTAAAAATTTTAAAACAAACTTTTCTTGATTACCAATGTCATTATTTCTTATTATTTTCCACGCAAGAGACTTTTCCAAAATAAAAGCCTCATATTTTTTGGGTGTTAATGGTATTTTATCGGACTTTAAATTTTGAATAAATTTTTTTTGATCTTCAACTATTTTTATTTCTTTTTCGTTAAGTCTTTTGCTTTGATTCTTATATCTATGGAAGTAACTATTTGTTTTTGATTTAAAGTCGGACCATAATTTGTCAGAATATTTTCTTGAAACTCTACCAGTATTTTTCCATTGTGTCTGAATATCTTTAATTCTATCGATGTGATTGCGCCAATCCCCTTTGTTTAAAATATTTTCTACTTCATTAATAAGTCTATGCTTTGAGTTAATTGATTCTTTTTCTAAAATTTTCAAATTTTTATAAAAGTTATTTTTATCTCTATTGAAAATTTTTGTGACATCCCTAAAAGAGTTCCACAAATCTCTATTTTTTTCTTTAGGTACGTTCCCTGCACTCACAAATTCTTTTTTCAATTCTTCAACTTCCCTTATTGAATTCTGCCATTCGTTGTGTGTATCTTTTTTCCTTTCAGATTCCTTTTTTATTTTATTAATTAATTCAACTTTGGTTTCATAATTTTTTAATCTTATAGAATCTATGTTTTTGATATACTTATTTTTTTTGTCATGTATTTTTTTTGTTGCTATTTGAAATCTTTTCCACAAATCCTCTCTTTTGTCCCTAGCTACAGGACCTAACTCATTTTTCCATAATCTATGTAAATTATTAAGCTCTCTTATCGCTATGTGAATGTTATCCGTATTAGCCAACTTCTCAGCTTTCTCGATTATTTTAACCTTTTCCTGGTAATTGTTTTGGTAATCAATATCTCTAAGTTCTCTATTTAGATGCAATAAATCGTAGAACCTTTCAACATGAAACTTATATGTTTGCCAAATGTTATTATTATCATTTCTGGGTACCTGTCCAGTGTTATGAAAAGCTTCCTGTAAATTTTTAAAGTTTCTGTATGTGTTACTGTCGTGTTGACTTTCGTCTATAAGTTTTTTTATTTCCTCTATTATCTCCTTTTTTCTCGATAAGTTTGTTCTTTGTTTGTTTGATAGTTCCTTAAAATGTTGGTTTTTTTTCTTTTTATAATTTTTCAGTAAATCATAAAATTCTTTTTTGTAGGCTGGACTAAAATGAAAATCAATTTCATTTCCTCCGTCTTTTTTAAATTCATTTTTTTTCTGTTCTAAAATAATTTTGAATTTATTTTCAAAACAATTTTTCAAAATATCAATACTATCGTTTTGTTTAATCCAGTCTGATCGGTTCAAAAGGTTGCTGAGATAAGTTGGAAATTGGTCTAAGTCAAGATTTTCAATCTCATTTTTGAAATTTTTTTCAGAATTAACTTGGTTTATTATTGTTTTCCCTTTGCGACTCTCCTTGCTAAGATTTTTTTTCTCTGAAGTTTTGGTCTCACCTTTATTTTTTATGATGGACTTCTCGGTAGAATCGCTTTTCATTGTTTTGTCCCTAGTTATAGTTCTAAAGTACAAAAAAAAAAATCAATTTTTTTGATTCCAAATTGACCAGGATTTTTCAGCTTGAAAAATCAACATATCATATCCGTTGATGATTTTTGCACCTTTGAGTTCACCATTTAATAGGAATTTTGTCTTTTTTGGATTATATGTTAAATCAAACAGTATATGATCACTATTGATATAGTCAAAGTTAATGTTTGGGCAATTTAGAATATTTGGATATGTTCCAAGAGGGGTTGTGTTTATTATAAGTTTGTGCTCCTTTATAACATTTTTATCTAATTCATTATAAACATAATTTCCTCTCTTTCTAATTCTTGATACAAGGTTATAATTAATCAAATTTTCTTTAAGAACGTACTTAATTGCTTTTGAGGAACCCCCAGTTCCAAGTATAAGTGCATTTTTCACCCTCTTATTTAATTCTTTAAATAATGATTTTTGAAATCCATAACAATCTGTATTATAACCTAATAATTTTCCATCCTTATCAATAGATACTGTGTTTACAGCTCCAATTTCATTAGCCTCTTTGGATATTTTGTTTAAGTACGGAATAATTTTTTCTTTATATGGAATAGTTATATTAACTCCTTTTAGATTTTTTTGTTTCAAAGTTTCAAGTACTTGAGTCAAATTTTTGCAATCAAAATTTTGATATGTGTGGTAAAGCAAATTCTCTTCTTTAAATTTTTCTTTGAAGTAATTTTTCGAAAAAGAATAACTAATCCCCTTTCCGATAAGACCATAAATAGATTTAGTTTTTGACATTAACTTTTTCAATTATAAAAACTATTAAAACACCTACGATTATAGAAGTTAAAATAGTGATGTTTTTGATATTTAAATTGTTAGGATAGTAGAAAAAAATATTATTTGATCTTAAAAATAATGCACCAAAATTATCTTCGTAATTCATACTAGTCCAAGGCCAAACAGACCCTATAGAGCCTAAGATGAAGCCAGCCAAACATGACATAATTATATTTTTATATTCGAAGATTAAATGATTTAAAATCTTTGAAAAAAGAATTAATCCAATTACTGAACCAAATGCGAAAATCAGCAAAAGTATAATTAAGTACTTACTACTTTGATCCAAGGTTTCTATTTCATTCCCTTTAATCAACCAAGTTGTCGAATATAATAAGGCATTTACAGAATCAATCAACAGTAGCTTGTAATTTCCAAGAGCCAAGAGAATCATTGATCCCGAAAGACCGGGAAGAACCATTCCAGATACACTCACAAGCCCACAAAAAAATATGAAAAAAGGGTTTGTTATTTCGTTACCTGGACTGACAAAAAAAAATGTTATCCCGATTAGAAAACCCAAAAAAATAAATGTTAAATTATAAAAATTAAACTTTGATATTTTTTTTAAAATTATAATTATTGAGAATAAAATCATACCACAAAAAAAACCTAAAATTTGAGAGCGAAAATTTTCTAAAAAAAAACCAATTATCAATGACGTACTAAAAAAACTTATAATAATTCCAAACAATAAAAGTGAGAGGAATTTTCCATTTATATGATTGTAGAATGATTTAAATCCTTTTTTCCTAAAAATCATAATGCTTTGAATGTCAAGGCGAGAAAATGATAAAATAAGCTTTTCATAAAATCCAAAAATAATCGCAACAATGCCGCCTGATACACCCGGTATCTTGTTTACAGCTCCCATAATTAAACCATAAATTACAATGATTGAGGTCTTCAGAATTTCTTTTTTAAAAGTTTTCAATTGGTTTTTTTAATCTATTAAAAACTAAAATTAAGATCACACCAGCTAAAATAAAAAATATACATTCTACTATTTGATATATCTTACAGGTAATAAAAATTTTATCTGATGTAAAAGGGCTAATCAAAATGTCAAAATTTAAACAATCCTTTAACGGCCATAAGGTAGGTAAAGACCCACCTACTAATCCTGTTAAAATCAGGAGTGTTTTCCTTCTCTTGTTATTGAAAAACCACAGAACAACTTTAGAAAAGATTTTCAGCCCAAAAATAACTCCAAAACATAAGACAAAAATTTTAGAATATATATTCAAAAAATCTTTCATATCAAAATCAATTAAAACAGTTATTGAATTTTGGATAATAAAAAGAATTTCATTGTATACACCCAAAATCAAAAAAATCATTGCACCAGAAATACCTGGTAATATCATCGCTGATACTGCGACGATAGAACTAAAAAAAAGGTATACTAGGCTTGGTTCGACATTAAAAGTATTTAATTGTGTTAATAATATTGAAATAATTAATGAAATGGTAAGATAAAAAAAGTCACCAATTTTTTTATTTTTTATTAATCCAATAAACTGAAAAAATGTGGCAAATATTATACCAAACAAAAAACTAGTTATAGAATTTGGATGGTTTTTAAAAAGATAAATTAAAATTCCAGATAGAAAGAAAATACCACTAATAATCCCTAAAAAAAGTAAAAGTATAAAAGGACCATTGATGTCATTCCAAATATTTCTAAATTGCCCCTTTAACAGCTTTTTAAATGAGAATCTATCGATACTTTTTAAGAGTTTACTATATATACCAGTAATAAATGCAATAGTTCCTCCCGAAATACCTGGAATGATATCGACAGAACCCATTAAAACGCCAATCAGGTAAGTTGAAAATTTATTTTTCTTTGATTTTGAATTATCCAATTAAATCAAATTAGAACTTCTAAATGAGGATAAAATTCTAATAATTTTGGTGAAAGTAAACTGATATTTTTTCTTACGTTTTCAAGATAAAATTCCATTTCGCTTTTTTTTCCAAGATTTAGATAACATAAAGCAATTTTAAAATCCAAATCTGGAACATTTGGGTGAAGCTTTTTTGCTTTTTTACCAATTAAATAAGCTTTTTCCCATTTGTTTTGACTTATCAATGTGTCAATCCATTCAGACCAATTCCTTAAATCGTCTATACCAAGTCCAATAATTTTTTTGAATCCTTTTTCTACTTCTAAAAACCTATTTAAGCATTTATTTATTTTTGCATACATTTTCCAGTATTCAGCATAGTATTCGTTGATTTTTAGGGCTTTGTTGCAGTGTAGTAAAGCAGTTTTAAATTTATTTCTATCTAAATAATATTTAATTAATGCTAGCCAACTTTCTTCATAATTTGGATCCTCTTTGATAGAAAATTTATAATACTTTGTTTCGAGTCTGTGTTTCTTCAGTTTTTTGAAACATTCACCTATCCTAAGGTAAATAAATGCTGAGGGTGATTCTAATGTTAATGAAAATTGATAGTTTTCAATTGCATCTAAAAAATCATTGTTTTCTTGTAAAAGTTTTGCTTTCTCAACATAAGCAGCTGAAAATTTATCATCGCACAAAATTGCGTAATCAAATGCTATTAATGCCTTTTTATTATTATTTTCTTGTAAGTATTGTTTTCCTAATTCAAGCCAAATTAACTCATTGTATGGATCTCTTTCCAAAAGATCATTCAAAATTTCTACACCTTTATTATGACACTTAAGATTATCTATACAATAAACTAAATTGTATAAAATTTGATGATCTGTGGGTTCACTTTCAACGCATAGTTTAAAATAATTCATGGCTTTCTTAAAATTACTAGTAGCTAAAAATTCCATGGCTATAAGATTCCAAATCTCAAATTTATATTCTGAATGTTTAAGACATTCGCTAAGTATTTCAATCGATTTGTTGTGTTTTTTAAGTTTGGAGAGAATAGTAGCTTTTTGAATATATGCTGTATGATTGTTTGGTTCAATTTGATTTATAAGTTTTAAAATTTCCTTGGCGGAATTAAGTTTATCCTCCAAAATGAATATTTCTGATTTAAGAAGAAGGATATTTATGTTTATAGGGTGTTGTTTGTTTCCTATTTTAACAGCTTTTTTTGCAAGATTTATTTTTCCAAAATCAATGTAATGTTGTGCGATATACTCAATCTCCTGTGCATCGAAAAAATATGTATGATTAGTTTTAAGCATCTCTTCAAACTTGTTAAGTGAAGAGCTAAATCCCTGAGTATAATCTTCAAGCATCTGAGGTCTATGTTTATTCTTAAAATTAAAAACAAAGACAAAACTAATTAGGATTGGCCTTTATTCTTTTTAACAAATTAATTAACAAACATTACTATCTCATTTCATCTAAAATGTCGAGTATAATCTTACACCCTTTTTTTAAATCTTTGTTGCTAATATTTAATGGAGGGGTTATCCTTACTGCATTTTTATTCCAAAGAAGGTAAAATAAAATCAATCCCCTATTCATTGATTCTTGAACAAGTCTTTCAACATCTGATTGGCACTCTAAAATTATTGCTAGCATTAAGCCTATTCCATTAATTTTTTTTATTTTTTCATGCTTCAACAATGACCTTATCAGTTTTTCTTTTTCAATTACTTTTTCTAACACTTTTTCGCTTTCTAATGTGTTTAAAACTGATAGTCCTGCAGAAGAAATCACTGGATTTCCACCAAATGTAGAAATATGTCCAAGTGAAGGGTTGTATTCAAACCTTTTCATGATTTCTCTTGAACTACAAAACGCACCAATCGGAAGACCTCCTCCTAAGCCTTTTCCAATAACCAATATGTCAGGTTCAACGTTATATTTTTCAAAAGCGAACATTTTACCTGTTCTCCCAACTCCAGGCTGAATTTCATCCAAAATTAAAAGAGCTCCAACTTCTTCACACTTTCTTTTAATTCTTTTTAAATAGTCTTTTTCGGGAACAATGAAACCAGCTCCCCCTTGAATTGTCTCAAGAATCACAGCGGCTGTTTCATTGTTAATTTTTATAAGGTCTTTGTCATTATTGAAATCAATAAAATTTACTTTTGGTAATAAAGGGCCGTATCCTTTTTTTTGATTTCTCACGCCTAATAGACTCAAAGCTCCTTGTGTACTTCCATGATAGGAGTTTTTTGCAGCGATGAAATTTGTTTTTTTTGTATATCTTTTTGCAAGTTTCATTGCTCCTTCGATTGCCTCTGTTCCTGAATTTGTCAAAAATGTAACTTGAAGCTTTTTGGGTAACAGACTAGCTAATTTTTTACACAATTCAACACTAGGCTTCTGAACATATTCTCCATAAACCATAACATGTAAAAATTTATTTAATTGTTTTTTAATAGCTTTTATTATTTTCGGATGCCTATGACCTAAACAACAGGCTGAAACACCAGCTACAAAGTCTAAATATTTTTTCCCACTTGAATCAAATATGTAAGAGCCTTTTGCTTTACTGACTTCCAAACCTAAAGGTATTGGAGTCGTTTTCGCTTGGTAAGTGAGAAAATCTTTTAGTGACATTTTTTATTGGAATATGTCATTTAGAGATTCAGGTCTTTCTGTCTTTCTCCAGATAAATCCCTCTAATAATTTTAAATTTGGATCTAACTCGTTTTCGGGATGTACTTTTCCCTCTGGAGAAGTATAAAATGTAATATTTTTAATTTCATTTGATTCTAGTTTTATTTTTAATTCGCTACAAACTGTTTTATCTATACCAATTAAATTCCCGTCATCATTATATAAATAGTAAATTACTTTGATGTTTTTTAAAACTTGTAAATTATTTAGATTACCATTCATAAAATCCCCATTTAAGTTCATTCCCTCAATTTGATTAAAATTGTTTTTGTTAATACTGTCCTGTTCAATGACAAAAGAATTTCCGTAGATTAGAAGAGAATCAAGTTTTCTAGTCTTTACATCTGTAAGAAGATTAATTTGATTCCCACTCATTTGACTATCTTTAAACCATATAACCGGATTGAGTTTGAGTTTTGATTTTAGTGATAAAACTTGTGTTTGTTTCTTCGAAAGAGGTTTTTTATGTAATTCAATTTTACCTGTGGATTCATCAAAATATATTGAGTCGGATATTCCTTTGATGTCTGACTTCAAAATTTTTACTCCATAATATCCTCTTAGAATTCTTTTCTCAGAAGGCCCTGTACCAATTAGTGTATCTGCATGTATGTATAAAGAATCATTTTCTATAATGTTAATTGCCAATGCCCTTTTAGTTATGATAGCAGAGTCTTTATCTTTATAAATTTCACCATATTCACCTCTTATAATTGAGTTATTTATTGTATCAGTGATTACTACTCTTTTAGTTGCAGAGGCATAATTTATTGGCTCGTTATAAAATATACTGTCTCCTTCAATTATCTTATTATTGTAAAAAATCTTTGGATCTCTATTAAAATTACCTATGGAATTCAAAAGATCAAAATTTCCTTTTTTACAGTGTATCTCGTAATCAATTCCGTTAATTAGAGTTTGACCAAAAAAAAATGCTTTTTTTGATGTCAAGTTGTAATCAAGATTTTCTGAATTTATCTCATACTTGGGATTATTTATTTTTACTCCAGTCTTAAAACTATATTTTTTTTTGTTAATAAAGTATGTTCCTTTTTTGCTTCTCAATATATTCTCTTTATCATCTACCGTTCCATTTGAATTATAATATGCTATGTTTAGAATTCTGTCAAGATATAGGGTGTCAGTTTTAAGGGTCATATCTGGTTGTTTTAAAACTACTCTTCCCCAAGCTTTAGCTTTCCCTTCATTACCATCATAGTTTAAATAGTCACTTCTAAGTTCAAGGCTGTCTCCTTGTTTTAGTAAAACACTACCGTTTGATTTAAATTTATTTTCTTTAGAGTAAAAAAATGTTTCATCTGAAACGATTGTAGCACCGTCATGGTGAAGTCTAACTCTAAGATTGTTTGCTTTTGATAAGATATTTGCTTTTGGAAAATTTTCCTCATCTCTCATAAATTTTCCAGCCTCTATAATTTCAATTAATTTTTTTTCTTGACAAAAAGAAGATAGAGGATAAAGAATAAATATTAACATTATTCTACAGGAAATCTTTCTTAATATTTTACTCATACTATCTGTAAATTGTTTCCTCCCTTTTTGGACCTAGAGATATAATTTTTACAGGGATTTCTAGCTTTTCTTCGATAAATGAAATATATTTTTTTAGATTGTTGGGGAGTTGAGACTCACTCTTAATATTAGTTAAATCTTCATTCCACCCCATGAATTCCGAATAAACAGGAGAGAGGTTTTTTGAGTTCAACGAGAATGGCATTCTAGATGTCTCCTTACCAAAGAGTCTATAGGAGGTACAAATTTTGATTTTGTTTATCCCGGACATTACATCACTTTTCATCATTGCTAGTTCGTTGACACCGTTTATATCAACTGCATATTTAAGAGAGACTAAATCTAGCCAACCACACCTTCTAGGACGACCGGTTGTAGCTCCAAATTCATTACCAACGATACTTATTTTTTTACCAATATCATCAAACATTTCAGTAGGAAATGGACCACTTCCTACTCTTGTTGTATAGGCCTTAAATACACCTATAACTTTTTTTATTTTGTTTGGAGGAATTCCAAGTCCATTGCATGCACCTGCAGCTGTAGTGTTGGAAGAAGTTACATAAGGATATGTACCGAAATCGATATCAAGCATTGAACCCTGAGCACCTTCAGCTAGAACCCTTTTACCTTCTTTTAAAGAATCATGAAGATAAATCTCACTATCCATAAATGTAAAATTTTTCAAAAAATCTAGGCTATTAAAAAACTTTTGTTCAAGCTTTTCTATGTCATACGAAAGCTCAATACCTAAATTATTAATAATATTTAAATGCTTGTCTCTTAATTTTGTGTATTGGTTTTCCCACCCATCTTGAAGTAAATCCCCAACTCTAATTCCATTTCTACCTGTTTTATCCATATAAGTAGGTCCAATACCCTTTAGGGTTGAACCAATTTTTTTTACTCCCTTTGATATTTCTGACGCTTTATCTAGTAAACAATGTGTTGGGATAATTAAATGAGCTTTTTTAGAGATAAATAAATTTTGTTTAAAATTTATATCACTCTTATCCAAGTTTAGTATTTCCTGCTGAAAAATTATTGGATCTATAACTACTCCATTGCCTATAACGTTAACTAAGTTTTTTCGAAAAATACCTGAGGGAATAGTGTGAAGTACATGAGTTTTACTTCCAAATTTGATAGTATGTCCGGCATTTGGTCCTCCTTGAAAACGCGAAATAATAGAATAGTCCCCCGATATAGCGTCAACTATTTTACCCTTTCCTTCATCACCCCACTGAAGACCTAATAGCAAATCAACAAACATCTATTTAATTGTTATGATTGCTTCCTCGTCCCATAAAAATAGAGAGAATGATGATGTATATTGACATCAAAAACTTTTTCTATTGTCTCTTTTATAGATTGAATTCTTGGATCACAAAATTCCTTTACTTCTCCAGAATCAGTAAAAATTATGTGATCGTGCTGTCTATCAAAAAAAGATTTTTCATATTGAGCTTGGTTTCCAAACTGATGTTTTCGTACTAATCCCGATTCAATCAACAAATCAATTGTATTGTATAGGGTGGCTCTGCTGACCCTATAATTTTTGTTCTTCATTTTGATATATAAAGATTCAATATCCAAATGTTCATTAGTTTCATATATTTCGTGCAGAATTGCAAATCTCTCAGGAGTTTTTCTTTGTTTTTGTTTGTCTAAAAATTTTACAAAAACTTCTTTCACGATTTCTTGCTGTGATTTTGTCTCAATCATTATAATAAGTATCTATTGTAAAAGTAATATTTCTTTTTTTATTTACGTGCAATTTTTTCGATTCCAGATATAGTTAAGAGTTTTTGAATTAATTTATTTATGTGCTCTTGATTATTTACCCCGATTAAAATATTTCCTTTAAAGAGGTCTTCCTCAGTGTAAAAATTCATCTTTTTAATATCAATATTCATGTGGTTAGATATGATTTTTGTTACCTGATTAACAAGTCCTTTTTGGTCAATACCAGACATTTGTAGCTCAACAGCAAATTCCTGCTTGTTTGAATCAACCCAAAAAGCAGGGATGATTCTATATGCAAAATTTGATTGCAACGAAATAGCGAAATTACAATCATGTTTATGAACTAATATACCTTCGTTTAAAGTTGATAATCCAAAAATTCTGTCCCCAGAAATTGGATTACAACATTCAGACAATCTGTAGCTAAAGTCTTTTTTTTCCTTCCCAAAAACAATTTTGTAATTATTGGAAATAAATTCTTTGTTGACCTTCTTTTCCTTCGGCTTAGATCTTAGCCTATCATTAAAAAATTTTAAAAATCTATTATTATAATTTTTTGCAAAATCCTTTATTTTTTTATTATCAACTGTCTTAATTCCTACTCTGTAGTATAGATCCAAACTTGAATTCACATTAAAATAATCAAGCATTTCATTTACTGTTTTATCAACCATAATAATCTTTAAATGTTTCAACTTCCTTCTTAGTAATTCTTTTCCTTCCGATGCGATTCTTTTTTTCTCCTCATTTATTGATGTTCGTATAATATTTCTTGCTCTAGAAGTGGCTACAAAATCAAGCCAATTAGCTGTGGGTTTGGACTTTTCCGATGTGATTATTTCAATGGAATCTCCACTTCTTAATTTCCTTGACAACGGAACCAACTTACCATTTACTCTAGCACCCCTAGTTTTAGTTCCTATTTCTGTATGTATATTGAATGCAAAATCTAAAGCTGTTGAATTTTGTGGCAAGGATTTTAGTTCTCCAGCTGGAGTAAAAACAAAAATTTCATCAGAATATAGATTTAATTTAAAATTTTCAACAAAATCAAAAGCACTCGAGTCTTTAGATTCAAGTAATTCTTTAAGACGATTTAACCAACTTTCTAGACCATTTTCATGAACTTTACCGACTTTATATTTGTAATGGGCGGCATAACCTTTTTCTGCAATTTCGTGCATTCTCTCGGACCTAATCTGGACCTCTATCCATTTTTTTTTGGGGCCCATAACTGTAATGTGGAGAGATTCGTATCCATTTGACTTTGGGGAAGAAATCCAATCTCTTAGTCTAGTTGGATTTGGGGTAAAATGATCCGTTACTATTGAGTAAATTTTCCATGCCAAAAACTTTTCGTTTTTTGAGGATGATTTATAAACAATTCTAATCGCAAATTTATCAAACACTTGGTCATAATTAATGTTTTGAATTTGCATTTTTTTATATATTGAATAAATTGACTTATTTCTTCCTTTAATGAAGTATTTTAACTTTTCTTTCTCTAATGTTTCACTTATCAGGTATGAAAACTCCCTTATATATCCTTCTCGTTCTTCTTTGCTATCTTCAATTTTGTTTTTGATGAGCTGAAAACTTTTTGAATCTGTATATTTTAGACTTAAATCTTCAAGCTCATTTTTGATATTATACAAGCCAATTCTGTGGGCGAGTGGGGCATATATATATAAAGTCTCAGAAGCTGCTTTTATTTGTTTGCTTTCAGTCATTGAGTCTAGAGTTTGCATATTGTGAAGTCGGTCAGCTATTTTAATAATTACTACCCTTATGTCATCGTTTATTGTTAAAAGCATTTTACGAAAGTTCTCAGCTTGGTATGAAATATCAGTGTCTTTCTTTAATCGTGAAATTTTTGTTAAACCGCTAACTATTTTTGTGACATTTTTTCCGAAAAGTTTTTCTATATCAACTAACTTATAGTTAGTGTCTTCAATTGTGTCATGCAGTAAAGCAGCGGAAATTGATGTTGCATCAAGGCCAATTTCAGAAGCTACAATTTTTGCTACAGATATAGGATGAAAAATATATGCTTCGCCAGATTTTCTCCTTTGATGTTTATGAGCATCAACAGCTGTATTAAAAGCAAGACGAATAAGCTTTTTGTCTTCAGGTTTAAGATGCTGATAACTAATCTTTAATAGTTCCTTATATTGCTTAGCTATCTCCTTATTTTCTATTTTTTCGTCTACAAGCATATATGAAGTTACTAATTCTTAGATTTAAGCCCAAAAAATTATTTTGTTTGTCGAACTACTTCTGATAAAATAATTCCCACGGAAACGGACAAATTAAAAGAATCATTTTTTCCATTCATTTTTATACAAATTTCTTCTGATTTGTATGATCTCCATTTATCTGATAAGCCCTCTTTTTCCGATCCAAAGGCAAGGGCAATATTCCCTCGGTAGTTTAGATCTAAATAATTTTTAGAATTTTTTGATATAATTGTGTTGTACAATTTAAATTTATTTTTTTCTAAAAATTTAATTGTTTCATTTTTGTTAGTTTTAATTAAAGGTAAATTAAAAACGCTTCCAACACTGGATCTAACTACGTTCGAGTTGTATATATTTATTTTTGAATCAATTATAATAATTCCTGAGACTTTCATGCCATCAGCTGTCCTAAGAATAGCACCTAAGTTTCCAGGTTTTTCAACATTTTCGATAATTAATACGATTGAGTTTTTTTTTAAAAAAATATCATCTAAAGAATAGTTTTTTTTATCTGCAATAGCGATTACTTTCGACGAATTTTTTCTGTAAGACAGCAAATCAAATAATTTTTTTTTAAAAAAAAATATCTCTGTTTCTTTACTAATAAAAAAATCTAACTCCAAAGGAATTTCTTCTCGGAAATATATCTTTTTAATTCTAAAATTTGATTTTATTGCCATGCTGGTTTCTTTAACACCCTCAATTATGAATTCATTCTCTCTTTTATTATGTTTATTATTGGAAAGTTTTTTAAGTCTTTTAAAGTGAGAATTTTGTAGACTTCTAAGTATTTTCATTAAGAATAAAATTATTTTCTCCGTCAAATGTAAATAATAGAAGTTTAACAACTTCGTTATATGAATTTATACCCTTTTCTTGACCCTGAGTTTTTAGAAAAAGATCAAAGATAGATTTTTGAATTTTTTGATATTTATTTTGGTAGTAAATCCAGTAGTTTCTAACCACTGAAAGATCTTTTTTAACACCTTCACTTAGCGAGTTATATACATCTTTGGCAAGATTCGGATTAATTTTATAAAGATCATTGTATAAATATCTAAAAGCAAAAAAATTTGCCGAATATCGAATTTGAGAACTATTGTGATTGTAGGCTTTCAGAAATCCAATGAAATTTGCATCGCTTTCCGATGCAAATCCTTGTCTATGAGCTAATTCATGATAAATAGTTACAGGGATAAGTACTCTTGGAATTCTTGAGTTAACTATTGCTTCATTTGTGAATGGATTATAGTAGCCTTTAATTCCCATATAACTCAAAATCAAATTCAAATTAGAATATTTAAACTTTTCATCTTTAGATTCAATTAAATTTTTATAAAAATCTAAATCGTCTTTTTCACTTTTCTTTTTAGAGTTTATCTGTTTTTTCAGGAGATTGCATTGAGCAGAAAAAAATTTCGTTAAATTTTCAATTTTTTTCTCATTGACTAGAAACTCATTATTGATATATCCTTGCAAAGGAAGTCTAAAGTAATTTATCCCCCACGAAACGTAAAAAAAATAGATAGTGATTAATGTTGAACTTAATATTAAGTTAATTGATAAATTATTTTTGAATAAATTAAATATAATAATATAAATAAAAGATAAATATAGTATTTCACCAGCAGCAAAATCCGTTAAATCAAAAAATAAGTTTTTAAACAAACTCAACTTTTTATACAACAAGTCTGAGTAGTAAATACTTACTATTTTAGGATTATTTTTTAATAAAAAAATTGACCCCAGAAAGATGAAAAAAGTTATAAATTTTCCTGTGATGATTTTGTGTTTATAATCTTCAATTTATAACCTCAACTATTTTTACTTCAAAAATAAGGTTAGATTTTGGAGGTATCCCTCTTACACCTTTTTCTCCATAAGCTAATTTGTAAGGTAAAAATAAAAAAGCCTCGTCACCTTCTTTTAAAAATTTTAAACCTTCTTTAAAACCCAAAATCATTTGGGCTTCTGGGCCAATATCACATATGATTGGAGAGTACGCTCCAGCTGCTTTCTTCTGTTCATTTACCAAAAGTAAACTTTCAGCAACTTCCAACATACTAGTATCTAATAAATTTCCATTTTCAAAATAAACCGCATAGTGTGCCTTTGCTTTGTTAGTAGAACTTATTTTGGGCCCATTGCCATTTTTAGTTATAATATAACCAAGTCCTGAAGATGTTATTTTGATATTTTTTTTTAGATTATCGAATATTTCAATTTTTTCAAGTCTTTTTATTTCTCTTTTTTCTTCTATCTCAACTTTGTCCTTTTCTAAATTTGTAAAATAATTGGAAAATATCTTTGGAGCATCGAAATTTTTAGCATCAGAACCTATCCTAATTATTTGCACATTATAGATAGTGTCGTTCTGTTGGATAGAGTCAACAACATTTAGCCCTTCCACAACCTTTCCAAAAACAGTATGTTTTCCATCTAACCATGGAGTTTCTTTGTGAGTTATAAAAAATTGACTTCCATTTGTATTTTTACCAGCATTAGCCATAGATAAAACTCCTGGACTATCATGTTTCAAGTCCGTTATTTCATCATTAAATTTATAACCTGGACCTCCAGAACCTGACGCTGTAGGATCTCCAGCTTGTATCATAAAATCTTTGATAACTCTATGAAAAATTATTCCGTTATAAAATTTTTTATTTTTATGATTATCAGAAACAAATTGATTGTCCCCTTCAGCTAAAGAAACAAAATTTGCCACCGTATTGGGTGTTTTGTCATCTGTAAGTTTCATTAAAATATATCCTTTGTTTGTGTCTAATTGTGCATACAAGCCTTCGTCTAAGTGAGAAAACTTATTATTGCACTGAAGAAGAAAAAAAGATATGAGTATAATAATTTTTCTAATCATTTTAAAAGTATTAATAAGTGTTTTGTTTTAACGAAATTAAGTTAATCTGCACAATTAGAGGTTGATTTGGAATAATTTTTTCCCCATCTCCCTGATATCCATAACAAAAAAAAGAAGGCATTAAAAAGACACCAGACTCTCCAATTTTCAATTCTTTAATTCCATATCTTAAGGCTGCGATAATTTCTTCTTTATCTACAACATATCTAATTGGTTTTAGCTCATCATCTTTATAAATGTCATTTCCTTCGAGGTCAAAAACATTGTAAGAAAATACAACTTCATCTCCCTTTTTAGGCTTTAAGTTCGATTTTGAAGTTGTTAAAATTTTAAACCAAAACCATCGACTAGAGGAAAAATACTTTGATTCAGAATCCTCTTTAATTATGTTGTTAAAATAAATTTCCTCCTTTTTTTTAATCTCTATATTCCTAGTTACAGACTTATTTAAAAAGCTCTGTTTGTGGAAGTTTATTTGTTTTCTCGGTTTTGTTTCATTACAACTTGTAAAACAAAAAATATTTATTAGAATAAAAAAAAATATCTTGCTCATGGTTCAAGAAACTCCTTTATTGAGGAAACAAATTTATTTTCCGTCTCTATCAGCGAATCACTTGAAAAACCTCCGGAAGCATTTTTGTGCCCTCCACCATTAAAATATTTTTTAGCAAATTTGTTTACATCAATTTTGTCTTTTGATCGAAATGAAATTTTTATGATATTTTCTTCACTATGTTCTATAAATATTACTGAAACACAAACTCCTTTAATACGTAAACCAAAATTAACGAATCCCTCAGTGTCTCCCTTTTTATAATCATATTTATCTAGATTATTTTTTGACAAAATTGTATATGCAACCCCCAAATCTTGAATCAATCTTAAGTTTTTTAGAGCAACTGCTAAAAGATGGGTTCTATTGAAAGAATAATTATCATAAATATTTTGATGAATCTCAGTATGATTTACTCCCTTTTTAAACAATTCCGATATTATAGTATGTGTTTTACTCGAGGTTAATGGGTATCTAAAAGAACCAGTATCTGTTAAAATCCCAGAATAAATATATGTTGCAATTTCCTTATCGATTGATTTATTATTTATCAACTTCATTACATTGTAAATAATTTCACATGTAGAACCAATTTCAGGTTTTGACAAAAAAAGGTTAGAAAAGCTTTCAGGTGTTTCATGATGGTCAATCATGATTATCGGTTGTTTAGTATTTTGTATTTCTTTGCTTAACATTCCTATTCTTTTCAGGGAATTAAAATCTAAAGTAAAAATAATGTGAGAATTTAATATGTGTTTTTTTGTTTCTTCTGGATCATTCTCATAAGATACTACGTCATGTTTTTCTATCA
>MDTA01135759.1_pt1 | contig 18175 bp, 19 predicted proteins | sample 811151 | NCBI WGS metagenome assembly MDTA01 (sample SAMN05326648, study PRJNA326480) | marine metagenome | isolation source: seawater | place: Indian Ocean: South | collected 2010
ACCGCTTTCCATTCCTTCGTCTCTATTTCTAAGAGCCCATTCCGAGAACACTTCTGTCGCATCACGAATTGTCATAACAACGCCGATAGATACCTATTGCAAGAAGATTTTTATTTTAATTATCAAAATTTTCTATAACATAATTTACAGCGTTTTTGAAAATCTTCATTCCTTCTCCTTCGCCATGCTCTATGTCTTCTCTAGTCCAAGTTGCGCCCAACCATGTTGAATGATTGGCTTCAGGATGAGGCATTAAACCGAACAATAATCCTGATGGATCACATACACCTGCAATGTTTCTCCAGCTTTGATTGGGAGAAATTGGATACGGTAATACTTCATCACTTGAAGAGGGATATTCAGTTGACGGGTCTACATATTTCACAACTAGTTGTCCTGCTTCGTTCCAGTTGTCGAGTAGTCTCTTGTCTGCGGTTACGAACTTCCCCTCGCCATGGCGTACAGGCACCCTGATTCTTGTCAACCCTTTAGTCCAAATACAATGGCTATTAGAGTCGAACTCTAACGTCGCCCAACGATTTTCATAATGCCCTGAATCATTTAATGCTAAAGATGCTGTTTGAGTTAAACTGACATCATCATCTCCCGGTAATAGCCCCATTTTCACGAGGACTTGAAAGCCATTACATATCCCAATTACTGGTTTGCCAGATTTGACAAAATTTCTCACTTGTTCTCGTAAGCCAAAACGTAACCTATTACCCATTAATCTGCCACTTCCTAAATGATCACCAAAAGAAAAGCCTCCTGGTACCGCCATAATATGGTAATCTTCTAAATTTAATTCTCCGTTGACTAATCTGTTCACATGTACTCTATCTGCTTTAGCCCCAGCCATTTCGAATACGGCCATTGTTTCCGTTTCACAATTAATTCCAAAACCGGAAAGAACAGCTACCTTAGGGATCATTAACTTCTACCTCCATTCAAAGTACCTTTCCAGGAATCCCTCAGTTCAGACATTGAAGCGACCAATACAAGATTGTTGGAGTCTGTAATTGTTATTTTATCACCAGAGCTGACCTTTCCTATGTAATTACATTCATGTCCTTTCATAAAAGTCTCAAAAATCTCGGAATTTTCAGGCTTTATGCTGACTAATATTCTGCCAAGACTCTCTCCGAATAGAGCGCCCCAATAATCCAAATTAATATCAGCATTAAATAAATCTGAAATGTCCAAGTCTGCTCCTGAATCACAACCAAAACAACATTCAGCAATTGCAGCGGCAAGACCGGCGTCGCTGCAATCATGAGCACTGGATACTAATCCATTTGACATGGCTTTGGTCAGACTGCGATAGAGAGATAGATTCCTAGATGTGTCAATTTGAGGGACTTTTTTCCCAATTCCGCTTTCTCCATTTGATTCGTCGCGAAGCATGAATGCTAATTCGCTAGCACCTAACTCTTGATGGGTTTCGCCTACAACATAAACCATGTCTCCAACTTGTTTGAAGTCGCTAGAAACCGCCTTTCTTACATCTGAATGATTACCGATTAAGCTGAATAAAAGCGTTGGAGGAACACTGATTTTTTCACCGTCTAATGTGGCATCATTTTTCATAGAATCTTTACCACTTATACATGGTAAATTATATGCTCTACATACTTCATCTAACGCTCTATTTGCTCTAACTAGTTGTGCTAATTTATAACGTCCGTCAGGTGTTTTCATAGATTCTACAGGGTCAGGCCAACAAAAATTATCAAGTCCGGCGATTAAGTCTAAATCTACGCCAACACATACTGCATTCCGCAATGCCTCGTCTATGCTGGCAGCCGCCATAGCGTATGAATCAATATCTGAATATCTTGGAACTATTCCATTGGAAATAACTGCTCCTTGTGTTTTTCCTTGAATTGGTGCAATTACTGCTGCATCTCCGGGAGCATCATGATTTACTCCACAAAACGGTTTAATCACTGATTGTGCAATGACTTCGTGATCATAATATCTTACCCACCATTCTTTACTAGCAACATTAGGTCTAGCCATCAATCTGGATAGAATTTTTCCCATTTCAACTGCATCTGCGGATGGGAATAAAATTGGGCGGTGTTTTGGGGCTTTCCATTCTGATTCTAATTGCAATTGGGGACAACCGTCATGTAAGAATGAAATTGGTAAATGAGCAACTGTTTCATCACCATAACGTACAACAAATGCTCCTGAATCAGTAAATTCGCCCACCGCAGTGGCTTCAACTTCGTGCAACTTTGCTAGCTTTTCGAACTCTTCACAGTCTTCAGGATTAATTCCTATAGTCATCCTTTCTTGTGATTCTGAAACTAATATTTCCCATTTACTTAGTCCGGGCTGTTTCAAAGGCACTGCTGCTAAATCTAAATCTGCACCACCAGTCAATTCTGCTAATTCGCCTACGCTACTAGATAGTCCCCCTGCACCATTATCAGTGATTACTTGTATTAATCCTAAATCTCTAGCCTCTAGTACCATATCTATCATTTTTTTCTGAGTGATAGGGTCTCCTATCTGAACTGCAGAAGAAGGGCTATCTTCGGTCAACTCTAGACTGGAAAACGTTGCTCCATGAATGCCGTCACTTCCAACTCTTCCACCAACCATGTAAATGATATTTCCTGGTTTTGGAGTTTTATCATGACTCTGTCTTCCATCTGCTAATTTCCTGGGCATTATACCAACAGTACCGCAATAAACTAATGGTTTGCCTAGGTACCTTTCATCGAAAACGATTGAGCCGTTGACTGTTGGAATTCCTGATTCGTTACCGCCCGCTCTTACTCCGGCATGTACTCCCCGAAACACCCGAGAGGGATGGAATAGTCCTTCAGGTAAACGACCGGAATAGTCTGGAGGTCCAAAGCAAAATACATCTGTATTAGCTATTGGTCTTGCACCCAATCCAGTACCCAAAATATCTCGATTTACTCCCACTATTCCTGTCATTGCGCCGCCATAAGGATCTAACGCACTTGGAGAATTATGTGTTTCTGCTTTGATACAAAGGCTCCATGATTCGTTCCAAGCAATTACTCCTGAGTTATCATGAAATATGCTCAATAGCCAATCAACTTCAGATTGTATGTCCAAAGTCGGTTTCATAATATGAGTTTTGAATAATGAATCGATGTAAGTATCTTCACCTGTCTCATGATCTACGTGATGAATATTGGCTGCGAATATTTTGTGACAGCAATGTTCCGACCACGTTTGAGCGAGGCATTCAAGTTCTGCATCTGTTGGAGCATTTTCTGGAAGTCCTAAATTCTTTCTTGCAGAACGGACTGCCGGTTTTCTGTAGTTTGCTTGGATTGCTTTCATTTCTTCTAAATTTAATGCTAAAAGACCCTTTTCACTAATATCAATTAATTCTTCATCACTAACTTCTAGATTTACTGTTGCTGATGGTTGTTCTGTCAGTGGTGGTCGCTCTGGGAATTCTAAGTTTGGCCATTTTGAATTCAAACATTGTTTTCTATCAGAAATACTTGCCCGTTCAATCATTTGATTGTGTAACTTACTCGTTAGCCATGTGGGTGAAATATTGTTTGGAACGCCCCAGAATAAATATGTCATAGTCGTAGAAACTTGTGATTTATCCGATGCTTTCGGAAAAATTGTTGTTAGTCCGTCTAGGCCTGCTTGCCCTGCATTATCTGTAACTCCTGGTTTGAATCCAACAGTAATTGCAATTTCGGGCAATTTTGGAAATAGTTTTTTATTGTCAATTAGTGATTCGTTAAATGATCCGAATTCTATGATAGGGTCTGCAAATAAATCATAAATCGCACTTTTAGCCTGCTTTTCTGAAATATCAGTTTTTACTTGGTAGCCTAATATTACTCTCACAGAATCTACTGAAATAGAATAATCAGAATCCAACATTGCTTTGATAGATTCTCCGCGAGCATCGGTTAAACCTTCTATATCGCGAGTGGTAACTTGGAAGTTAAAAATCTGTACTTGGTCCATCTGGTTCCGCCCCCTGTGAGTAGTTCTCGTAACAACTCGTCAATAATCAAACTGGTGCGGAGCATAGGCTTAATCTCGTAAAAATAGGCGATGAGTTAACATACCTATGGTATGTGTTTGAGAGCATGGAGGCTCAGACAGTATGGGGTTCAAGGTGGGAAAATTGTGCAAATCCTCTAGCCCATCGCGTTATGGAAGTAGCAACAAAAAAGGAGTCGCTTGTTTGTCTAGCGGCTGACATGGAGTCGATATCTGATTTAATCGAATTAATTACTGAAGTAGGCCCATATATTGCGGCTTTAAAGACTCATGTAGACATGGTAAAAGACTTCAATAAAGAAGATTGGAGGGAGTTAACAGAATTAGCTACTTCGTTGGATTTAGTGCTTTTTGAGGATAGAAAATTCGCGGATATCGGAAAAATCTCTCAAAATCAAATGGCAGGAATCTATGATATTCTTTCTTGGGCAGATATTGTAACCGCACACCGAATTTCAGGTCCAGATATTGTAGACGGGATTGCAGCTGGTTGGGCGGATGTAGAAAGAATTGGGGGGGTTTTACTATTGGCGCAAATGTCAAGTCGCGGTAACCTTCTAAATGCGAATTATACAAAAAATACTATTGAAACAGGAAAAGGTTCTCCTCACGTGATAGGATACATTGGAAATGGAAGTTCTGCAGAAGAAATTAAAGATTTGAGATCTTTAGTTGGAGATAGTCAGATGATTTGGACGCCAGGTATTAACTTAGATTCTAGTGCTGGAAAAATGGGTCAAAGATATGGGGACCCCAAAGACAGTATAATGTCTGGAGCAGATATTATTATTGTTGGTTCAGGAATTCATGGTCAAAGCGATCGCGTTGCAGCGGCAAAAGCATATGCTAATGCTTCATGGAACGCAATCCTTGAACGAGGGAAATAGATGGCGCCATATGAAGAAGTTGTTCTTTATGCAATATACTGGTTCGCAGCGATTGGAATTTCACTTCTAACCATATTCGTCCTTGCAAGAGAAGTTCTGAAACGATGGCGTCTCAATTATCGTCTAGAAAATAATGATGAAACATTACTGAATGATTCTTCAGTAAAAATTGAAGTTATTACTAGTGCGCCTGAAGGAAGTTCATTTGTTGAATCTGTTCCAGCAGTTCTAATTGATAATACTGAGTAATTCATCATAATACTCTTGTAAATCGATATATTTCAAATAGTGAGCAATACCCAATGCTGTGCTCAGAAGCAATAATGATAATATCAGGAGTTTTAATTTTCTCCCTCGTTTCTTCTTGGGCTTTTCAATTACTGGATCAACTAGTAAAGGAGGTAATTCTGGAAGCGGCGGTAATTCTGGAAGAGGAGGTAATGCTGGCTCTTCTAACTCGGGATATAAAGTATCCAAGTCTGAAAGCCCGGGAGCTTCGGGGATGTCACCCATAATTTCATCCCATTTTCCATCTATATCGTTGTATGTTACTGGTGTAACAAGTGTCGTAACCGCGCCTGAGGAATATGCCGCATCTTGGGTTTTGGATAGTCTTGCTTTACTGGAGACAAATACAATTCTTGCATTGGGATCTGTCTCTCTCATTTCAAGTGCAGCAATGTGTCCATCCATTGTCGGTAAATCTAATGCTAAAAATACTAATCCAGGCTCTAAACGAACATATTCGTCTACTGCCTTATCGCCATCTTGACATATTTCAGTGGACCATTCTCTTCGAGACATTATGTTTCTTAGTCTACCCTCTAAGATAGAATTGCCAACTACGACAAGGGCTACACGTGACATCTCAAACTGCACACAAGGGGTATGATACATGAAAGACCCGGTGTGAAAGTCAATCTAATATTGAGTCTAAAAACCATTCAGGATCAAAATCTTTGAGGTCATCATAGCCTTGACCAATCCCTGCTAAAACAATTGGCCTACCAGTAGCATGCGCTATAGAAAGTGCTGCACCACCTTTTGCATCAGTGTCCAATTTACATAATGTAACGCCATCAAAATTTAATATTCTTTGAAATTCTTTAGCTTGTGTTACAGCATCATTGCCTGCTAATGCATCGGCAACAAATATTACTAAATGTGGTTGTGTGATTCTATGCACTTTTCGAAGTTCTTCCATTAAATTTGTTTTATTTTGCATTCTTCCCGCGGTATCGATAATGACAATATCGTCGCCTTTAGCCTTGGCACTCTCTATAGCATCTCTAGAAACTGCTGCTGAATCTCCTCCTCTCTGACTTTTGATACAACGGACACCTATTCTTTCGGCATGAGTTGCGAGTTGATCTATTGCTCCTGCACGGAAAGTATCCGCCGCGGCTAAAACAACAGAATATCCTTGTCCGCTAAGACGATGGGCGATTTTAGCCGTAGTTGTTGTCTTACCAGTGCCATTAACTCCGACTATCATTATCGATACGGGGGTTTCTTCGGCCACAAACGACTGGATGGTTCTATCAAAATCCCAATATCCTGCCTCAAGCAAATTTTGTAACGATTTACGTACTATATTTTCAACTATATTCTCCAACCCTATTCGGGTATCAATTCTCGAGCCGATTAAATTTATTTTTAGCGTATTAATCACTTCTGTAACTGCTGAATGCCCCATATCAGACTGTAGAAGTTCTTCTTCTAGTTCAAATAATATTTCGTCCAATACTGGCCCTCCACGGATTATTTGTCCTCCTTTGGTAACCTTAGCATCCGATAGGTCTATGGCGAACTCTTTTACAAGAGGTACTAATTCTCTACCCGTTGTTGTTTTCATACGATCTATGGGTTTACTCTGAGTTGAGTTCGTGGTTTTTTTCTTATCTGCTTTTTCTGATTGTTTTGCAATTTTTCTGGCCCTTTTATCCACATCCTTAGAAAATGGATTTTTTGCTGTGTCTTCAGTAAAATCGTCCCATTCATCTTCTTCTTTTTCTTCAATATTAACGTTATTAAATATCTTTTCTTTGTTTCTGGATTCTTCAATAGCGGTGAATAATTCTTCTCTTTTCTGAAGTATCTCTTCTGCCTCAACTGAATCGTCTTTGACAGTGATCTGTTTTCTATCAACAGCATCCTTTGTCTTTTTCTTAAATCGATCGAATAATCCCATATTATCACTTAATCATCAAGAGTTAGTTCTGTACCACGTTTTCTTTTTTTGCGGGGTTTATTCGGTGAATTGTCTTGCAGTACTTCTTTTTTATCTGGTATTTCTTCTATATTTTCGGACTGTAAAGTAGTCATCTGTTCATTGAAAACATTGGCCAATGAAATTGTTGTTTCTTCGATAGCGCTGAATTCCATTTTCATTTTATTCATTAGTTCTAGAATTTCTTCGGTTCTCTGAGTCAAAATCTCGATTGCTTCTGAAATTGGTTTTTCAGCCTGGACCCTACTCCCAATATCTATTACAGCTCCCGTTTTGGAAGGAATGTCTGCCACGATTTGGACTCCAGAGCCCAGAGGGATCATTGCACCTTTTGCGCCACTATCAGGAATTGCAGATAATGTCTCAATTGTTTGGAGTTGTTCTATCCTGATTTGTTCTAATCGTGACATTTGTTGTTCAATAGATTCCATTCTCTGTCGATTTAGTTCGACCTGTTGTGCAATGCGTTGCAATTCTGATTTATCCACTGCGCTCATTGAACTGCCGAAGTTGTCGCCTGTCAAGAAGGCGTCGCAAAAGCAATTCAAATCAATTAGTAATAAAATGGATTATTTTATTGGCTGCTTCTTCTGCAGTAATCTTTGTAGTATCAATTCTAATTTCTGGATTTTTGGGCTCTTCATAAGGGCTAGATATACCCGTAAAATTAGGGATTTGTCCTGAACGAGCCTTTGCATACAAACCTTTGACGTCTCTCTCTTCACAAATCGATAATGGTGTGTCTACAAATATTTCAACAAATTCATTTTCAGACATTAGGGAACGTACCATTTTTCTTTCTGATTCGAAGGGAGATATGAAAGAAGTGATGCAAATTAGGCCACTATCTACCATTAATTTAGCTACTTCTCCTACTCTCCTAATATTTTCAACGCGATCCGCTGATGTGAATCCTAAATCTCTATTGAGTCCGTGCCTTATATTGTCTCCGTCAAGTGTGATTGTATGTTTTCCGAGTGCTTGCAATTTCTTCTCTAATATATTTGCAATAGATGATTTTCCTGAGCCAGATAATCCGGTAAACCATATTATTTTGGGAATTTGTGATTTTTGTTTTGATCTTGATTCTTTAGAAACATCCATTTTTTGCCAATGAATATTTTCTGAACGATGAAGTGCGAAATCAATTAACCCCATCCCTACAGTGTTATTCGAAAGTCTGTCTATCACAATAAATCCGCCCATAGTCTGATTGTTTTCATAAGAATCAAATGCTATTCTTTTATCTAATGAAATATTACAAACGCCTATTTCATTTAATTCCAAAGTCTTGGCAGGTAAATGATCTAGGGTGTTGACATCGATACGGTGTTTTAGTCTGCCCAAAGTTAGTAATGCGGTTTGTGTATTTGATTTGAGAATATATTGCCTTCCAGGAATCATAGCAGCATCACTCATCCACAAGATTCGTGTTTGAAATTGATCTGATTCGCTACATGGGTCTGTGGAAGCTGCAATAATGTCTCATCTTGAAACATCTATATCATCATTCAACGTTATAGTAACAGATTGCCCGGCTACTGCTTTTTCTAACTCGCCATCCCATGTTACTATGCTCCCTATCGTTGATTCTCTTCCACCGGGGTGTAGTCTAATCTTGTCTCCAACTTTTGTTTCGCCACTAGCAATCAATCCTGTGAATCCTCTAAAGGTCGAATTTGGGCGGTTTACCCATTGGATCGGCATCCTGAAAGAAGATGTTTCCTTTTGGTTTCGTACCTCAACATTCTCAAGATATTGCATAATCGTTTCACCACTATACCATGGTGTTTTCTCACTTTTCTCCACAACATTGTCTCCAAATAAAGCCGAAATCGGCACTGCTGTGATTGATTCTACATCTAGTGCATCGTTCGCAAAATGAGTATAATCCGATACAATTTGATTGTAAACTTCTTGTGAATAGTTAACTAAATCTAATTTATTTACGGCTAATAATACTTTTTTAACGCCGACCATTGACACGATAAATGAGTGTCTTCTTGTCTGTGTAAGGACTCCCTGTTCTGCATCTATTAGGATTATTGCTACGTCAGCAGTTGATGCTCCTGTTGCCATATTTCGAGTATACTCTTCATGACCCGGCGTGTCTGCTACGATATATTTTCTCCTGTCCGTAGAAAAAAATCTGTAGGCCACGTCGATTGTAATCCCTTGTTCTCTCTCAGCGGCTAATCCATCCACTAGTAATGCAAAATCAATTTCATTTCCTTGGGTGCCTATTTTTTTTGAGTCACTTTTTAATGCTGATAGTTGGTCATCAAAAAGCATCTGAGATTCATACAGCATTCTACCTATTAGTGTTGACTTTCCATCATCAACAGATCCGCAAGTGATGAATCTGAGAAGACTTTTTTCTTCATGTGATCTAAGGTATGAATTAATATCTGTAGAAATTAACTCACTAACATGCGCCATTAGAAATACCCCTCTTGTTTCTTTTTTTCCATTGATGCGTTTGAATCATGATCAATAGTTCTACCTTGTCTTTCAGATGTTGTAGTAAGTAGCATTTCTTGAATAATTTCAGGTAATGTATTCGCTTCGGATTCTACAGCGCCTGTTAATGGATAGCAACCCAAAGTCCTAAATCTGACACTTTTGAGTTTTGGCTGTTCGCCTTTTTCTAAAGGAATCCTGTCATCGTCGACTAATATTAGAGTTCCGTCTCTTTCGACCACCGGTCTTTCCTTAGAAAAATATAATGGCACTATTGGAATTTTTTCAAGATGAATATATTGCCATATATCTAGTTCTGTCCAATTGGAAAGGGGGAAAACTCGTATGGACTCTCCTTTATTTTTCCTTGAATTATATAAATTCCAAAGTTCAGGTCTCTGATTTTTGGGATCCCATCTATGTGTAGAGGTTCTGAATGAAAAGATTCGTTCTTTGGCTCGGGATTTTTCTTCGTCCCTCCTAGCACCACCGAACGCAACATCAAATTGGTATTTGTCTAGAGCTTGTTTTAATCCATCAGTTTTCATTACGTCGGTATGTTTTGAAGAGCCGTGAATAAATGGATTCATTCCCATTTCTTTGCCTTCAGGATTGATGTGAACGATTAATTCTACTACCAAGTCTTTTGCAGTTTTGTCCCTAAAATCAATCATTTCTGAAAACTTCCACATAGTATCGATGTGCATGATTGGGAATGGAATTTTGCCAGGGTGGAATGCTTTTCTAGCTAAATGTAACATTACAGAAGAGTCTTTTCCGATAGAATATAACATCACTGGATTTTCTGCTTCGGCCACCACTTCTCTCATAATATGGATGGCTTCTGCCTCCAAAGCGTCGAGGTGGGACATGTGTTTGCGTAGTACAGGGTCTATTTCACATCGACGGGTTTTGGTCTGTTTTAATTAAATGAAAAATATAATAAAAATATTTGATTTACTGTAATTCTACCCAATCCTCAGTCCAGCGGTTGTCGGCTGCAACGAGGAAATATGGATTTAACACATTTTCAACCAAATCATAATCTAGATTTTTACCCGATGGTCCCACTACAATCCCTCCTGCTCCAGACACTATAGCATGGGCTGCTGCTATATCCCAACAAGATGTAGGCCCGAATCTTGGGTACAAATCGGCAGATCCTTCTGCCACTATGCATGCTTTCAAAGAAGAACCCATGCGAACAAGGTCGTAATGACCTAGTTTTTTAGCAAATAACTCATCTTTCTCACCTCTATGTGTGCCACTGGCAACTAAACGAATAGGTTGTGGAGGAGAAGAGGGGTTGACCATCATCAAACCCGTTCCTCCGGGGCCTCTTCGTTCGGATGGAGTTATCGTACCCCCGAACCAAGTTGTTTTGGAAACGGGGGCGTGCACTACGCCGAAAATTGGCGTCCATCTATTTCTTTTCCGACTCATCAATGCTATATTTACTGTAAACATTCCATTTCTTTTGATAAATTCTTTTGTCCCATCTAATGGATCTACTAACCAGCAAGTATCAGAAGTAAGTGGGTTTCCTTCATTTCCTTCCTCAGATACTATAGGAGTATTGTCGATTTTTTTCAATTCTTCGACGATGAGGTTGTGGGCTGCTAAATCTGCTTCTGTTAAAGGCGACTTGTCGCTTTTATGTTCGACTTTAATATTTTCAGATTTATTGTAAATATCAAGTATTGCATCGCCCGCTAACTCAGCGATTTGAACTATTTTATCAAAATCCAAAATTATCTCCCCAATTTAGAAATCTTGCATTTCTTTAGCCGCGGCATCTAATTTTTCTCTTGCTTCGGGCGAAAGATGGAATAAGTACGGGTCCTCTTCACCTACAATTTCTTTCCAAGAAGACATTGTTCTAGCCCATATTTCTTGTTCGGAATTCCATTCTAGCCATCTGTCTACAAAATCGCAATGGCGAATTATGTCCTCATCGTCCTCTGATAATTTTCTTAAAATAGTATTAGTTTGGGCCAATAGCATTCCAAATGGTGCATTAACTTTGTATGTAGTAAATGGATTTCTTTCTTGGACGACCGTCAAATGTTCTCTCCATAATCCGAGGAATACATCATAAACCCATCCAATAATTAATACCACGAATAATACAGAAATTGCAATTGCTCCGAGTCCCCAATACGTCATCGGAATTGCCAACATTTGCTGTTCTGATTCAAATCTCCAGCTAACGTAAGGCCACATTAACAAAGTTAGTGTTGTGATCCAAAAACCCATGGATATGAGGGTTTGACTTTGTTGGATACGCCAGTATTGACGCATGAAGGTTTTCTTCAACACGACCCTTCCTAGAGACTATCTGATTTCACCGTTACGTGTTAAAGTTGATTATTTGTCGCGAAAATGAGATACTACGACCGGGGCTGAAGACTCTGAAGGATCTATTTCATCAATTGAGTTAATTGTGATGTATCGTCTTTTAACGCCGTGACGGCTGCCAAAATTTGAGTATACTTTTTCTTTTACTTGTTCCTCATTTTCTGCGACTAAGTCGATGCAGAACTTTTGGTTTGTCTTTCCTTGGCGAAGTACCCCGTCTATCCGGTATGCTTGCATATTGTGACCGACCTTCGTCCTTAATATAAACGCCACGAAAACGGCAAAGCCAAGAATATTCAAAAATCGATAGATATACCTATAGTTTTACTCAAGGTTCAAGAACGTGTTAGTTGCGATGTTTATTGATTAATGATGGGTCCCTCTTCCTCTGTCGATTCTTCATCGGAGCAAGGGGAAGAATCATTAGAAGTGCGGTTGGGGAAAATTTCGCATGAAAAACTAGTTCAGGAAGTTATTTCGGTATGGAATGAAGCTATGAAGATAGAGCAGGAATTAGTAATTTCACGACAACGAACAAGGGCATTAGAATTGGAATTAGAAGCCATAGAGTTAGAGCAAGGAGATAGCTCTTCTGTCGCGGATCTCGAAGAGCAGTTGCGTGTGATGAAAATTCGTTATAATCAATTAGAGAATAAATTAGAAAATGAAAAAATCCGTAGAATAGATGGTGGCGGGCTTTCAGAAAGTCGTATACAAGAATTACAAGATGATAACTCTAGATTGCTTAAGGTTGAAGAGGAGCAGATGATTTTGATATTGGATATGGAGGCCCAAATAGATAGATTACTTGCTTCGTTAAAAGAGAGTTAAGCATTCATTTTTGAAATAAACTCAGTTAGTACATCTTGTAAAGCGTTAGCATCATCAAAAGACTCTGTTAAATTGCCTGTGATTATCCAATCTGCTCCTGCATCAGATGCGATTTTTGCCGTTTCTCCGTCTCTTATCCCGCCTCCTACAATGATTGTCAGTCCGCAAGATTCTCTGGCCGCTTTGATCAAATCGGCAGAAACCGGTGTTATTGCGCCGCTTCCCGCTTCGAGATATATTATTTTGAATCCGTAGTATTCAGCAGTTGTCGCATATGCAGAAATTCTTTCAGTTTCGGATGACAGGATGAGGTCTGCTTCACCGACTTCTCCAGCTTTACCTCCCGGTTCGCAGATAATATATCCCATTGGCAATGGAGAAATACCTGCTTTTTTAATGAATAAGGAGCCTGCAACTTGCTCTTCTATTAGATATCTAGGAGATTTGCTATTCATTAGCATCATGAAGGTTATTGCGTCTGCTGCAGGAGAAAGTGCCGCCGCACCTTGAGGGAATAGTACGACTGGAACTTTCCAATTTTTCTCCTCAAGACCGGAGTCTTGAGACGACGCCCATGCCACCAATTCAAGTGCTTCTTGTATAGCGACTACAGTATTATTCACGTTATTCATATCTGTGTCACTCGAACCGCCCACGAGTATCATTTTACTGCCTGCGGCGACTGCGGCGACTGCTCTTTTGGCTGCCGTATCAGGAGTCTGGTCCGCCGGATCAATCAAAATAGCGTGTCTTGTATTTTTTGTCTTATCACAAACATGCTCCAATGTGTGACTCTCTACTCCAGCCATATTAAGGCCTAGATACATCAAGCATCTAAAATTTTACAATAAATTATCTTTGAAATAATGATTCTGCGGCTTTGATGCCGATTTTGACCCTGTCTGATAATGCGGTACGGGGATCGGTCCCGTACCACTCCATTCTCTGTATCAAATTCTCGCCCATATTTTCTTCCTGGCTCCATATTTCCATTGTCTGATCCGGCCTGACCCCAAAAATTTCAATTTTTGTATCTGAAATTGTAACGCCTCCGTACCAGAGCTTGCCAACAGTCTCTTTTCTGAAATCTATAATTTTTTCAAAACTCATTTGGCCCATTCCTAAATATCCAGCACCATAGAAGTCTATTTTGTTCCCCTCAATGGTTTTTACTATAGTTTTCAGGTGTAGGTTTACTCCCCTCTGAGCAATAGATATTGAAAGAGACTTGACAAACCAAGAGTATCTTATCGCTGACGATTTGTCGTTAGGTTTTTGTTCGAAAAGATTACTATTCCAACTAATTGGGACTATTGGCCACTCAGAAAAAAGGCCCGGTTCTTCCCCATACATTCCAGACTCGGCCTTTTAATCAAATATATGGAGGTCAAAATTTGAATCAATGTCCAATAACGTATGTGCACATGTGAAAACTTCTATTCCAGAACCAATAATAGCGATTTTCATATTATCTTCTCATAGCAACGCATAATAATTAATTTAAATTTTTCAACGCTTTGAATGCAGTATTTACATGAACAGCAGTGCCTAAAGATAGAGCCGTCTCATCTACTTTAAACATAGGATGATGAACATCATAAACAGCATCTATATCGGGATTTCCCACACCAAGGAAAGAGAAGCATCCCGGTATTTCTTCAGTGTAATATGCAAAATCTTCGCCACCCATTATTGAGTCCATCTCTGATACTTTCTCATCCCCAAGTATTTCTTTTGCTGCTGATTTACCTAATCGCCAACATTCAGCGTCATTTATTGTGGGAGGATAGTCGTTGCCGGGGAAAGTTACCTCTGCTTCACAGCGATTAGCGATAGCAATTGACTGAGCTACTTCTTTGACTCTGTTTTGTAATTTAGAAATACCTTCACTAGTTAACGATCTTATGGTTCCTTGTAACTCCATGGTCGAAGGGATTACGTTTGTAGCGCTGCCCGCATTTGCCATTGTAATACTAATTACTCCTGATTCCAAGGGACTTAATTCTCGAGATATTAGTGTTTGTAATTCGACGATTATCTTTGAGCCGGTGACTACTGGGTCAATTGTATGGTGGGGTGCAGCTGCGTGTCCACCGTTTCCTTTAACTATAATTTTGATAGAAGATGTTGCGGCCAAAAGTGTTCCTTCTCTTGATGCAAGTGTGCCCATGGGCATTGTTCCTGCGACATGTAATGCGAAAATCTGCTGAACCTTAGGGTCTTGGAGAACGCCCTGTTCTCTCATCATTTTCCCTCCTGCCCCTCCTTCTTCTGCGGGTTGAAAAATTAATTTGATTGTTCCATTAATTTTGTCTTCATTTTTTTTCAATACTTTTGCAGCACCGAGTAACATGGCATTATGACAATCGTGTCCACAAGCGTGCATCTTACCGTCTATTTCACTTTTGAAATCTATATCTGTCTCTTCATGAATAGGTAGAGCGTCCATATCTGCCCTTAGTGCAATACAGGGGCCTTTTCCGTTCCCTATGGTGCCAATAACTCCCGTGATTGCAATGTCTTTTCTATATGGAATTTTTAGATCTTTTAAGGTATTTTGAATAAGTCTACTGGTTTCGAATTCTTCATACATCAATTCTGGATTCCGATGTATTGTCCTTCTTTTATCTACGATCCATTGATGTATTTCTTTGGATTGAGAGGCTATCTCGCTGATTTCCATGGACACTGAGAAGATGCTTTATTATTAGAATTGTATTAATTTTAGAACTCTATGCTTACTGACTCTCGGGCTCTTTGTTCTGCTTCGTATAAGACTCTTTCTTGGCATCCTTTGAATGAGGCAACAATTGAGTCAGGTATTATCTCGATTGCTGTATTGAAATTTGTTGCAGAACTGTTGTATAACTGGCGTTGATCGGTAACAGAGTCTTCTATCTCCTTGTAATCTTCTTGTAATTTCAAAAAATTGGTATTTGCTTTCAAATCGGGGTACGATTCGGAAAGTGCTAATAATTTTGGCATTGCCTGTGAAAGCATCGATTCGGCCGCCATAACGCCGCTAACGTCACCTCCCTTGGATGCTTCTGCAAATGTCTTTCTTGCTTCAATCAAATCGCCAAAAATCTCTTTTTCGTGTTCTGCATACTGCTTAACAATCTTGACTAAATTTGGGATCATATCAAATCGTTGCTGAAGGATGGTATCCACGTTTGCCCAAGCTCTATCAACATCCTTTTCTAGTCTAACTAGTCTATTCCATGTACTGAAAAACCACATGATAAGGATAAGTGAAAATATTGTTATTCCCAAAAGAACTGCTATCGTCGCACCATTCATGACTATCCTACCCCTATGATAGTAATCAATCTTGACCCGGAATTGTGGTTTAACGATGAAGAAAATGTACATTTAATAATTGGCATAAGCCAAATATGTTCCAATAATACAGCCTGCTGCAAGAATTCCTGGAATTATTTTGTACTCTACCTGTGATTTTACTTTTCCGAGCACTCCTAGTTCTGTGCCCCTCTCGAATCTTGCTTCAAAACCTACTCCACTTTCACCAACGACCTGCATTAGAGTTTGTTGGTAATTTGTCAAAGAATCATTTGATTCTTTAGCTCGACTTTTTGCGGTGCCAAGAATATAACACGGATCTCCTAAAGCTATACCCCATAATGTCCATTTATGTTTTAATATAGTCCAGCCGCCGAAAGTAGTGGTGATTAACGAACCAAATATTTCTCCTAAATTTCGGTTGTGATCTATTTCCCACATTCGAAGATAATCTCCTAAATTTTTATGTTTGAATGTGTCCGGTTTAACAAGAGTTCCTCCAGTACCATCATGGAGAATAAAATCGTATCCTCCTTCTTTGATTTCTATAGTTTCCCACTTATATTCGGTCTTTGGCCTAGGCCCCTTGTCAGTCATTTCAACGGTGTATCTTTTAACATATATTTCGTACTTCCATTCACATGCGTGTAGGTCATCACAAGTACGGCCTGGATCGTTACCAACCTGAACAGGGGGAGCGGGTGTTGAAGATCTTCGGACTTGTCCAACTAATTCCAATTCGCCTGCAGCCATAGACCTAACTTTTGAAGTAGGAATGTCAATAGTCAATTGCATCTTTGTTCCGGTCCTCCACATGATAAATGCATATGCAATAGAGGCTATGGCCGGGCCAAAAATTAGGGCACAAGCCATCACAGAACTATTTTCGGTATCCGATCCTGTTTCAAGTATTCCAACACCAGCATATACTGAGAGCATAGTGATTGGGATTGAGTATAAGGCCATGATACAAATCAAAACTCCATCTAGAGAAAAGCTAGCCGGTATAGGAGTTCCAATGATGGTTGGATGTTCGGATATTATGCCAGTGTCGTCAGGTCCATATCGATCTTCTTTATCCCAATATTCTGGACCTGGCGATTGGAAAACCCACCCTCTATCATCTTTTTTTGGGCTTGAAGAATAACTCCCATTCCAGAAACTTCCGGTTCGGCCTCCTTCTTCAGAACGTTGAATAAAATCTCTAGGTTTCTCTTTGATTCGGATTTTATTATATTCTTCTTGTAGCCTTGTAGGGGTCAAAATCACACCCAATAAACATCCAGGGATAACAAAAACTCCCCCCATAACCGCGCCTGTAAAATCATCATTAATCAGGGCAATAAAACTGACTAAAAGTCCGGCGCCTATAATTAGTAAAGAAATAATCCAAAGGAAAAAGGCCGCTCCTGAAGGTGGAGTGAAATCAAAAGATTTTCCGGCTCCGAATCGGACCTCCGGGTCTTGTTGCATAGTTTATTCATAATGACGAAAGGAGATTAAGTTTGACCCAGCAGTTAATTACTAACTCATTTTTTCTATCGACAGAGCATGAACAGGACAGAAAGGAATACAATAATTACAATGAGAGCATGATGGTTCATCTACAACAGCTAGTAAATCATCTAAAACTAAAGCATTTACTGGACATAAAGATACACAAGCTGCACAACCAAAACAACGATCATTGTCAACAACAAACAAGGAATCGGGCAATCTTGTCACAACGCGACTGAAGAGGTGTTGGTTCTCAACATATCCCCCCTGACCCCTGTATTTCCACTGGAACGAGAATAAAGTGTGTATGATACAATTTTTTAAAGAAAAATTAACAATATACAATATACGATATAACTATAAAATCGAAAACAAATAAACATTTTGAAACAATTCATTAAGTTCTAATAACGATATCATGATTCTACTGGAAATATAGGGGACGGATGTCCAAAGACCTCATGACGTGTAGTGTACCCGGTAAAGCATGGTCCTGTACGCTCCCGGCCAGTCTTCCGGATATCCTAGGACAGAAGTAAAGGAAGGCATCCGTTTTCATTTTTTAGGAGGTGGCGATGAAGTTGGTAATGTTGGG
>MDTA01022007.1_pt1 | contig 18174 bp, 22 predicted proteins | sample 811151 | NCBI WGS metagenome assembly MDTA01 (sample SAMN05326648, study PRJNA326480) | marine metagenome | isolation source: seawater | place: Indian Ocean: South | collected 2010
AATAAATAAAGTATTGAAAAAGCAAATATTTGTTTAGAAATATTTTTTTCAGATTTTTTATCTTTTGTTTTTAAAAGCCTAAAACAAATAAAAATGTAATATGAACTTAAAGGAAAGGAAAACAGTAAATAAATAAGACCTAAAAATTCTAAATAATATGGTGCGACTGCCACTGGAAATAATAAAATTGAATATGCAAATATATTTTTTTTTGTAGTTTCTATCCCTGATGTGACTGGTAACATTGGTATATTAGCTTTTTTATAGTCCTCAGACTTAAAAAGACTTAAGGCCCAAAAATGAGATGGTGTCCAAACAAAAATTATTAAAAATAAAACGATTGGTTCAACTGAAACACTGCCTGTTGCTATCGCCCATCCAATTACAGGAGGTAAAGCACCTGCTGCCCCACCAATAACAATATTTTGCGGCGTCTTTCTTTTTAACCAGATAGTGTAAACAAAAACATAAAACAAAATTGTAACAGCTAGCAATGAAGCAGCAACAAAATTAGAAAAATAATATAAACCACCTACAGAAACAAAAGAAGATATAACACCAAAAATAAGTGCTTCTTTCTTCGTTAATTTCCCAGTAGGAATCGGTCTTAAACAAGTTCTGGACATAACTTTGTCAACATCAGCTTCATACCAACAATTCAAAGATCCAGCCGCGCCCGATCCAAGAGCAACGGCTGTTATTGATAAAATTGCATACCAATAGTCAACACTTTTAAAGGGAGCAATTAAAAAACCAACTACACAGGTAAAAATAGCAAGAGACATTACTCTTGGCTTCATCAATTCAAATAAAGCCTTCACATAATGAATGCTATCAAATTTAAACTCTCTAGTTTTTGTATTAGTATTTAACAATTGAAATCCTATTATGATTTATTCACCTAAAACAAAATAAATAAGTCTTGTGAAAACAGTATATTTTCCTTCAGCTATCATTAAACCAACGAAGCAGGCTATTGCTGTCATTGGCCAAAGCAAAACATTAACAAGAGTGTAACGCTCCCAAAAAAGATGCATAAAAAAAGCCATTATGAGACCGGCCTTAAGAAACATGAAAAATAAAATTAGAGACCATCTTAAAAGACCTTGGAATTGATACCAATCAACCATATAAGAAAAAAAACTTAAAACAAATAAAAGTCCCCAAATCCAAAGGTATATCCCTATTTTATGAGTTGAAGTTGATTTCTCTTTATTTTTTTTTATTTCTATATTTTCACTCATAATAAAACTTTACCAAAGATAGAAGAATGCGAAAATAAAAACCCACACTAAATCTACGAAGTGCCAATAAAGACCTAATATTTCAATTGAAACGTAGTCTGATTTCATTGTGGTGAAAAATCCACGTTTTCCTGTATCAAAGTCTCCCCTAAATACTTTTCTGGCAAAAATAAATAGAAATATCACACCTATAGATACATGGGTGCCGTGAAAACCAGTTATCATAAAAAAGTAGGACCCAAATTGACCTGCACCAAATGGATTTGACCACGGTCTTACTCCTTCATGAATTAATTTAGACCATTCATAAGCCTGCATCCCAACAAAGGTTAGTCCGCCTATTGCTGTTGCAAAAATAAACCAGCCACACATTTTTTTATTTTTTTCATAACCATACTTAACAGCTAATGCCATAGTTCCACTGCTTGTAATAAGAACAAAGGTCATTATTGCAATTAAAAGTAAAGGTACTGGAACTCCCATAAAATCCAGTGAAAATACTTCGCTAGTATTTGGCCAGTCAACCACGGTTGAGGCTCGCCCTTTCATGTAAGAAATTAGAAAACAGCTAAATATGAAAGTATCGCTCAGTAAGAATATCCACATCATTGCTTTACCCCACTGAACTCCCTTAAATGCAGTTTGGTCTGAACCTAAATCATCAGGTACGCTTTTCCAGCCTTTAGGTAGATTTTCTAATGATGAGTCCGACATAATTAATATTCCTTAACTTGATAACATTAATCCAAAAAGTACTAACCAAACGACTAGTAAAAAATGCCAGTAAACCGCACAAATATCAATTAAATTAATTATCTCATCTTTTTTTAGAGTTTTGTTGATGAATTTTGAGGTTGTTTTTCCCCAAAAATATATACCACCAATTATATGAAGTCCGTGAATTGTAGTGAACAAATAGAAAAAAGCGTTCGCTACATTGCTTGTAGCGTAATATCCAGTATTTAAAAGTTGATACCAAACTATGAGCTGACCAATTAAAAAGGAATAGGCAAGAAAACCAATAAAATATAAGCAATTTTTTGTTTTTTCATAAATTTCTTTGTTTGCATATTTTGTGGTTTGGTGAAAAACTAAACTACTAACAAATAAAATCACAGTATTAAACCATAGAAGCCATGGCTCTGGCATACTTCTCCAGTCACTAACTAACATTCGATCAGAGTAGGCAACTATGAACAGTGAGAACAAAACGGTGCTAGCAGCCATAATTGTTCTCAGACCAAGTTTATGTTTGGTCATGCTTAATGTTTTGCCTTGATGTTCGTTATCAGCCTCTATTTGATCGCTTTCCCAGGGCTTTTCAGTTAATAGCTGGAAAATACTTTTTTTTTTGCTCACGTCTTCTCAACTTTCGCTCCTACGATCTCACTTGGAGGTTGGTTTTGCGGTATATAATCTTCTTTTGCCCCAGGTACACTAAAATCATAAGGCCATCTATAAACTTTGGGAGTTTCTTTACCCCAGTTACCATGCTCTGGTGGCATCTGTGGTGTTTGCCATTCTAGAGAATTTGCCTTCCATGGATTTTTTTCTGATTTCTTTCCAAGTCTTGCGCTTGCAAATAAATTGTATAAAAATAATAGTTGTGCTGCACCTACAATTAAAACTGCGATAGTGATAAATTTATTTAAAAGCAAAGTTGAAGTATCAATGTATGGGCTGTCATAAATTTCAAAATATCTCCTTGGAACCCCTACAAAACCTTGATAATGCATTGGAAAATAGATTGCGTAAGAACCTATAAATGTAATCCAAAAATGAATTTTTCCTATAGTTTCGTTCATCATCCTGCCAGTTACTAACGGATACCAATGATAAATTGCTCCAAAAACAACAAGTATAGGAGCAATACCCATTACCATATGGAAATGGGCTACTACAAAATAAGTGTCTGATAATGGAACGTCTACTGTAACATTTCCTAAGAATAATCCAGTTAGACCTCCGTTCAAAAAAGTAACTATAAAACCAAGAGAAAATAACATTGGAAGTGACAATTGTATATTTCCTCTCCATAAAGTTAAAATCCAATTGTAAACTTTTATAGCTGTAGGAACCGCAATAATTAATGTTGTAGTTGCAAAAAAGAAGCCAAACCAAGGGTTCATTCCGCTTACATACATGTGGTGAGCCCATACAAAAAAGCTTAGTGCACCAATTCCTACAATTGCCCAAACCATCATTCTGTAACCGAATATTGTTTTTCTAGAGTGAACTGAGAGGAGATCAGAAACAATTCCAAAAGCTGGTAATGCAACAATATATACTTCTGGATGACCAAAAAACCAGAAAAGGTGTTGAAATAAAATTGGGCTCCCACCTTCGTGTGTTAGTTTTTCACCTAAAGATACCATAGCTGGCATAAAAAAACTTGTTCCAAGTAAACTATCCAATGTCATCATCAAACAACCAACTAATAAAGCTGGAAATGCAAACATCGCAAGCACTGTTGCTGTAAAAATTCCCCAAATTGTCAAAGGTAATCTCATTAATGTCATCCCTCTAGCTCTCAATTGAAGAACGGTTATTATGTAATTTAATCCACCCATTGTAAAACCTGCCACAAATAAAATTAATGAAACTAACATTAAAATTATCCCCATATCACTACCTGGAGTACCAGCTGTAATTGCTTGCGGTGGATATAATGTCCATCCTGCTCCAGTTGGTCCGCCAGGAACAAAAAAGCTAGCAAGTAAAACTAAAACAGCGACAACAAAAGCCCAGTAGCTAAGCATATTTACATATGGAAATGCCATATCTCTTGCTCCACACATGAGGGGTATTAATAAATTTCCAAATCCACCTAAAAATAATGCTGTTAATAAATAAACAACCATTATCATTCCGTGCATCGTAACAAATTGGTAATATGATGCTGGATCAAGCCAACCAAGACCAGGGAAAGCTAATTGAATTCTCATTAACCATGACAAAACCAGACCTAAAAGACCTGTGCCTATAGCAGTTAAAGCATATTGAATACCAATATATTTTGCATCTTGAGAAAAAACATATGTAGTCCACCAACTGTGGGAATGGTATAATTCTTGATCGGGCAATTCTGCAGCTGGAACCGAGTCAATATCAGGACTTGATGCTGAAGACGCATCTGCTACGTAATCTGATTTAGCTTCTAGTTTGTGTTCGTAATCGTCTGACATAATTTATCTTTTATATAATTTATTCACCCTTTTTTACTAGTTGCAAATTGTCTTTCTTTTTACTTTTTGCTAACATTTTCTCAAATGTTATTTGTTTAGCTTCCCATTTTCTATAATCTTTCTCTTCCTCAACTATAACTCTTCCTCTCATTGCATAATGTCCTGATCCACAGTATTCGGCACATAAGACCTCAAAATCACCTACTCTAGTTGGTGTTAACCAATAATAAGTTATTATCCCAGGTACCATGTCCATCTTACCTCTGAATTGTGGAACATAAAAATTGTGTAATACATCAATTGTTCTCAGTTCAAACTTTACTGGTCGATCCTTCAATACATGTAACTCTTGAGCATCAACCAAAAGATCGTCTTTTCCATTCGGGTCTTCTAATATTAGGCCGAATGGATTTTCATCATTAATATATCTGATATCGGTCTTACCTAATTTTCCATCTTCTCCTGGCAATCTGTACTTCCATCCCCACTGATAGGCGAACACTTCTACTTTGTAAGCATCTTTTGGAACAGACACATATTGATTCCATACAACGAGGCCCGGGGCTAATAAAGCTGCAACCCCAATTGCAGTAGCCCAGGTTAATCTGCTCTCCAATTTTTTATCCTCTGGTTTATATTCCGCTCTTCTGTTTTTATCATAACCAAATTTCCAAACGCAGTAAGCTACAAAAAAACATATAGCTACAAACACTGCTCCGGTTATCCAAAATGTAAGGATAATCGTATCATCCATATTTCCCCAATTAGATGCTACTTCAGTCCACCACCATGGCGACCAAAAATGAAATGCGATTGAACCAATTGTTATTAAAAATATACTTAATGCAACTATCATCTTATGCGTTTGTAATAATAAAAATTCCTATAAGCACTACACCTGCTATTAAAATATGATTACCTAAATCAATAAGACCCATCTTCTTGTTTTTGGGATCAATTAAATCTTTCCATTTAAATGGCACAGATTTTCTTTTAACTGCTATCTCTGCCTCATTCTCATTTTTTTCTAACCTTAAAGATACTGAGAAAAAAACAAAATAAATAAACAAGACTAGAAAAACGACCAGGCCAATCAATAGTGCATATGCTGTATTCATAATTTAATCTAACTATTACTATATATATTACTTATATTCATGTTTAATAAGGTTTTGCGACACTTTTGCAAGGGAAAAATCTAACAAAATTTAAGGTTAAATTACTGAAAATTAATATTATGACCAAGAATAGTTGTGGCGGCTATTGCTGCGGTCTCTGAACGTAAAATGTTTTCAGCTAAATTAAGAGATAAAGTTTTCTTGTTATCAACTATTAATTGTCTCTCGTTTTCAGAAAAATCTCCCTCTGGACCTACCAAAATACAAACGGGGGTTTTTTTTAGTAAAATATTTTTTATATTCTTAGAACCAGAGTTTATATCACAGAAAATTATAAGCCCATCCTTAGGAAATTTTTCTAGAAAATTTTTTAACTTTTGAATTTTTAAAATTTCAGGAACAGAAATTCTATTCGATTGTTCACTTGCTTCGATAAGAATTTTATTTGCCCTCTCTATATTTATCTCTCTTACTGTGCTTCTTTCACATAACAATGGAATAAACTTTTGCACTCCTAATTCAGTTGTTTTTTGTAACATCAAATCTTGGGGAATTTTTTTTATAGTAGAAAAAGCTAACCAGAGGTCACACTCCTTTTTTCGAAATCTTGTTAATTTTTCCACCCTAATTTTAGTAATTTCGTTTTCGTGGGATAAAATATTTGCATCCCATTCGCCATTTTTAGAGTTAAAAAGTGAAATTTTATCACCAGGTTTTAGTCTCATCACAGTTCTGATATAATGAGACTGTTTAATGGAAAGTTTTGAGATAACACCGCTTTTCAATTCTGCAGAATAAAAAAGTCTTGCTTTTGAACCCATGAAGAATTTATATAAGTTAAAATGCCAAAATCAATTATTATTAATAAGCATGGAGGCCCCGAAGTTTTAGAATTAGTGGACGTGAAAGTTGGCAGCCCTGGCCCTAATGATATTAAAATTAAAAATTTAGCGATAGGGTTAAACTTTATTGATACCTATCACAGGTCAGGTCTTTATCCTTTGAAGTTACCTTCTCCAATAGGAATGGAAGGAGCAGGGATTGTTGAAGAAGTTGGTTCTGCAGTAAAAAATTTTAGCAAAGGCGATAAAGTTACATACGCATCCCCACCATTAGGATCTTATTCTGATGTTAGAAATATTCCTGAAAAAATAGCAATTAAAATACCAGATGGAATTTCTTATAAAATTGCTGCCAGTATTATGACCAAAGGTTTGACTGCGCACTACTTGCTGTTCAAAACGTATCAGGCTAAAGCTGGGCAAATAATTCTTTTTCATGCAGCGGCTGGAGGTGTGGGACAAATTTTTTGCCAATGGGCAAAAACTATTGGTTGTAAAGTTATTGGTACCGTTGGATCTGAAAACAAAGTTGAAATTGCAAAAAAAAATGGCTGTGATTTTGTTATTAATTATAACAAGGAAAATTTTGATAAAAAAGTTTTTGAAATCACTAATAATGAAGGTGTTGAAATTGTTTATGATGGTGTTGGTAAAGATACGTTTGAAAAATCTATAAATTGTTTAAAACCTAGAGGCATGTTGGTTTCATTCGGTAATTCATCAGGTGCTTTGGATCCTATAGATGTAAAAAAACACATCGCTTCTAAAAGTTTATTTTTTACAAGACCAGGCCTTACCCACTATGCCTCCGATAGAAATGAACTCATTGAAGGGGCTAATAAATTATTTGATGCAATTAAGTTTGGTAAAATAAAGATTGAAATTTTTAATGAATACCCCTTATCTCAAGTGAAAAAAGCCCACGAAGATTTGGGTGCCAGAAAAATAATTGGGCCAGCCTTATTAATACCAAATGAATAATAGAAAAATAATAAGCCCATGTATAAGTATCTGTAAAACTAATCCCTCAACTGGTTTTTGTTTTGGATGTGCGAGAAATGAAGAAGAGAAAAAGGTTTGGAAGGACCCAAATACAACTAATGAATGGAAAGAGGAAAATCTTAAAGTAATAATTAGTAGAATGACCGGATCCCAAATAAAAACATTTAATCAGTCATATGAGGAAAAAATTCAATTTGGAAAATTAGTTTACTCTAAAAAATTAAAGAACAAACCATAAGATCAAACCTACAACTGCCAATAATGCTACAAGAACCTTAACCCCAAATAGATATCTTGTTAAATTTTTTGAATTTTCAATATCTTTTTGCTTTCCTGCTCCTAGCCTTATGACCAAATAGAAAGTCAACAAAAGAACTAATATAATTACGAGTAATACTGGTTTGCTAAACATTGTTAATTTGATGTTATTATTATAGGCAAAAATAATCCTAAAGCATACAAGAGAATTATTATTATAGATGCTATTATAAAGGCTCTAATTGCATTAATTTTCATAAGCTTATTTTCCATCAAATTTCATATCTGACAAATGCAATTTTAACGCATTTGTAGATAGAAAAATTTCCAATAAAAAAAGTAGTATTGATACAATCATTGATACACAACATGTTGCAAATATTAATCTAGCAACAAAGACTTTGTCTAAATAAAGTCCTAATACAGTCATCATATTAAACAAAAAACCCAATCCAGCAGCTCCAATAGAATATTTAAGATAATTAATTCTTTTACTTAAATTTTTAAGTTGTTTTTCCCACTCCGGTGGTATGTGTTTCTCAAATACATGCTCGTCATGAAGTTTTCTTATTAGAGCACTTAAAGTATGAAATCTATTACTGTAAACCGCCATTATTAAAGGGATTGCAGGAAACATTAAAGCTGTAACTGTATAATCTATATTCATATCGAATCGAATTGATTATGTATTTAGTGTTTGATATTTACAAGAACTAATAATGCCCATTCATCTAAAAAACTTCATTGAAGTAACGAGATTAACTAAGCCTATTGGTTTTCTTCTGTTGTTTTGGCCTTCAGCCTGGGGATTGTCGGTTGCCCATTTTTTTCAAAAAGATCTAGAGATTTTTGTTTATTATATTCTTCTTTTTTTTTGTGGTTCAATTTTAATGAGAAGTGCTGGATGCATAGTAAATGATATCATAGATGAAAAAATTGACAAAAAAGTTTATAGAACTAAGGGACGACCGATTGCGTCTGGCTCGCTAAGTAAAAATTTAGCTTGGACTTATGTTGTAATTTTATGTTCTTTTGCATTTTTGATTTTAATTCAATTTAATTTACTCACCATTTATCTTGGTATGTTTTCTATGATATTTGCTTTTACCTATCCTTTTATGAAAAGATTTACATATTGGCCCCAATTATTTCTTGGATTTACATTTAATTGGGGGATAATAATGGCTTGGGTCTCAATAACCAATGAGATTTCTTTTTTACCAATAGCACTTTATATAGGGGCCATATTTTGGACACTAGGATATGACACGATTTATGGATCACAAGATGTATCGGATGATGAAGTTATAGGTGTGAAATCAACTGCAATAAAATTTAAAAATAACTTAACTTTATTCGTGGGGATATGTTATTCAATAAGCTTCGTGCTCATATGTTTTGTAGCGATGAATTTAAAAATAAACTACTTTTTAATATTTTTGTTTTTATTTATGATCAGTCTTATTTATCAATTAAAAATTTTGAATATAAAAAAACCCGATAATTGTTTAAAAGCGTTTAAAGTAAATAATATTTCAGGATTATTCGTTTTTTTGACTTTTTATTTTTTAACAATCTAAATTTTATGACAATTAAAGAAATAAAATTTTATCTTAATCGGTTATATAAAAACTATATAAAAAAAAGAATCAAATATATATTTTATGCCTTGTCTTTATCAATAATGGTTGCGGGCACAACCTCTGCAACTGCTTATCTTTTAGATCCGGCAATTAAAAGAATTTTTATTGATGGAAATAAAACATATGCAGCAGTAATACCTATATTAATTATTATAGTTTTTGCCGGAAAAGGTATTTCATTATATTTTGCTAGGTCAATAGTTATTGTTTTTGGAGCGAGAATAATTGAGGAGATATCAAACGAAATGGCAAAACATATATTGGTATCTGATACACAAAATTTAGAAACTAAACACTCAGGTAGATATATTTCTAGTTTTTTATATGATGTTGGGCAAATTCAAGCTCTTGTTAGTACGGGTGTATTAAATATTATGAAGGATACATTCACATTGACTGCTTTAGTTTGTTTAATGTTTTATCAGAATTGGAAGTTAGCATTATTTTCGCTTTTGATGATGCCACTAGCAGCATTCTTTGCTAAATCTCTTGGAAAAAGGATGGGAAAAGCAACGACTGCTGGAGCAGATTCAATTGGAAATTTCTCAACTTTTCTATCAGAAATTTTGAAAGCATCTAAAATTATTAAGATTTATCAAAGAGAGAATGATGAACAAGACAGATCAAAAAGGACTATCAAAGATGTTACTGATAAACAAATAAAATTACAAAAAATTTTAATTAGAGCTACTCCCATCATGGAAATATTAACGGGATTTATGATTGCAGGATTTATTTATTTTGCTGGAGCATTGATAGCTAGAGGTGAAATAGGAATAAATAACTTTTTTTCTTTTCTTGCTGCAATGATGCTGGCCTATCAGCCTATTAGGTCTTTGGCGACATTAAATATGCTAGTCTATCAAGGTACAGCTGCAGCCAAAAGAATATTTAATATGATTGATGAGGAAATAATGATTAAAGATGACAAGAGATTGCCGGAACTAAAAGTAAAAGACGGAAATATCTTGTTCAAGAATGTTTCTTTTCAATACAAAATTGGAAAAGAACAGGCTGTAAAAAATATTGATCTATCTATTGAGGGTGAAGAAATTACAGCTCTTGTTGGACATAGTGGTGCAGGAAAAAGTACAATAATGAATCTAATCCCAAGATTCTACCAGCAACAAAATGGCATTATATCAATTGATGGACAAGATATTACTAAAATATCTTTAGGATCTTTGAGAAATAAAATTTCTCTTGTCAGTCAAGACGTTGTTCTATTTGATGATAGCGTTGAAAATAATATTAAGTATGCAAAATTAAATGCTACAGAAACAGAATTAAAAAATGCATGTAAACTTGCTGCTGCAGATGATTTTATTGAAGAATTGCCTGAAAAATATCAAACTGTTGTTGGAGAAAACGGCATAAGATTATCTGGAGGACAAAAGCAAAGATTGTCAATAGCTAGAGCAATATTAAAAAATGCACCAATTATCTTGCTAGATGAAGCAACATCCTCTTTGGATGCTGAGTCCGAGTCAAAAGTTCAAAATGCTATATTTAATTTAACTAAAAATAAAACGACGTTAGTTATTGCTCATAGGTTATCGACTATTAAAAAAGCTAATAACATTATTGTAATGAAAGATGGAGGTATAGTTGGATCCGGAAAACATGATGATTTATTACAATCCTCAAAGGAATATAAAAACCTTTATAGCAAACAAGTAATTTAAAATTAATGGCAAGATTTTTTTATAATCTCCTAATAAACTTTTTTTATATCCCTTTTACTTTAATTATTCTTTTTAGAAAGATTTTAAATAAAGAGCACAATATCAAGTATAAAGAAAAGTTTTTATCTTTTGGGGTCAATAGACCTGATGGCTTTCTTTTCTGGTTTCATGCATCAAGCCTCGGCGAGTTAAATAGTATTATACCAATAATAGATTTTTACCTCAAAAAAAATCAAAATTATAAATTTTTAATCACAACAATTACTCTAAGTTCATATAACGAATTTAAAAAAAAATATGGTGATAATAAAAGGATTTTTCATCAATTTTTACCTTATGATATGAACTTTTTGATTAAAAGTTTTTTTAATAAATGGAAACCAAATATTATATCGTTCGTCGACTCTGAAATATGGCCGAATTTTATTTTTAAAATTAAAAAGGAAAAAATACCTTTAATACTTATAAATGCCCGTTTAACAAAAAAAACTTTTAAAAGATGGAAATTTTTAAAAAAATTTGCAAGCGAAATTTTCTCTTGTTTTAGTAGTTTTATTGTCTCTAATAAAGAAACATACGAATACTTAAGATACTTCAATGCAAAAAATGTCTTATATTTTGGAAATATTAAATTTTGCTCTTCAAATATTGAAAAAAATAAAAATTCAGATCATCAATTCAATAAAGTAATAAATAAAAATTTATGGTGTGCTTTAAGTATCCACCCAGGAGAAGAGGTATTTTGTGGCGCTGTTCAAAAAATAATTAAAAATAAGAATAAAAATTCAGTTGCAGTAATAATTCCAAGACATGTACATAAAGTTAAAAAAATTTATTCAAGTCTCATCGATATGGGTTTTAATGTACAAATTAAAAATGAAGATGACGAAATTGAGGGTACATCTGAGATAGTTATAGTAAATTATTATGGTGCTACTTTTAAATATCTTGAAAAAATAAAAAATGTATTCGTAGGTAAATCTATTATAAAAAAACTAAAAAATGATGGTGGTCAAAACCCCATAGATGCTGCAAAGATGGGATGTAATATATTTTATGGACCATATGTTTACAATTTTCAAGAAATTTATAATTATTTAGAAGACGAAAAAATTGCAGATAAAGTAAATAAACCTGGTATTTTAGCAGAAAAAATATTAAGAAATTTTGATTTAAAATCACAAAACAAAATACTTACAAGCGGTAAAATAGAAGAATATAGCAAAACAATTTTTAAGAATGTAATTAATGAGTATGAAAAATTTTTAAAATGAAAATAAAAAAACCTAGTTTCTGGGATAAAAATTATCTTACTTTTTTTTCAATAATATTGTGGCCATTATCTTTTATCTATAAATTTTTATTATTAATAAGAAAATCAACCTCAAATGAAAAACAATTCTCTAAGCCTATTATTTGTATAGGAAATATTTATATTGGAGGTACTGGCAAAACCCCTATTTCAATAAAGATATTCGAAATTTTTAAGAAAGAAAAAAATCCAGTTGTTATAAGAAAAAAATACGATGATCAAATTGATGAGGTAGAAATAATTAAAAAATATGCCAGGGTAATAATTGATAGTGATAGATCGGTTGGGATACAGAAAGCTATAGATAAAAACTATGATTTGATAATTTTAGATGATGGTTTCCAAGATTTAAGTATTAAAAAAAATTTAAATATTATCTGTTTTAATAGCAGGCAAAAAATTGGAAACGGGTTAGTTATACCTTCGGGTCCATTAAGAGAAAGCCTTTCAGCTTTAAAAGAAAGTAAAATCGTTTTGATAAATGGAAAAAAAGATATCGAGTTTGAACAAAAACTTAAAAAATATAATCATAAATTAAAATTCTTTTACTTTAAATATGAGCTTAAAAATATAAACGAATTTAAAAATAAAAAATTAATTTGTTTTGCTGGTATAGGTAACCCTGAAAATTTTTTTTATATTCTCAGGGAAAATAGATTAAATATTGTGAGAGAGATAAAATTTCCAGATCATTACAAATTTACTCAAAAAGATTTTGAATATTTAATTGAATTGGAAAAAAAATATAATGGTAAGTTGGTTACCACAGAAAAAGATTTTTATAGAATAAGTCCTTTTGAGAGAAAAAGATTTGGAATGATACCGATTAAGTTAAAAATAGAAAAAGAGGAAGTTTTTATTAAATTTTTAAAGGAATGTATTTAATGAGAATATTTAAATATCTTGTTGAAGCTGTAATTATTTATTTTCTTTTCATACTTTTCAGAATTTGCGGGCTCAATATAGCAAGAAAGATTTCATCTTTCTTAATGAAAAAAATTGGTTTTATTTTCAGAAAAAAAAGTGTTGTTAGGAAAAATATTTTAAATGTTTTTAAAGATTATTCTGATACTCAAATAAAAAAATTAACGGATACGATGTGGGAAAATTATGGATATATACTCGCTGAATATATTTATTTAGATAGATTTCGTCTTAATAAATTTGCAAAAAAAAATATTAATTTAATAGGCGAGGAAAAACTGAAAAATATAATAGAGTCCAAAAAACCACACATATTTATTTCAGGACATTTTGGAAATTTTGAGCTTATGGCGATGGAGTTAGAAAAAAGGGGGGTTAATTTAGCTACAATTTACAGACCTCTTAATAATTTTTTTTTAAATCCTTTTATGTTGTATTTGAGAAAAAAGTATATTTGCAAAAATCAAATTAAAAAAGGATTACGTGGAACAAGAGACGTTATAAATTTTGCAAAGCAAAGTTTCAGTATAGCACTTATGGTTGATCAAAGAGTGGGGGAATCGGAAAGATACCCTTTTTTTAATATACCAGCCCACACGACAACTATTCCAGCACAATTAGCACTTAAATTTCATATGGATATTGTGCCAGTCCATCTTAAGAGAGAGGAAGATAATTCTTTTACATTAGAAATTTTAGATAAAGTTCAAATTGAAAAAACAAATATAATAGAAGAGGACAAAAAAAATTTCACAATTGAGATAAACAAGATAATTGAAAAAATGGTCCTTAAAAATCCGGGGCAATGGATATGGACACATAGTAGATGGAAGTAAACTTAGGTATTTTTAATTTTTTCAAAACTTATTTTAGCCTCTTCGGCTGAAAAATATGCTTCCTGCAATTCTACATTCCAGTAAACTAATTCTTGTAATGGTATTTTTTTACCTGAAATAGCACAAATTACATGATCGCCATTTTCAATAATTTCAAATCTGTTTGGAAAAAATTTAAGTTTTGCTTTATTTCTGTTCATGGTATTTTGTTTAGTTTCTATAATATATGAATTTAGCAGTAATAGGAAGTGGTGGGAGAGAACACGCAATTTGTTTTAAGTTACGTCAATCCAAGAGGCTTAAAAAATTAATTTGTATTCCGGGTAATGGAGGAACAGAAGAATTAGCCGAAAATATTAAAGAAGATATAAGTAATTTTGAGGCTATTTATAATATCTTAAAAAATAAAAAAATTGATTTAGTAATAGTTGGTCCTGAACAGCCATTAGTTGATGGAATTGTTGATTACCTTAAGAAAAAATCTATTAAGGTTTTTGGTCCAGATAAATTTTCCTCTCAATTAGAGGGATCAAAAGCATTTATGAAAGATCTATGTAAAAAAAACAATATACCTACAGCTAAGTATGGTGTTTTTAATAATATTAATAAGGCTAAAAAATTTTTAGATGAGAAAAATCTTCCAATTGTCGTAAAGGCGGATGGTTTAGCTGCAGGCAAAGGAGTTACGATATGTAATAATTTAGAAGATGCATATAAACAAACAAAAGAAATTTTAGATGGAAAATTTAAATCCTCAAAAAAAGTAGTTTTAGAAGAATTTCTTGAGGGAGAAGAGCTTAGTTATTTCGTTCTAGTTGATAAAAATTCTTATACATTTTTTGGATCTGCACAAGATCACAAGAAAGTTGGCGAAGGTGATATAGGTCCAAATACAGGAGGTATGGGCGCTTATTCACCGGCAACTATACTAAATAAAGATTTAGAAACAAAAATTAAGAAAAAAATTATTGAACCAACTCTAAATGGAATAAAGAATTTAAATCATTCCTACACGGGATTTTTATATGCGGGATTAATGATAAAAAATAATGAACCATATTTAATAGAATACAATGTTCGTATGGGAGATCCTGAATGCCAAACACTTATGATGAGATTAGATTCAGACCTTATAGAAATTTTTGATCTTGCTGCTAAAAACGAATTAAATAATTTTAAAATTAATTGGAATGTAAGATCGTGTATGACAATTGTACTTTGCTCGAAAGGTTATCCTGGAAATTATAAAAAAGATAATGAAATAAACAATTTAAATTTGGTAACTCAAGATGAAAGTAATCAAATTTTTCATGCCGGAACATATTTAAAAGACAATAAAATATTTTCAAATGGTGGAAGAGTTTTAAATATTACTTCTATGTCAAAAAATTTAGGTGAAGCTAGAAATAGATCTTTAGAAAATTTAAAAAAAATAAACTGGCAATTCGGATTTTTTAGAAGAGATATAGGTTGGAGAGCTATTGATAAAAAATGAGAATAATAGGTGGAAATTTTAAAAACAAGAAAATTTATTTTCCAAAGAATTTAAGTACAAGACCACTGAAAGATAATGTAAAAGAGAATATTTTTAATATTTTATCTCATTCAAATTTAATCAATTTTAAATTTAAAAATTCAAATATTCTTGACTTATATTCTGGATCTGGGTCTTTTGGATTAGAATGTATCTCAAGAGGAGCTTCAAATATATTTTTTGTCGAAAATGATTCGATTGCTCTAAAATTCTTAAAAAAAAATATCTTTAATTTAAATTCTCACAATAAAATTAATGTCAAAGAAAAAAGTATTTTTAAATTTTTTGAGAATTTACACTTTGAAATTTATAAGAAAAAATTTGATTTAGTATTCATGGACCCCCCCTATAATGATAAAGGATTTTTAGATATTATTAAGATTATAAAAAAAAAGGATATTTTAAATAAAAAGCACATTTTAATAATCCATAGAGAAATTAATTCTCAGGATAACCTTGAAAAATTAATTAACGTTTTTGATAATAGAACTTATGGACGTTCGGAAATTTTTTTTTGTAACTTATTTTGAATTTAAAAATTTTTTCGTTATTATTTTAACATTTTCAACGGCGGGTTGATCAAATGGATTTACACCAAAAATCTTACCGAGGATCATAGTTTCCAATATAAATATTCCAAAAAGTTTACCTATAGATTGCTCATCAAATTTTTTAAACTTGATTTCCCTAAAAGGTATTTTCTTTTCTTTAAAAACTCTTATTAATGCATTTTTTTGGGAAAACTTCACATTTTGATGTGTTTTATTATTTAAGTAATTAACTTTGTTTCCAAAAAATTTTGATTTAATAAAAGGACTGTTTCTTAAAGGTTCACTAAATATGTAAAATATTTTGTCCTTCGGGCCGTCAAGATATAGCTGCATTAAACTATGGTGATCTTTTGGTGCATTCGAAACTACTGGCATAAATCCTCTTTTATCTTTACCCAAACTCTCTGCTAAAAGTTGCTGAGCCCAAAAAAGAAAATCATTTAATTCAGGACAATAATTTAACATTACTAAAATTTTCGATTTTTTAATTTTAATCCTAGAGAAGTTTTTAAGAGAGCTTGAAATAGTTTTTTTACTATACAAGAATTTTTCTAAATTCTTTTTAAACTTTTGTGAATTCAAACCCATAAAGTACGCAGGAACCATTCCTACTTCGGTAAACACAGAATACCTCCCTCCAACAGATGAATCATGTTTTATAAATTCAAATTTTTTGGATCTTGCAAGGTTTGATAAAATATTATTTTTATTTTCTGACAAAATTATAGTATTTGATTTATTTAAAAATGGAGTAAAAAAACTTGAATTTACGATTGTTTCGATTGTATTACCAGATTTGGATATAATCAAAAATAAAGTTTTATATAATGAGTTTTTTTTTTTAATTTCTTTTAAAAACTGATGATCTATATTATCTACAAAAATAAATTTTTTTTTAATTCTATGTTTTAAGAAACTATAAATAGCTTTACTTCCGAGAATTGATCCTCCCATGCCAATAACTAAAATAGTGTTAAACTTTTTAAATTTTTTAAGGTTTTTAAAGTTATAATTATATTTGGAATTTGAAAAATATTTTAAAATAGATGAATTAGAACTGAGTATTTTATTTCCTGCTATTTTAAGCATTATGTTTAATTATTTTTTCTTAATTCTTTTAAAATCATATTTTCTAAATTTGATAGATCTTTTGGATTTTTATTTACTTTGCTTGAGCTTCCTAAAATGGACTGAATTGAACTTTCCTGCGTAATTTCTTTTTTGCTGTTAGGTAGTGGGAGTTTATCAAATTCAGGTGGTAAAATTAGAGGGTCTTTCTTTTTGACTAAAAATTCATCAGTTGTCTTTTGCTTACCTTGACCAGTCATTGCATTTTTAAAATTTGAACAGTTGATTAAAAGAGACGATATAAAGCAAATATAAATTATTTTAAAAATTTTCATATTTTTTTTCTCATAAAAAATTCATTAATTATCATTAAAATTATACCTATAGATATAAAAATATCAGCAAAATTAAATGTAAACCAATGAAAACTTTCTACGTGGAAGTCAATAAAGTCTGGAACAGCAAAATAAGTAAATCTATCAAACAAATTTCCGGCTGCACCACCGATAATTAATGCAAATAAAATTTTTCCAAGTAAGTCTGATTTAACCATCAAATAAATTAAATAAATAATTATTGTCAAAATTAAGATTGATATTAAATGGTAAATTGTTGTAGCGTTAAAGCTTAATAATCCAAATGCTATACCCCTGTTCCAGTTTAAAGTTATATTCAAATAATCATTTATAAAGATTTCGCTTTGATTCTTTTCGATTAGGTTGATTACATATACTTTTGAAAATCTATCTAAAGCAAATGTAAAAATTATTATTATAAAACTTAAAATATCAAATTTTTTTACTTTTATTTTATTTTCAAACATCTCGGACATTTATTATCTTTTACACTTGGTACTATTTTCCAACATCTTACACACTTTATACCACCAGCTTTTTTGACTGATATTAATAATTTATCTTTTACATCATCCTTTATAGTTTTTGTAACATTAGATGTAATAAAAAATTCCTC
>MDTA01053057.1_pt1 | contig 18173 bp, 11 predicted proteins | sample 811151 | NCBI WGS metagenome assembly MDTA01 (sample SAMN05326648, study PRJNA326480) | marine metagenome | isolation source: seawater | place: Indian Ocean: South | collected 2010
CAATTTTTTGAGCCATAAGGTTACGCCGAATCTGAGGCTCCCCTAGCCAGGCTGTCAACCATGGTGATGATTTAAGAAAATTACCGGAAGGAGAAATGTCCCTCGCCCTATCCATGCTCTGGCACCATCACTCCTTGGAACCAACAAGGGTAATCAGGGAGAAAAATCCTTAGATCCTAATAGTGTCTGCCGGAACTCCGGCACCATCGACACGCATGAGCGAAGCGAGGACAGCTATCTGCCGGTCATCCCAGAACGACACCGTTTCACGCCACCCTCGGCAGCCCTCAGGACCCCGTGCGCACCCACCATTTTTGGGGAATTGCGCGACGATGACGGCATCTCTTCCAGTTTCAGTCACCCTTGGGTAATCCGGGTATGTTCACTCTATCTTTCTCGGCCAACTTGGAAATGACGAAGCGTGTGGCAGGATCTCCCATCTTTGCCGCCTTGACGAGGGCTTGGTGGATTTCCTCAGTTTTTTCCCAAGGAGTCGGGTAGTAGTAAGGGCCACGGGTGTCCGGACGAGTTCCCCACCAAGTGTCTCCCTGATAGACCTTTTCCTTGTTCGCCAAGCGGACAAGACTCCTCGCGATCCGCTGTTTGGTGTCAGATTTGAGAGTCTTTTCGAAACGCTTCAGAAGGGCATCGACAGCTTCCGGGTGATGCATGTAGCGCAAGGCCATGAGTGCCCCACTTTGGTTGGGCGTGCCGATTGCATCCACGCAGGCCGGACCAGCCCGCAAGGCAACCAAGGCTTTGCGGGCGACATGAGGGAGAATAGACGCTGAGTTTGGAATGGCGTGCGGCCCTTCAACGATTTGCTTTTTCCCACCACCAGCGAATTTCTTGATCACCTTGTTGCTGACGTAAAAACGGACCTGCCCACCACCGTGCGTGTCGGCCAACCCGGCCACGCATTTGAAACGGATGATGTCAGAAGGCAAATTCTTATAGGAAATTACGCTTACAGCATGGGAACCGATCCCAAAGGCCATCGCTTTTTTGTCCGCGCGCACAAGTTTCGCCCCGGTCGGACTGATACCCACCCCGGTCTTTCCCCAACCTTGAGTGGCCTGAGTCCACTTGAGGTCAGTCAGCCTGATGACGGAGCCATCCTTCTTGACGAAGGTCGGCTCACACCAGGCACCGTGGTCGTTACCGTCGCCATTGCCACCATCCCCGATGGTCAGGTGAAACTCCCTCCAGCCGGAGATATCGACATCGAATCGATACGTCTTGTTTCCGTCGATAAGAGGGCTCTGGTGAACACCATGGGGGGCGGAAACGACCGGGCTAGGCACTTGAAATCCCGGCAGAGGGTCTGTTACCGGAGGACTGGAAACGGCGAGCAGGGCCTTAGCCGCCGACTTGTCACCAAGACGGCCGAGAGCCACCGCAGCCGCAACCTGTATGCGTGGGTTTGTACTCTTAAGGGCGTTTGCGAAGGGTGCCTGGGGGATTCCTTCGACCTGGGTTCTTCGATCGGCAAGAGCCCGCAGGGCATGCTCCGCCACGTCAGGATCGTCGACCAGCTTGAGAAGCTCCTCGTGAGACTTTGATCCGAGCAGCTGCTTCAGGGTATAGATCGCGGCTACACGAGCCCTTGGGGTTAGCTTCTTGTCCACCGCCACTGCCAGGACTTCCCGGCCCTTCCCTCCCCGACGGAGTATTTCCTGCTGGGCGTGCAGCCTTGCCTTGGCGCTGGGAGTAGTGAGCATGTTGGCCAAATCAACCTCGTTGCGCTTTTGCAGGTCGGGAAACTCTTTATACTTCCAGCCCTTCGGAACGACCCGGGCGACGTAGCCATCCGTCCCTCCCTTGAAGCCGGAGTTGCCCCAGCTACCGATGAAGAGACGCCCTGAACCATCGCAGTCAACATCAGTGATTCTTCCGCATTTGATAAAGCTCTCCTGATTCTGGGTAAAACTGGCCCCGTCGGGAGTAACCCGGTGGATAAATAGCTGACCCCGCCCCCAGTCACACATCATGGGAACGTCGTTGTACTTGTCCGGCCAACCCGGCTCGTCGAAGAACATTGCTCCAGTGCCGGAGCCGCCACCAACATCGACGAGTGCGGGGATGATCTCGCTGGTGTAGCGCTTGAAAAGGTCGGGGTAGCCGTATTCTCCGGTCTGGATTTCATGGATAAAGCGCATGTTCCATCCCCCGCCATCGTTTGTGTTGCCCCGAGTGAACACGTTCATGAATGGGTCGATGGCCACGTCGTAGATGTTTCTTAGGCCATCAGCGTAGGTTTCCAGCTCGGTCCCATCGGGCCGAACCCGTATAATCCCACCTCCATACATGGTCAGCTTCGTCCCATCCGTTCCCTCCGCATCAACGAAACCGAAGTCTCCCACTGCAACGTAAATCCACCCGTCGATCCCCATTCGTATCCCATTGGTTGTATGATCGACCCCCCGGGACTGGTTGAACTTTCGCGTGCTGATCTCCTTGACCAAGTGTTTGGGCGGTCCGTCCGCTATCCCGTCCCCGTCCTTGTCCTCAAGGACGGAAAGAAACATCCCATCAAACTTAGTACCCTTTCCCCACTTTGCATGAAGCACGTAGAGTTTGTTCCCAACCGGCACGATGCCCCTCGGGTTGTCAATCAAGGCATACTCCGTCCGATAATCGGATATCCCATCATGATCCACATCGACCAGACGGATGATCCTGCCTTTTCCTCCCCCCTTGCCCAGAGAACCGATCTGGTCAACCCCGGCGTAGACTTCGCCAGTAGGGGCGACTCCGATGCAAGCCACACAGGGGGTGACGGTATTAGGAGAAAAAAGAGTCGATTCCAGTTCCCTGGGAACGCCTACTGGTGATCCTGCGCTCTTATTCGGGCCTGCGGTAAGCTCCTTTGGCTCGTTTTTTGCAACGAAGAGCGTTCCATGCATCAGGAATCCATGGCCGGGAAACGTACAAACGTAGGGATAGTTACCTTCCTTGACGGGAGCCTTGAACTTAACCGTGGATTTATCCTTCGGTTGAACCACAGGGGTTGCGGCTAGCACTTTTGCAGAATCTGGTACGTAGTGGAGGGCAGGACCTTTTTCACCAAGTGCCATTGCAGCTTCGACGATCTCCATGCGCGCACCTGGTTTGACCAGCACAAAGTTATGCATCATCACGTCCGAGTTATCGAACGTCAATTCGACGTCTTCTCCTGGAAGAACGTGGAGAGCCTTGGGATCGAAATGCAGTCCCGGCTTAACCCCGAGTGTGATTTTTCTGGCGTCAGCCTGGGTGAAAAAGGAGCCAAGCAATAGAACGATAAACGCTAACTTGAGATAAACAGGAAGGTTTGGGCGCATGACAGGGAACTTCACTACGGATTAAGTAAAAAACAAATCGAATCGTAGCCCATGCCTGAAAGGAATTTTCTTTTTCTTCAAGGTGCCTCCTCGGGCCGTTAGCCCGGGGTGAGCGGGTATGGAGTCAGCCTCTTTTTTGACTACCTCAAATTGTGCCACTTCTTGGCGCGCTATCGAAGCGGTCCCCTTCGCAATCAGTTTTATAAACCGAGGCAGTTTGAATGTTGAGCTTCGCACTAGGTTGCGACGTCGACAGCCCTAGGACCTTCCCAGTTCCCATTTGAAACGATCCCAGTGCTCCCAATACCCGCAACTTGCGGGAGTCACCCCCACAGGCCCGAATGTCTATCGGACGGGCTCATTTAGCCTGACTAACTGGGTTCTTGGCAGAGGGGACCCCGTTCTCAGGCACCTCGACGCCCGAAGTCCAAGTAATGGCATTTAGAACCAGAGTGCGCCAGTTATCACTATTCCAAGTCGCATGGTAGTGTCCTCCGGTTGTCCCAAAGCCACGCCCTTTACCTCCTGGACGCTCGTAAGCCCAGCCAATGTGCTGGATCTCTCCTGCCGCCATCGACTTGCGGACATGAGGGTTGTTGGAATGTGGTCCATCGGGACGGTTCATCGTCGCCTTTGGAGGATGGGCGGAGAGAATTGGGGTAACACCTTTCATATCCGGTGCAAACCGCATGTGATAATACCATTCATCATTCTGGACGAAAGGTGTGCACCCACGGGTGATGGGATGCTCTGGAAGTTTTTCAATTGTAGCCACCCAGTGGGGATTGACCGACCAGTGGGTTTCAAAATAACCGCCCATTCCCTTGAGCATGATGTCTCCCGCCTTCCCTTTGGGAACTTCCACCCCGTAATGCAGACAAACTAGACCCACCCCGCTGTCAACGAGCTCTTCAAAACGCTCAAGATTTTTCATCACGAGATGGCCTCCTCCGCCGTTGCAGAAAATGACGATGCAGTCGGCTCCATCAAATGCTCCGGCCTCCTTTGGCCAGCCCTTGAATTGGCTTGTCTCAAACCCAAGACCACTGGCTTCCAACGCTGCGGCAAGCACCGCATTACCCTGCACGTGATTGTGCGTCTTACTGTTTTTCCCACCATCCGCGAGAAACACGATCTTCTTCTTTTCAGCCAAGGCCCCACCGGAGAACAAAAGGGCAATAAGAGGGACTAAGACAAAGGAATTGCGAGCAAAACGATTCATGGTCGCCAATACTCCCCAAAGCCCCTTCCCTTGACAAGATCAATGCACCGGGGCCGGAAGGGCCGCTACATCACTACGTCTCGCAAACTTGTCCGTTGCCTCCACGACTTTTTACAGGTGAACTCCAGTCTCACAGCATGAAGGCCATTCCTTTGATTCTCTCAATCTTTTGCTGCTCGACAGCACTCTCCGCACCTCGCGCCCTTCCTGAGGATAGCCTTCCAGCCGACAGCCGTCTTGACGCTCTCAAGGATCTCAATGGCTACTTTCCCTTTCAGCCTCCCGCATCACCAGCGTACTGGACCATACAGTCGGCGAGAATTCGCCATGACCTGAAAGTCGCGGTGGGACTCTTTCCTGAACCAGTTCGGCACCCACTGAACTCCGTCATCCACGGCCGGATCGACGGCGGCGACTTCACCGCCGAAAAGGTCTACTTCGAAACCCGCCCGGGTTACCTTCTCACCGGAACCCTCTATCGGCCAAAAAATATCACAGGAAAAATTCCCGGAGTTCTCTGCCCCCACGGCCACTGGAATGAAGCTCGGTTCTACGACTGTGGAGAAACGAAAGCTGCTCAACTGATCAAACAGGGCGCCGAAAAACACATCGAAAGCGCGCGCAACCACATCCAGTCCCGGTGTGTCGGATTGGCAAGACTCGGATGCACAGTGCTCCAGTACGACATGATTGGTTACTGCGATAACGACCAGATCTCGTACGAGCTGGCCCATCGTTTCTCTAAGCAGCGCCCGGAAATGATCTCCGAAAAGAACTGGGGACTCTACAGCCCTCAGGCGGAATCTCATCTCCAAAGCATTATGATGCTTCAGACATGGAACTCCATACGGGCCATCGACTTCCTGCAAAGCCTGCCAGAGGTCGATCCCGGACGGATCGCTGTGACAGGCGCAAGCGGAGGCGGCACTCAAACCTTCGCCCTCTCTGCTCTCGATCCCCGTGTCACCGTATCAATGCCCGCCGTCATGGTTGGCACTGCCATGCAGGGAGGATGCACCTGCGAAAACGCTTCATTGATGCGCATCAAAGAGGGCAACGTCGCCTTTGCCGCCCTCTTTGCACCCAGACCAATGGGGCTCACTACCGCAAACGACTGGACGAAGGAGATGGCCACCAAAGGGTTTCCGGAAATCAGGAAAACCTACCAGACACTTGGAGCCCCCAGCATGGTGACCCTTCATGATCGAACTGAATTCGACCATAACTATAACCTTCCTTCCCGGCAGGCCATGTATAGATGGTTCAACAGCCACCTCGGGATCAACAAGCCGGAGCCAGACAAAGAGCGCCCGCACAGGCGACTGACGGAGAAGGATCTTTCTGTCTTCGACAAAAATCACCCCAAGCCCGCAGGCGGCAAAGAATTCGAACGCAGGCTGCTCGCCAGTCTGGCAGACGAATCCAGTGCGAGAATCGCTAATGATCCTGATATTGCACGCCGGGGGTGGAAATCAATCCTCGGCAGTAACCTCAAGGACACGGGAGAAGTTCAGTGGCAACTTACGGGAAAAATAGACAAGGGCTCCTACCTTGAGATGCCGGGACTTCAAAACAACACAACTCTTGGGCAGCAGGTCCCGGTAATATGGCTCTACCCGAAAAACTGGAAAAGCGAGGCTGCAATTTTCCTGAGTCCACAGGGAAAATCTGGACTTTATGACAACGATGGCACTCCTCTCCCGGAAGTGCAGGCCCTTCTGAGGGAGGGAGTCTCGGTATGCGGCATCGACCTCTTCCTTCAGGGAGAGTTTCTTAGGAAAGATGTCCCCCTTCTGCAAACCCGGCGCGTCAAGAACCCTCGGGAAGCGGCTTGCTATACCCTCGGCTACAATCGCCCGCTCTTCGCGCATAGGGTGCAGGATATCCTTAGCACGATCAGGATGATTCAGGACGACACCCATGGGGCGAAGAAAATTTCTCTAGTGGGCCTCAAAGGGTCCGGCCACTGGGCTGCTGCCGCTCATTTTCTTGCAGGCAAAGCCATTCACCGGGCAGCAATCGAATCTTCCGACTTTAAATTCATCAAGATCAACGACATCCGTCATCCCGATCTGATGCCGGGAGCGTCAAAATACGGCGGAATGAAAGGCCTTCTTAACCTCGCGCACAGAAAAGCCTGGAACGTCGATGCCAACGGACTTCCTGAGTGGCTGAAGTGACCGTCGGGCAGGGCGCGCTCAGGCAAGGACTTCGTGAATTACCCTGCCCAACCCGTCTGTCAGACGCACATCACGGCTTTTGTGAGTAAGGACAAGTCTCAGCAGGTGCAGGATCGTTGCATGCACATCATGGACATGAACAGGGTTTTCCACGGCCTTCATACCAAAGTCACCCTCAGCACCAAAGCTTCTCGCCCCTTTCACTACTCCACCAGAGCAGCTTCGGCATGCTTTTTGAAGATGTCCCACGTCTTTGGCTTCGGGCCCCAGTTCTGGATCATGAACACAGCATAGTGCCCCTTGCCACAGTCCACCCAGAATCGCGTTCCTGCTGCGCCGCCCCATTCATATCGGCCTCTTTCGTTCACTCTTCCTCCGAGACCATAGCTTTTCCCAATATCCTTGAGGTGATTCTTGAACATGAGCTCGACAGTTTCCTCCCTCAGAATGCGCTGGCCGTTCAACTCCCCTTTCCTTAGGAGCATTTCGCAGAACTTGGCGTAGTCTCCCGCGGTAGACATCAGACCCTGCCCTCCCATCATTCGTGCAGGACGCCTCATCACTTCCGTGCGACCCATAACCTTCCTCAACCCTCCTTCATCTTTACGACTGTAAACGAGTGCCACCCGTGAACGGTCCTCCGGATCCTTCACCCAGAACTCGGTATCAGACATTTTCAACTTATCGAAAACTCTCTCCCGCATGATCAGATCAAGCGTCTTCCCCTCGATAGCCTCAAGATACCGGCCGAGAATATCAATTGAGTAACCGTACGCATAACTCTCTCCCGGATGAAATACGAGCGGACGCTTTGCCATGGACTTCGAGAAATCTTCCAGCGAATCTTCCGAACCCATTGCCAGCTCACTTTGATCGTAGGTAAGCCCCGCAGAATGCGTCATCAGGTGACGCGAGGTAACAGGCCTCTTGGCCGCAACCTTCTTCCGACCTTCGCGCACATGCACCGTCTTCCACTCCGGTAAATACTTGTAGATTGGATCATCCAGCTTGAACTTTCCCTCTTCCCAGAGCGCCATGGCAGTGACTGCGACGATAGGCTTGGTCATCGAATAGATCCGAAGCAGACTATCCTTGGACATTGGCTCTTCTTTATCCAGATCACGTTGTCCATGAGATTCGAAGTAGCCAACTTTTCCTTCCCATCCGATGAGGCCGATGAGACCAGAAACCTGCTCTTCCCGCACTTCCCTCTTCATGGCTCGCTCAAGATCCTCCACAGCCTCTTGGTCTAAGCTGATAGCGGGATGACGCTCTGCGGGCCTATCTGGCTCGGCTGCAAGCCCGGCTCCAATGCAGGAAAATGTCAGCAGAATACCAAGGCCCATGCAGTGATAAGATTTCATATGGGCGTTATCCAGCCAGACTTGGGTCTCAGCTTCAAGCCTGTCAATGCGCAAGAAGCTCTCCGATTTACCATCAGGATATCGCAATACCTTGATTCGAATGCACGCTCCACCCGGAAAAAATCACTCTCCTCCCGCTCCCCGCTCTCCTGAGGACTCTTACCGTTGCTGAAAGAACCAAGCTGTAGTATGCCCCCTGCAGATCGCGATGACTCCATCCGACAACCCATCGTCCAACACCGCAAACCCTTTCGCTGAAGCGTCAGGCCGCAAAGCCGGGCTTGTCCTGAGGATCGTTCTACCTTTGGCCCTGCTCGTCTTGGGAATCATTGGATATAACAAGCTATCAGTTGAGATTCCTGAAGAGGCCCAGCCACGCCGCGAAAGAAAACCCGTTGAAACCCGGGTTCTTGAACTCAAACGCGAGGATTACCAAGTCAAGATACCTTCGCAGGGAAATGTAAGAGCCCATGGCCTTGTTAACCTGACTGCGGAGGTCGCTGGAAAAGTTCAGGCTATCCACCCTCCATTCGAAGAAGGCGCTTTTTTTGCGAAAGGCGACATCCTTCTGGAGATTAACCCGATCGACCTGCAGGTCGCTCTGATCTCAGCTCAGGCACAGGTCGCATCAGCCCAGCTGAACCTCGAAAAGGAAGAGGCGCTCGCCGAGCAAGCTCGGCTCGACTGGAAGGACCTCGGCTATGAGGACGAACCAAGCGCTCTTGTGAGGCGGGAGCCGCAGCTGAAAGCAGCTCGTCAGGGCCTCCTTCTCGCCGAAGCTCAGGAACAAAGCGCATTGCGTAACCTTGAGCGAACCAAGGTTACCGCCCCATTTGATGGCCGGGTTTTACGGAGGACGGTTGGCGTAGGGCAGTCGATCGGGCCCTCGACGTCGCTTGCCGAGATATTCGCCACCGATTACAGCGAAGTCCGACTCCCTCTATCTACCTTGAACCTCAGGGACATTACCCTCCCGGAAGACGCCTCTGATCCGCCTCTTGTAGTGACTTTGCGAGACGGCCTCGATGATCAATCCTCGACGGAGTGGAGCGCACGCATCCTTCGCACAGAGGGGGCACTGGATGCCAACACGCTTGAGCTTTTTGCAATTGCCAGAATTGAGGACCCGTTCGGATTGCAGTCTGAGCAACCACCGTTGCGTGTCGGCCAACCCGTCATCGCCTCCATACCAGGTAAGACACTGGAAGACGTCTTCGTTATTCCCCGGGAGGCCGTTTCCCAACTGAGCCGCATCCGGATCGTCGACCCCACGACCATGAAGCTTGATTCTTCATACATTCGTCCTCTTCATTCTGACGATGATCATATCATTTTCCGGGACTCCTCCCTTGAAGATGGAACTCTCCTTGTTCTCACCCGTCTCGTATATGCTCCCGATGGCGGTGGAGTCATCATCATCCCCGAGGAAAATGAGGAAGTTCCCGATAATTCTCCCTCCACGGAAGTGACCTCCCCGCCCGGAGACAAAGGAGCCTCAGGCAGTCCGAAACCATGATCTCTTGGTTCACGAGAAACGGCATTGCCGCTAATCTTCTGATGGGGGCAATCTTGCTCGCAGGCATCTATGTAGCCTTCTTCAAGATCACTCTTGAGATGGAACCTGATCGGGAATGGGGGAGTGTTTCTATCAGAAAAAAATATCCTGGGGCAACCCCGACGGATATCGAGCGGGAGATCTTGATCCCGGTCGAAAACGCACTTGAGTCACTGGATGGGGTCAAACAACTGAACACTGACGCTGAGCGAGGTGAGGCCAAGATGTGGGTTGAGGCCCGAAAAGGTACAGACCTCAGGGAGCTCAAGGAGGACATCGAGTCCTTGCTTAAGACTGTGAGCAATATTCCTGCTCCAAACGAACCATTCCGCATCCGAATACCCAGCCAGAACGATCGCCGGTCTGTTATCTGGGTCGTAGTGAGCGGAGACCTTCCTGAAGAAGAACTCCATGAAGTCTCCCGTCAGGTAAGGAACGACCTCCTTTCGATCGATGGCATAAGCAAGGTCCGGGCCTTTATCCCGGACAGGCATCGCATTGCGATCGAGCTCGATACAGACAAACTGGCAGCCTATGACCTCACGCCAGATGCTGTTGCCAATGCAATCCGGCAATCTTCCATAGACCTGCCCGCAGGGGCGATTGACGGCCCCACAGGCCGTCTCGACATCCGAACAAAAGGCCAAGCCTACACTCTTGAAGAATTCGCGGCCATCACCGTCCGGTCCTCCAACGGCTCCAGACTTACCCTCGGCGAAATAGCAACCACGATTACGGACGCCGACAATGAGGAAAAATTTATCTCCGAATATAACCGGCGGCCAGCAGTCCGGATCGATGTTGGCCGAACCGGTAACGAAAACGCTCTCCAGATCGCACGCGAGGTTCGAAATTACGTTGCGAACTCATCCGAGAGGTTTCCGGAGGGAATTGTCCTAGGCACGCACGCAGATCGCGCCATAGACCTTCAGTCACGACTTGAGACCATGGCTGGCTCGCTCCTTCAGGGCGGACTTCTTGTCATGGTTGTCCTTGGCCTTTTCCTGAGACCTCAGCTGGCCTTCTGGGTGGTCGTAGGTATCCCGGTAAGTTTCGCGGGTGGCATTGTCGTGATGCAGCTTTTTGGCATATCTGCGAACATGATGAGCCTATTCGGATTCATCATTGTGATCGGAGTAGTTGTCGACGATGCAATCGTGACCGGTGAAAGTGTTTATACCCGTCTCCAGCGTGGGACTAATTCCCTGGATGCCGCGATCAGCGGAACTCGTGCCGTCACAGTCCCCGTGACCTTCGGGATTCTCACTACCATCGTTGCCTTTCTCCCTCTGCTTTTTTTCGAAGGAATGACAGGAAGCTTTGCGAGGCAGATTCCATTCGTGGTTACTCCAGTTCTCCTTTTCTCCCTCGTAGAATCTAAGTTGATCCTGCCAGCCCATCTCAAGCACGTAAAGATTTCCAAACCCAGGATGCGGAATCCGATCTCTGTGATACAACGAGGCGCAGCATCCGGCCTCCAGTTACTGATCGACAAAGTATACGCTCCCACGCTGAAGGTAGTTGTGTCTCATCGACTTTCGATGATCGGCTTCTTCGTTTGCATGGCGCTACTGATGCTAGGTTACTTTGCGGGGGGGCGTCTCGGGTATGTCTCCATCCCGTCAGTCGAGCGCCCCGAAATCTTCGCCACTCTTAAGCTTCCCGAACACGTCTCCAAGGAGACCACTCGAAATTACACCGATCGCATCACGACGGCTGCAGAACAAATGCGGGAGGAGTTCCTTGATCCTGAGAAAGGGCCCATTGTCACAAATCACTGGCGCCTTCTTGGCACCGACTACCCGGGCCGCCCCTATAACAAGGCATACTCCGTCGTCTTTCTCGGACTGATGCCCTCTGGCCTACGGTCCGAGGCTGGGCCCAGCAACGACGCGGTTATGAAACGCTGGCGGGAATTGATTGGAGAGCTCCCTGCTAACGCCACTCTCAAGATCAGGACCCAAAAAACCCGAGGAGACGATGGAGAAAAGGAAACCGACCCCCTTGAAATGGAATTACGTGGCCCTAATTCAGAAATGAAACAGGAGATTGCCCGTAAAACCGAGGAGCTTCTTGAGGGCTACGATGGGATTGCTAACGCATGGGTCAATCAGCGAGCCAATCAGACAGAGGTGGAACTCTCGCTCACTCCCCGGGGGACGGAACTTGGCATCACTCAGCAAACCCTCGCCTACCAGGTGAGGAGGGCCTTCTATGGTGAAGAGGCTCAGCGCGTTCTTCGCGGCCATGAGGAGTATCGTGTAATGGTGCGACTCCCCAAGAAGCAGAGAGAAACTTTCAATACCTTGGAGAAAATGAAAATCCGGACTCCTGCAGGAGCCGAGGTTCCCCTCTTTACCATAGCCAAGATCGACTTTGTCCAAGCCCCTACATATATCGAACGGAATGACAAGGCCGAGGTCATCCGGATCGGAGGAGAACCAACAGACAGGAACGTGGATCTCGTTCGTATTGCAGATTCGCTCAAACCCCAGCTTCGAGAACTCCTACGTGGAAGCGAGGATCTTCAGTTCGTCTTCAGGGGAGCAGTCGCAGAAGCTGAGGAGACAAAAAAACGTCTCATAATTGGTAGCATCGCGCTGATGTTCGCGCTCTTCGCCCTCCTGGCTATTCCGTTTCAATCAATCCTGCAGCCTCTCTACATTCTTGCTGTCGTTCCGTTTGGCGTCATCGGCGCGCTCCTTGGCCATATGATCATGGGTGTGACACCCTCGGACCTGTCTCTCTTTGGAATTATCGCTATGGCTGGGGTAGTGGTAAACGATTCCCTCGTGATGGTAGACGACATTAATCAACGGGTTCGGCGGGGCACTACGCTTCTTGATGCAGTACAGCAATCCGGTTGTCAGCGCTTCCGTCCGATCTTTCTCACCTCGGTCACCACCTTCGTCGGATTGATGCCCCTGATGTTTGACAATTCGCTTCAAGCCCAATTCCTCATCCCCATGGCAGTTTCTTTGGCCTTCGGAGTCCTTTTTGCAACAGGCATTACTCTCCTTCTCATCCCGTGTGTGCTCGTAGTTGCAGATGACCTGAAGAGCGCATTACGTAAATTCAGCTCATGGTATGGCAGGCCATTCAGGGACCTCGGCAAGCCATGACGTAGATATCGGATGAAAGAGCCTGAGTGTCGCAGCACACTTCTTTGCTCCGCATTAAGGCAACGGCAAGAGTTCGCTTGGTTTTTATTGGAGCGGCTGTGAACCGGCAGCCAGCAATTTTCTGTGGAATACTCCCCCAATAGTGTATTCCAAGAGAGCTTTCCATGAAGACACACAAGGCCCTTGCCTATTTCCTGCTGCTCCAGCTTCACGGCTCTCTGCTGGCAGAACAAAAAGAACGCTCCCCTAATATCGTAATCCTCATGGCCGATGACCTCGGCTACAATGACCTTTCCGCATATGGTCATCCTAAAATCAAAACTCCCGTTCTTGATCAACTGGCGCGGGAGGGAGTTAAGCTCACCAGTTTTTATGCTGGAGCAACGGTATGCACGCCTTCCCGCATGGCTCTCCTTACCGGCGCCTACCCAGCCCGCCTTGGCTGGTCCAAGGGTGTGATTGGCCACATCATGAAGAAGGGACAGGGCCTGAGCCCAGACGCCCTCACTATGCCGGAGATCTTCAAAGCTGCCGGTTACCGGACTGCGATGTTTGGCAAATGGCACCTCGGAGACGAACCGCCGCTCCGCCCCCACCAGCAGGGGTTCGAGACCACCTTCTATCTGAACAAGAGCAACAATCAGACCAAGGAGCTATGGAGAGATGACGAGGTCATCGAGAATCCTTTCACCAATCGACTCCTGAGTGAACGCTTCACCAATGAGGCAATCAAATTTATCGAATCTAATCGGGATCACCCATTTTTTCTCTATCTTCCTCATACGGCCCCTCACTTTCCGCTCGAGGCACATCCAGACTGGAAGGGAAAATCCCAATTCGGCGTCTTTGGTGATGTCGTTGAGGAACTGGATCATCGGATCGGCCAACTACTGGATGCTCTTAAGAACGCAGAACTGGAAAAGAACACTATTGTCGTGTTCCTTTCCGACAACGGGCCGGAACCCCTTACCCGGGCATCCAGAGCTGATCCCTTCCGAGGAAAGAAATGGTCAGCCCTTGAAGGCGGCACCCGCGTCCCATGCATCATTCGACATCCAGGGCTTATCCCTCCTGACTGGGAAAGTGCGGCTTTGATTTCGGCGATCGATCTTCTTCCCTCTCTTGCTCATGCATGCGGGATCGACCTCCAACAACACAGTCAGGGAAATCCCATCATCGACGGATTGAATGTCTGGCCCACACTCCAAGACGACAAGGAAGCTCCCCATCCGCGTCAGGATCTCCTTTATTGGCATGGAGCAGATGGATTTCAGGCCATCAGAAAGGGGTCATGGAAACTCTTCCCCAATCGGCGTCACGCCGGCCTGAAGGGTTCTGGACCCGCCCTTTTTAACTTGGAAAAGGATCTTCAGGAGAAGCTTGATGTTAGCATGGAGCACCCTGTCAAAGTTGCCGCCCTGAAAAAACTCGCCGAACTTCGCCTCTCGGAAATCGAAAAGAACAAGATCGCCCTCGGAGAAACAAAGTGACATAGTGGCGCCGAGTCATGTCTCAAAAAGTCCTTCTTATTCTTATTGCTATCGGCTCGTTTGCAATCGGAGTCGCTGCGGACCGCCTCCTGCTCATATCGAGCGAAGAAACTGCGACAAAGACTACGGGCCCTTTATTACAGACTGCCAGAAAGAGCCAGCCGAGCCGCGGGCGAACAGAGGCGAACAACTCCGCCCCATCCGAAAACCGTTCGAACAACTCTGGAGAGGATTCGACTCCTGGAGATAAATTCCATCGGCTCATCGAACAAATTGAGAGAAGCCAACCCACGAACTTTGCAGCTCTGGGACGGAGCATTCTTTCCATGCCTCCCGGCCCACAACGGCGCCGCGCCCTTCACCGGCTTGCATCTCGATGGGGTCGCAGCGACCCTCAGGCTGCTCTCCGCTGGAGTGAGGATCTGACAGGGCGCGATCAGTTCGCCACCATGGAAGACATTCTCCGCCACTGGTCCGATGAAGATCCTGCCGCAGCAGCAGACTATCTTACCCAGCTACCAGGCTCGGAGCATACCATGCACCTCCTCCGCGATCTGAGCCACCGCTGGGCTGAGTCTGATCGCACCGCTGCCCTGGAGTGGAGCATGGCCCTCGAAAATCCGGCCCTCCGAATGCGCGCCATCCGGGGGGTAGCCTCCTCATGGGCTGAGAATGACCCAGCTGGGGCAGCGAACTTCACCACGGACTCTCTTCAGACCGTTAATGAACGACACCATGTTCTTGAAGCCGTAGCCCGCCGATGGGGCGAGCAGGACCTCCAAGGCGCATTGGAGTGGGCTCGCGGCCTCGAAGCCGGAGACCAGCAGCGAGCCACCCAGTCCGTGCTCCGGCTTGTTGCCGAGCACAATCCCTCCGAGGCGGCAAACATCTACCAGAATATCGCAGCCGAATTACCTCAGAATGGACCAATCAGCCGCGAATATAGACATATGGCCCAGGAAGTGGCCAGAGTCTGGTCCTCTTCAGACCCAGTTGAGGCCGCGCAATGGGCTCTCGGCCTGCCAGAGAGAGGATCTATTAGGCGTGAGGCAGTTGGCGACGTCACCGAGCAATGGATGCGCATTGACAGCATGGCAGCCGGGGAATGGATTAACTCTCTTCCAGCGGGTCGTACGAGGGACGGGGCATCGGAACGAGTGGTCCATATGACCACCAACAGCGACCCGGGCACGGCGTTCGAATGGGCTCAAAGCCTGAGTGAAGACCACCGCCGCTTCGGCCTCATCCATCATACTCTCACCGAGTGGAGTGTTGTTGACAGGCCCGCTGCCCGCCAAGCTCTTATGACAGCCGATATCCCCGCCGAGGTCAGACAGCGATTCGGAGAGGAACTGGGACTCTCTCCTGCTCCTGCCCCGCCAACCGGAGGAGAATCAGGAACGAAATAAGTGAAGTCCTTGCAAAATTTCCCTCAGGGCTCAGTCGCTGACTCCGCAATCCAAGTTTGGATGTAGTCCTGATCAGCCTCACTGAGGGAGTTCAAAGAGATAGTGAAGGATTTCCCATCTTTGCGGGCAATGGTGACCTTCGACCCCTTGCTACTAACGATCCGGGCTTCGATTGTTCTACCAGACTTGTTGGTAAAAACTCTCAGTGGCTCCTGTGGCAAATCATCCCCCTCTTCAACCTGCAGGCGGCAACCATCCAGAAAATCGAAAACCTCAGTCATCAATTTGGGGTTCCGATAAAACGTCGTTCCATGGTTGCCTCCGGCGATCTCCTTGTAAACGTGCTTGGCGTTTGTCTCTTTCATCCTCCGGGCGAAAGGACGAACCATTTGAACAGGAACAGTGGTATCCTGATCACCAGTTACAACCATCATGGGTGCGGTGATCTTCTCAAGGATATCGTGACTACCCATGTAGGCAGGTGACATTGGAACAAGCGCTGCCCAGATATCAGAATAAGCTGCTCCGAGATGAATTGTTCCTCCTCCACCCATGGAGTGCCCTGCGAGGTAGATCCGAGAGGAATTGACATTAAACTCCTTACGCACAATCCCTAGAACGTTAAGGACATCTTTTTCACTCAACTCGCCAAGGTTTTCTGGATCGCCGGCACGCCCACCGAGAAGACCACCCTTTCCCTTACCCTGACTGCCATACCAGCCTCTTTCATTGTAACCGAAAGGCGCAACAACGATATAACCCCTCTTTTCTGCCTCTGCAGTGACGCCCTGATAGCGTATCACCTGCTGGGGATTACTTCCAAGACCATGCAGCAGCACCAGCAGGGGCGCCGGTTTTGTTTTCTTATAGTCGGAGGGGACATAGAGCGCGTATTCGATATCCTTACCAGCCTCCTTGAAGGAGTAGCTCCTTTTCTGGATTTCACCCAAATCCCCCTGAGCGGGAAGCAACCCTGTGAAACTGGCCAATACCAGCCCACAGACAAACAACGTAAGAGACCCCTTCATCTTTACTCAGATCTGCGGCCTCCACCCGTAAATGCTTCCATCATCCGCAACCCCTGAGTTACCTGCCTGATCGTACGGCTCTGCGAGGAATTGAAGGCCTCGACCTGTTCTGGAGAAAGCACACTGTTCACCCCCGAGCTCATCGCCTCCTGATTAGACTGCCAGTCTGTCTCAAGACGATCGGCTATTCCAGGCTCGTCCAGTTGATTCAAGACTCCCCTACCCTGCCACCTCTCGGTCATGCCAGTTTGCTGTCTGGCCTCATACATGACTTCGACAAGCTGCGCTTCCTGCTCCGATGTAAGCGGGACTCCTGCCCCTTCCATCGCGCGCCTTAAACCCTGAACCTGCTCATATTCTTCAAGCCTGCTCTCATAGTTCTGGTAGCGCTCCCAGTCTGAGTCATCATTGAGAAACTCCTTCATAGCCGCAGAGCGCTCGCTGTTTTCCGCCTCCCACTCTTCAAGAATCTTCTCCCGATCTCCGTCCGCAGCCGTCATCAACTCACCCCAGAGGGCATCCTCAGCACCTGCCGACGCTCCCGCAATCTCGAGAAAATAATCGCGGTCCTCTTCGCCGAGAGCCAAGTCTTCAACCAACGGCCCAAAAAGCCTTCCCGCCTTTCTTTTATTTTGGGCTTCCTGCATACGCTTACCGGCATCGCTCTCAGCCCACTGTCGAAACATATCACCGAGCACCCTTCTGCGCTCTTCGCCCCTGTCTGCCTCATCCTCTTCCTGATCTGGATCACTATTCGCAGGCGCCCGGCCACTCTTTGCGGGACCAGAAGGGCGGGATGACGCCACCGCAGCCGACGCAACCGGAGCTCCCGGTATACGAGTTGCGCTTTTTGCCGGCTTCTCCTGCTCCAAATCAGCAACCTGTTCCTTCAGCTTAGTAAGCTGCCCCATTGCCATTACCACCACAACAGCAAGCAGCGCACTCACCGCCGTTGATATTATAAATCCGAGTTTCATATCCTTTACTCCTTCACCGTTAGCACACCCTCAGGGTTCAGACCACCCCGTAATCCGCCGATTCTGAAAGAATACACGTCCAACCTCACTCCATCTAAATTTGGCAACTTCACCACCTCACCCCTTGGATTCATTGCTTTGCCGCCCTCCCTAATTCGGGCAAAAAGCTGTCCTCTCGATCTTCATGCGGACTTACCTCACACTTTTCCTCTTCGCTCTCATGAGCATCCAGTCGGGCGCCGGGAAGAGCCAAAACTCCTCCGGAAGGTTCTCTCAGGATCTCGCTGAACTATTCCTGGTAGCAGGCCTCGCTGATCTTCTGATTTCCGATGAGGGCAACAAAATCACGAGCCGGGGAAGGGATAGCGGCTGGCAATACCTGCAGCGCCACGGATGATTTCAGTTATAATGTTGGCTAAAACTCAGTGCACATACACGACCTCAACGCCACAATCCTCCGACTCCTCGGCACTGATCACCTCCGCCTCACCTACAGATTCCAG
>MDTA01038705.1_pt1 | contig 18162 bp, 14 predicted proteins | sample 811151 | NCBI WGS metagenome assembly MDTA01 (sample SAMN05326648, study PRJNA326480) | marine metagenome | isolation source: seawater | place: Indian Ocean: South | collected 2010
AAAAAAGTAAAATTTATTTATTCAGCATTTATTTTATTACTTATTTTTAGCAATGGATTATTTGCAGATATTTTGTGGAGACTATTAGAAAATCCATGGAAAAGATTAGATTATTCTTTAGTTACTCCTTCGGATGGAATAGTTGTTTTAAGTAGCATAAGGCATTTGCCTCTAGGTAATACAAAAATAATTGAATGGTATGATCCAGATAGATTTCTTGCTGGAATAGATCTTTATAAGGCGAATAAATCAAATAGATTGATTTTTACAGGAGGAATAAATCCTTTAACTTCAGAATTACCTCCAGAAGGAGATATCTATGTCAGGGAAGCTATTTCAATGGGAATTCCAAAAGAAGACTTATTTACCACATATCCCGTTAATAATACTCTCCAGGAAGCTAAAGCAATTAAAAAATTACTTAACGATGAATCACCCTTAATTAAAAAGAGAATAATTCTAGTAACAAGTGCATATCACATGAAAAGGGCAAAAAAAGTTTTTGAGAGTGAGGGGATAAGTGTTCAACCATATCCTGTAGATTTTAAAAGTAATAAGAATTTTTTTGCTTCATTGCGTAATCCATTAAGCTGGATGCCCAGTTCCTCTTCTTTAAATAAAAGCTCTAATGCAATTAGAGAAATTCTTGGAAGATTTATCTATGGAGCTTGGAGATAGATTATTTAATAAACCTTTTAATTAGCGATTATTTAGTGATTATTTTTATATCTAAGATAGTTTTTATATCATTTAGGTGCAATTCTGAGACTTATTTCGATTACTGTCTTTCACCTTAATACAGTATATACTTACAGATTTGGATTCTTACGTTTCCAAAGTTGATAAGCAATTTAACTAAACTATTTATTATGTTATGTGCACTAATTAAAAAAATTAAAATTTTAAACATTATAAGAAATTATAATTAATTCTTTTACTTTTTATATCCAATTGCAACCCAATAAGGTTCATTGTCTCTAAATTCAATTGATGATAAACCAGATTCATTCATCATTTCTTTTATTTCTTTTTTCGTAAACCTTTTTTCTAGTTTGGTACCGAAACGATCTAATGCATCTGTTTCCATAACATAAAAACTATAATTTTTATATTGAGATAAAGGAATATTCTTAGTATCTAAACCTAAATATTCTAATAAATAGGAAAGTTTTGCCAATGGCAAATATATAATAAAAGCAATTAATTTAGTAAATAAAACTTTTAGATTGAAAGGCATTGTTGAAATTAACCTTCTAATTAAGTCAGTACAAATCCATATGCCTCTAAACCAAAAAGGTTTATTGTCAAATCTATAATAAAGATAAACCAGAAATGGGGCATTTCTTCTTAATTTGGATACACAACTCCTCATCGCTTTTTTTGTATCAGGAATATGATGAAGGACTCCAAGACTATATCCAAAATCTTGTGAATTCTCTGGAATTTTGGAATCATCAATTGAAGAACATTCAAAAAAGCAATTTGAAAATTCAGACAAATTATTTTTAGCAGTATTAAGTGCCTTGTTACTGGGATCAAGACAAATTAATTCTTTTACTTTTGGTGCCACAAATTTTGCCCACCTACCGCTTCCACATCCTGCATCAAACCCTACTGATTTTTTATTGAGAATATCTTTTGGGAAGATAGAAAAATATTTTGAAAAAATTTCTTCAAAATTTGTTTTTGAATGATCCTGTTTGTACAAATCCCATTCATTACCAAAATCTTCAACAACATTCTCCTGATAATTTTCCATACAAAATAAAAGGTAAATATAATTATTTAAGAATTAAATTATCCCATAGAAAAGGGCAATAAAAGTAAAAAGAAGCATCATTGATACAACTCTGAATGCTGAACTATGATCCAGTAATCCCTCAATGAAGAAACTCTTTTCAGTAGATACGTGCAGAGTTAAATTCTCACGATTCCCATTTAGATAAGAAAATTAAGTGGAGCAGAGCGGATTTGAAACGCTGCCCCCTGCGTGCCATGCAGATCACCAACTAATCCATAACAAGTTTTTGAAGGCATTTCTGGCAATTTGATCACAGGGCTGCTCGTATTTATAACAACATTCACGATACAAGACAAATTAACCATTTTTTTATTTTGGATTATTAATTTTAAATATCTCTTTCTTTGACCACTAAATACATATCAACCTGCAGTTATACTTTCATTTAATTCATTAAAATCATCATCTAAAAAATCTTCTTTTTTGCTATCTTTCAATTTTAAATTTCAGTAATGCTGATTAAAGTATTCTGATTTTCTCTACTCAATAAATCATCTTTCATCTCTCCAATTTTTCTATTAGAGGTTCATTAAGAAAGCGAGAAGAACCACAAATCAAAATTGTTCTAAAAGGATATAGGACCATAAAAATTAATTGATTAAAGTGAAAAAATACTTTTATTTAACTTTAAAGTACTCAATGACTGGTTTCAAACCATATAAATATGGATATATATTATCAAAAGTAATGATAAATTTAATTACTTAATGATATAATTTTTTTACTAAATTTTATGCAAATAATTCTATTTAATTTACTTACCCCTTCATGAATAATAAAACTAATAAAGAAAAAGTAATAATTCTTGGCGCAGGATCACCTCATATGGGGAATAAACCTACAGCTCTATTTGAAACTGGTTCTGGGAAAATGATAATGCATTGGTTACTTGATGCACTAAATAAAGATAATAGATCTATCGAATTTATTGCAGGTTATAAAGCAGAAAAGATAAAAGAATACTTCCCAGAAATTTCATTATCAATCAATCAAGATTGGAAATCCATGCATAGTACAGGTTCTTTTTTATCTAGTAGTTTAGAAAAAAATATGCCTACTATAGTAAGTTATGGGGATATATTGTTCAGAAAGAATATTGTTAATAAACTAAGAAGCTCTAAAAAACCTATTTCAATTGCATGGGATAGTATGTGGAATCCTGATATAAATATAAAAAGTAAAAAGATTAGTGAAAAAATACAAGTTAAGAATAAAAATGTTTTAAGAATTGGTGTTGATATAAAAAACGAACTTTCTGACGGCAAATTTATTGGCTTAGCAAGATTTAATGCAGAAGTAATCAATGAAATTATAAGTATTAAATCTGAAATATCAAAATTAATGGAGGGAGAACAATTATCATTCTTTATTGAATATTTAAGAACAAAAGGGTATGAAATTGAAGCATTTGATGTAAAAGGCGAATGGGCAGAAGTTACTAAATCTAGTGATATAGCTTCATTTATTCTTGGTACCAAAGCAAAAACTTTAGAAAGATTAAGTAAGGTTGTAAAACTATCCAAGATACAAGATCAAATTACATTTACAAAAGATTCATGGGAAAAAAATCCTTTAGAGATAGTTGAAAAAATATTAAATTTATTAGGTTCGGAAAAAGAATTGATAATTAGATCAAGTTCGAAAAGCGAGGATAGTTTTACTTCTGCAAATGCTGGTAAATTCAAAAGTATTCTGAATGTCAAGCCTGATAAAAAAATTGAAAAAGAAATAAATGAAGTAATAAGTTCTTTTGGGGAAAATGCAGATAAAAAGGATGAAGTTCTTGTTCAACCTATGCTAGTAAACGTCCAAGCAAGTGGAGTCATTTTTACCAGAACTTTAGAGAATGGATGTCCCTGGTATATTATTAATTATGAAGAAAGCAAAGACACTTCTTCAATAACTAGTGGTAATAGTAAAAATCACAAGACTTGCGTTATTAGAAGAGATAAATTTTATGGAATTGAGAATCCATCCTGGATTAACAATCTTCATCGTTCAATTCTTGAAATAGAACAATTAGTAAATTACAATTCCTTAGATATTGAATTTGCTATAGATTCAGATAATGTAGTCAATTTATTACAAGTAAGACCTTTAGTAAAAAAACATAAAAATCTGCTAAACGATGATGTATTTTTAAAAAAAATAGACGTGGCTCATATCACGTGGCAAAGACTAGTAAAATCTCCTCCTCATATTCCTGGTGATGCAATGCCAGCATATGGACTTATGCCAGATTGGAATCCTGCTGAGATAATTGGAACGGCACCTGGTGAACTTTCTCTAAGTCTTTATAGACATTTAATTACTGATGAAATATGGGCTAGACAAAGAGCAGAATTTGGATATAGAGATGTCAGACCAGCCCCATTATTGGTAACTTTTTCTGGAAGGCCATACGTTGATATTAGACTAAGCTTTGCATCTTTTATACCCAAAAATTTACCTGATAAGTTAGCGGGAAAGTTACTTAAATATTATTTGAATTTTTTAAAGAATAATAAAATTTTTCATGACAAAATCGAATTCAAAGTTGTTAGCACCTGCATTTCTCCAAATAAAAAAGAATGGATAGAAAAATTGAATAAATCAAAGAATTTTTCAAGTGATGAAATCTTGCTTTTAGAAAATGAATTAAAATTAATTACCCTAAATGCTTTTTCAAAACCAAAACAATTTTTAAAAGGAATTGAAGAATTAAAACAAAAGAATTTTGAAATATTGAATTCAACTTTAGAGCCATTAGAAAAAGCCAGAATACTAATTGAAGACTGTAAAAATTTAGGTACCCTACCTTTTGCACATCTAGCAAGATGTGGATTTATCGCTATCACCTTACTTAATGATGCTGTAACTGCAGGGATCATCTCAGAAGATGCTAAAAACTCTTTTTTAAATAGCATTGAAACAATAAGCAAAGAATTTAAGAGAGAAGGCCTGATAGCTAAATCTAGTAAAAAAACTTGGGAAAAATTCGTTAAAAAGTATGGTCATCTCCGACCAGGAACTTATGATATTAACTCCAAAAGATATGATAGTGATGATGGTTTTTTATTGAGGATATGCTCAGAATCTGAAGAAAAAACTTCTGAAAAAGTAATATCTCCAGATATTTGGAGAAAAGAAAGATATAACTTTTTTAATTCTTTAAAAAATATAGGTTTACCAGATGATGAAAAAGTTGTTGAAGAATTTTTATATAAATCCATTGAAGGTAGAGAGTATGCAAAATTTGTCTTTACAAAAAATCTCTCAGACGCTCTAGAACAAATCGCAATTTTTGGTAAAAGTTATAACCTAAATAGAGAAGAGTTAAGTAACTTGAATATTTATGATATTTTGAAATTAAGAGAAACTGAAGATGAAGAAGATCTAATAAAAAAAGAGCTTAAAACCATAGCAAAAAAAAATAATGCCAAAAAAGAAATCTCTAGTAAATTACAACTACCAAACCTAATATTCTCTAATAAAGACTTAGATTTATTTTTTATAGACTCTAATATACCTAATTTCGTAGGAACCAAAATAATAACAAAAAACTTTGTAGTTATTAAAGAAAATGGTGTTACGGATTTTTCAAAAATAAGTAATAAAATAGTTTTGATAGAAAGAGCTGACCCAGGATATGATTGGTTGTTTTCTCAAGATATAGCTGGACTTGTTACCTTATATGGTGGTGCTAATTCTCATATGGCAATTAGATCTGCAGAATTTGACTTACCTGCTGCTATAGGAGTTGGAGAAAAAATATATAAAGAATTAATTAATTCAAATTTAATTCAATTAGATCCTGTAAAAAAAATAATAAAAGGTCTCAAATGAAAAAGATACTAATTACGCAAAGAATTGATCTAATTAAAGAAATAAAGGAGGAAAGAGAGTCTTTGGATATAAGATTGATGAAAATGTTTTCCAGAATAGATATGTTACCAATTCAAATATCTATTGCTGCTTCAAAGGATAAGAAAGATATCCAAAACTATATAAGTTCTTTATGTCCAGATGGAATCTTATTAAGTGGTGGGAATGATTTAGGTCAATATCCAGAAAGAGATAATTTAGAAAAAGAGATTCTGCATTTATCTGAAAGAGAAAATATACCAATATTTGGAATATGTAGAGGCCTACAAGTTTTAAATTTTTTTTGCGAGGGTTCTTTAATAAAAGTTAATGGCCATTGCAATACTAGACATAAAATTTATGGGGAAGAAGAATTTAACAATCGGGTAGTAAATAGCTTTCATAATTATGGGGTTTTTGAACAAAACTTAGGAAAAGATCTTAAACCTTTAGCAAATTCTAATGATGGCTGTATTGAAGCAATAAGGCATACAAAACTTCCATGGATGGCAATAATGTGGCATCCAGAAAGAGAATCGACTTTAAACAACGAAGATCTCAAAATTATTAAAGAACATTTTAACTAGCACAATGAAGGTATTAATTTTAGCAGCAGGTTCTGGGACTAGATTAAAGGATTTAACAAAAATAAATCCTAAATGTTTAGTAGAGGTTAATAATAAACCTTTACTTGAATATCAATTAGAAATTCTTAAAAAGAATAAATTGTCAAATATTTATTTAGTAGGTGGATATCAATATAAAAAAATAAAATATCCAAACATAAAATTGTTTATAAATAAAAGTTATGCTTCAACTAATATGGTTTACACTCTATTTTGTGCAAAAGAAATCTTTGAAGATAATGAAGATGTCCTTGTTACTTATGGAGATATACTATATCAGAATAATATTATTCAAAAATTAATTAATTCAAAAGAGGAAATAAGTTTAACAATTGATTTAGATTGGAAAAGTTATTGGGAAAAAAGGATGGATAATCCCTTACTCGACGCTGAGACTTTAAAACATGATTTAAATTTTAATATTAAGGAATTAGGCAAAAAGCCAAAAAGTTATTCAGAAATAAATGGTCAATATATGGGATTAATCAAAATAAGAGCTGACATTGCAAAAAATATTTTTCAAATCTGGGACGAAATGGATCGTAAAAAAATATATGATGGTAAAAATTATAATAATATGTATATGACAACTTTTCTACAGCATCTAATTGATATAGGAATAACTGTTAAAGGTTTACCTGTACATGGAGGCTGGGCAGAAATTGATACGCCATTAGATATTAGAGTTGCTGAAGAAATGATAAGTACAAAACAATTGAACTTTACTTAAAAAGTTAACTACTATAAAAATCTTATTAGATCTATATAAAAAACAATTTGGTAATATCTACATTATGAAAATAAAAAAATATTTTTAAGATTTTTTTAATATCTTAGAGTTTAGAATTGCATAATAAGATTAGAAAACTTTACTTTCAATTAAAGCGGACTTAAACAGGTGCTCCTCTGAAAACCATGCAGTTGCTCTACCAGCTGATATATAGCCCCTAATCGTTAATTTTTAAGTAATTACAATAAATCTCACATAACCATTCTTTTATATTTAACAAATGTAAAATACATAAGATAGTTTCTTTTTTAAGTTTTTATATTAAAACTCTCGCATTAGATTAATTAATTTTTTTAATTTACCTTGAGGAGTTTTTCTTCTCTAAAAAAATTTATTTTTAAAGAATGTGGTCAATTTATATTTTTTATTATTATCTATGCTATAAATGTTTATGTTCTTAGTAAAAAAATACTAGAAATTTAATCTGGATAAAGAATTAAATATTAATAGCCTTAAAAAAGAATTAAATTATTTGAATTCAACTAAAATGAAAAAATATAAAAAATTCAAAAAGTTAATCAAGAATTTGAGGGAAATATCATTTGACCTCGTGATATTTTGTTTGGATAAAATGATATCCAACTCAAATCATTTTGTTCTTGGAGCTGATGGTGGAAAAAGATATGCAGATAACACAAGATATTTTTTTGAATGGTTGCTTCTTGAACAAAATGAAATAGCATATTGGATTACAATTGATAAAAGTATAAAAAAATTTAGTGATAAGCTTTCTAATAAAAAGTTGAATGAACATATCATCTATAGATGGAGTTTGAAAGGAATTTGGTTAATAGCAAGATCTAAATATGTTATTTGCTCTCATAGTACTAATGGTTCAGATGTATGCAGATTTATAAACAAAACTAAAAAACTAATAAGTTTATATCATGCTACACCTTTTAAAAAAATGCCCTTTACTCCAAAATGCAAAATAAGAAAATTTATTGGAGCAAAATATCAACCAGATCTATTTATTATTCAATCCCCATGCGAGGTAAAAATATACTCAGAAGCCTATGAATTAAAAAAAGATATTTTTGCGCTTATGGGTTATCCAAGAGTTGTAGCATTAGCCCTTAATTACAATCCTGAACCTTATATTTTGTGGTGTCCAACATTTAGAGATAATATGGATCAAGAATACTTTGAAGAAAATGTTTACCCTAAAAAAGAGGAATGGAAAGCTATTAACGAATACTTATTAAAAACTAATCAAAGACTAATTATAAAAGAACATCCTTACAGTACTAGCTCACCAGCAGAATTAATAGATGGTTTGGACATGATTGAAATAGGTTCAAAAAGCAAAGACATAAATTTTTATCTTTCTAAAGCATCACTATTAATAACAGACTATTCGTCTGTTTTCTTTGATTTTTTAAGTATCGGAGGGAAAGTAAATCTTTTTGCTCCTGATCTTAATTGGTATAAAGACACATCAAATAGAGGCCTAATGCCGGGATATATTGATATTATTAGGAAAAATCAAATGGAATCGCTAATAAAGGCTATATCAAAATCATCACCAAATCTGAAAAATGATATTATTAATTTATTAGGGCCTTTTAAAAGGGTAAATAAAAATACAAACTTTAAAATATACGAAAGAATTAAATCTATATAGAGTAATAGATCAAAAAAATAATTAATAATATAGTTTGGCAAATTAATATACAGATGTAAAATTATTCTTGCTATTTATGCATTATCACTACGATATTTTACAAAACAAAATCCTTCTATAAGGCAAATCAAATCAAAGCTCATTTTTAATAATTTGTTAACTAATTCAGTAGGAATAATTTATCTTCTGTTTTAACACATTGTTTATTTTTTAATTTACAACCCTTTAAATTCTAAATTCAAGAAAAAAATATTATTGGATTAATTCTTTATAACTTCTCAATTTAAATTAGTAGTTCAATTTTTAGAGCTTCATTAATCGGTTTAAGAAAAAAATCTACTACAAATAATAATTGGGCGATTTTCCTAATTCTTTAAAAATTTAATTTTTAAATCTTGATAAGTTTTGTCTTCTTTAATGTTATAAGTTTCAAAAGAAATTTCCTCTTTAAATCCACTCATTGAATTCTCATAGCTTTTAATTACCTCTGAAGAGGAAGTAATGGCATATAAATTATGAGATTGGAAGGCAAAGAAAATACTATCTCTTCCATTACTGCAAACAATGCCAGTAATAAAAATATTTGGGACTTAAACTTTAGCGATAAAAGCTATAAATTGACTTGGTAGGGTGATACTTCATTTATTTAAGACGCTATATTAAATATCCCAATATTCAATGAGAGGTTTTGATATAAATAATGATTATATAATTCGGCTTAACAAGGTCGATTAACTTGTAAACAAAAGTTTTAAATAAAAGATAAATAATCTGTATAAAGAAAAGGATCTTAAAAAGCCATTAAGAATTATATTCACTAAATTTAACTACCTTAAAATTCATTTATATAAAACATTTCTACAGAGAAATCTTAATGAAGAATATTAACGAAATTTATTAAGCCTAGTTATGGTTAATTTAATCCTGTTTCAAAATTTATTAAGTAAGTTCCTCTCAATTTTTGTTTTAAAAACATCTAAAATTGCCTTATTAAGCAAACTATTTTTTGAAAACATATAGCACCATAATCTCTCAAAATAATGAGCTTCAATTGGATGTTCATGCTTATCAAGAAAATTCAATAATTTGAGATAAAAATTTTTTTGATATTGTTGTACTGCCTCTTTTCTAACTGAGAAACAGCCTCCATAACTAGTAGGTACGAATAATGATATATTTGGAAAAAGTTGCTTTGAAAATTTCCTAAAACCTAATTTATTTTTGGAGATTTTTCCTTGATTCCAACTTTTTTTATATCTTTTATCCCAAGGTATTGATAAATTATCATTATTCCAATGAAAAGGGGTTAGCAAACCAAATCTACTTGCACAAAATGATTCTTTTTCTAAACCTTTTATATATTTAGAAATATCTTGAAATGCCATACAACCAAGATCATCAATCCTTCCTTGAAGAAAAATTATATTATCAGATAAATCTTCATAATTCTTATATATATGATAAACCCAAGTATGAGATTCCCTTCCAACATTTGGAAGATTTATAAATTTACTTTGTTTAATAGTTGCAGGGATTTGAAATTGTTGTCCTTTATTATAGATAAATAAATTGGCTTTCAAACTTAATTTATTTATCCATTCTAGATTTTCGTTATAACGAGAAATGACTATAGAAGTAGTCATAATTTAGAATAATAATATATAAATTAGCACTTAATAAAACCTTATGGTTAATACTAAAAAAATTTTAGTTGTTGGAGCTGGTTTTGCGGGAGCAACTATTGGAAGAATATTAGCTGAGAATTCATATAAGGTTACTATTATCGATAAAAGAAACCATATTGGAGGCAATGCATATGATTATTTAAATCAAAGAAATGAAAGAATTCATAAATATGGACCTCACCTACTTCATGGGAATAAAGATTCTCAAGCAATTAAATTTTTAAGTAGATTTACTTCGTGGGTTAAATATGAGCATAAAGTAAGAGCATTATTATCTAATAAAAAAACAACTCCTTTACCAGTAAATAGAACTACATTAGAGGATGTTTATAATATAAAATTAAAAGATGAAAAGAAGACCAAAGAATTTCTTGATAAAATTAGAGTTATTAAACTAATTCCCAAAAATTGTGATGAACTTTTCCTCTCAAATGTAGGAGAAAAATTAAGCAATATTTTTTTTAGGCCTTATACAAAAAAAATGTGGGGTTTAGACCCTAAAGAATTAAAAGTTGGCATTGGTGCTAGATTGCCAGTCCGAACAAATATTGATGATAGATATTTCACTGATTCATTTCAGTATTTGCCTATAAATGGGTATACATTTATGTTTAAAAATATCATAGAACATGAAAATATTTGTATTAAATTGAATACAGAATTTGAAAAATCAATGCTAAATGATTATTTTCATTCTTTTTTGTGTATGCCAATAGATAGTTATTTTAATTATTGTTTTGGAGAATTACCATACAGATCTTTAATATTTATAAATAAGGAAAAAAGAAATTTAAGACTTGATGCACCTCAAATTAATTTCACAGATAATTCAAAATTCACCAGAATGTCTCAATGGAATTTATTACCAAATTGTCCAAATAAAAATAATTATTTAAATACAATTACTTATGAACAACCTGTTGATATATCTCTAAATAAGGGCGAATATTATTATCCAGTTCAAACCCCAAAATCTTCTGAAATATATAAAAAATATAAGAACATATCTGAAAATTATAAGAACATAACTTTTTGTGGAAGAACAGGCCTATTTAGATATATTGATATGGTACCAGCAGTTACTCTTCATATGAAAATTGCACATGATTTTTTATCTGAAAATAAAAAAGAATAAATTAAAGTTCTCCATTTTACTTTTTGATGATCATATTGATAAATGATAAAATTTTTTAATAAATAAAATTTTTATAAAAACTAAATATATTAAAAAACCTATATAAATATTTTTTATATTTGGGATATCAATTTATGAACCAAAAACAATTGTTTAGAAAATTATGCTTAATATTAATTATGAAAGAAGAAAATTAAAATATGATTAAAAAATTTTTATTATTTATTTTAATTTTAATTCCTGCATTAAATTTAAAAGAATTTGTTAAAGCAGAAAGAATCATATCGAAGGATCATATTAAGAGAAGAAATGTTAAAGAATTAGAATGGAATTTAATAGAATCAAATCTTAATAATTTTAAGCCTGTTTGGCAATTATTAGATGAGAATGAAATCAATGAGAATACTTTTCGTGAACAAAATATAAAACATTCAAAAAATAAAACTACGATAAATAGTTTGAATAGATCTATAGTAATTAATGATTTAATCGGTCCAGATGTAAGCTGGATAGTACCTCTTGGATTAAAGTGGAGTTCTCTATATCGTTTTGATACATCTTTAAGAGGATATAGCAGAAGAAATAGCAGTCAAAATTTCCTAAATTGGAATAAAGGGGATGGAGTAGGAGAACTTCATTATCAAGCCTTTCATTTTGAGAGATCAAGTATTGGAATCAATTTAGGAATTCGGAGTATTTATTCTGGAAAATTAGGAGGAAGCTCATCTTTTGGAGAAGGATTATCAGCAGGATTTAGATATGATAAAAAATTATCAGATTCTTCTGGGTATGCATTTGGAGGAGAGCAACTTTTGCATTTTGATAATTTAACTGATACAGGAAGAAATTTATACATTACTTTTTCTAAAGCATGGTGGGATAAAAATAATCTAGCCGTTTATCCAATAACAATAGGCACTCTAGGTATAGGGACAGGAAAATTAGCGGAAGGCAATGTTAAGGGTTTATGCTCAGATTTATTGGGGGGATCTGGAACAGAAGTTAAGCATCAAAGGAGTCTTTGTTGGGCACCAATATTTTCAATCGCAAGGGTACATAATGAAAAATTATCTACTTTTTTTGAATACAATAGTAAATGGTTTCTTATAGGAAGTTCAATAGTTCCACTAAAAGAATTACCTTTGAGAGCAAGCGCAGGGATATTAATCTCAGATCATATAGACAACTACAAAGTACATAATTTTAGTGAACTTCGATGGGTTTTTAGACTTAATTATGGATTTTAGTTTTTATTATTGTTTCTAAACTTTCCTCCATACGGCTAAAAGCTTACCTTGAATTTGAACTTGGTCAAAACTCACCAAGATTGGTTCATAGTTTTGATTAGCTGCTTCTAATGAGATTTGATTTTCTTTCTTAAAAAAATATTTCAATGTTGTTCCTAACCCTGGAACTAGAGCACTAACAATTGTTCCATTCCTTAAGGAATATGAATCTTTTACTGGTTGCATTAAAATTAAATCTCCGTCTGCAATACATGCATCTATCATTGAATCCCCATTAACGGTTAGAGCGAAAACATCTTTTTGTTTAAAAACCTCGGAAACGTCCAAATTTTCTTTAACGTCTGAGAAAGTTTCAATCAATCCTCCCGCAGCTATAGAGCCCATTATTGGAACTCCATTAAAAATTTCATCAACGACTTGAAGTGTTCTAGCTCTTCCTTCCTGCCAAGAGATATACCCTTTTTCTTGTAGATGCTTTAAACGACTTTGTATAGGAGCAGGGGATTTAAGACCCATTGCTTGCATCATTTGCCTTATTGAAGGGCTATGCTGGAAATCATGCAAATAATTCTTAATCCATTCATAAAGCTCATTTTGAGCCTGAGTAAGGTTATCACTTGATTTACTCATAAAAAACTGTATGCAATACATTTGTATCACTTTATTTGGTTCGTCGCAAGTCCTAATTTAAGAGAGTAAGCAAGATAATAAAGCTTGTTGTATGTGCAATCTATTTTCAGCTTGATCAAAGATTCTACTATTTTTACTTTCAAAGACTTCATCAGAAATTTCTTTACCTCTGTATGCTGGGAGGCAATGAAGTATTAATGCTTGTTCATCAGCATATTTAATCAAATTATTATTAAGAGTAAAATTATAAAAATTTTTATCCTTTTCATCTTTTCCAAGTTCTTCTCCCATTGAAGACCAAACATCCGTGTATAAAATATTTGCGCCAAGAGCTGCTTCATAAGGATCATTAGTAACTAACACATTATTTAAATTATTCATTTCTTTTATTTTTTCTATTATTGATGGACTAGGTTCAAAACCTTTTGGACTAGCGATTTTGATTTTTACACCCAATAAAGTACCTGTTAGAAGTAAAGAATTGGCAACATTATTTCCATCTCCAAAAAATGACAAGATTAAATTATTAAAATCGCCAAAATTCTCTTTTATAGTAAAAAAATCAGCTAAAGCCTGACAAGGATGTTCAATATCAGTTAATGCATTAATAACAGGTTTTGATGACCATTTGGCATATTCTTCAATCAATTCTTGTTTGAATGTTCTAATTGCGAGAACATCACAATATCTACTAAGTACACGTGCAGTATCTCTGATAGGTTCACCTCTACCAATCTGAGAAGTATTAGGATTTAAATCTATAACAGTTCCTCCAAGCCTTGACATAGCAACCTGGAAACTAACTCTCGTGCGTGTTGAAGCTTTATCAAAAATCAATCCAAGAACTTTATCTTTAAACTTAATATTTAAATCCTTATTCTTAAAAGCCTTAGCTAATTCAAATATATAAAGAATTTGATCTTTGTTTAAATCTAAACTTGACAAATAATTGTTTATACCAAGTTGTTTTGGTTTTAGCATAAAACTTAATTAGAAAATAATTATTTATTAAGGCATTTGGGTCTCAGCCAATAGTGATTTCAAGTCATCTCCCTCAATAACTTCTTCCTCAAGAATCTTTTTGGAAATTGATTCTAATAAAGGTAGATTATTTCTCAGGATTTTTAATGCCATTTCGTGGGCATTGTCAACTAAATCTCTAACCTCTTTATCAATAGCCTGAGCCGTTGCATCACTTACAGCTCTCCTTGGATTATTTCCATTACCTAAGAATTGTCCTCCCCCTTGTTTATCGTAAGCAAGTGGACCTAAGATTTCGCTCATCCCAAATGTACCAACCATTTGCTCTGCAATATCTGTAGCTCTCTGGAGATCGTTTGAAGCCCCAGTAGTAATTTTGCCAAATACTATTTCTTCCGCAGATCTTCCTCCTAACAACGTAGCTATTTGCCCCTGCAATTCCTCTTTAGAATTTAAAAATCTTTCTTCTGTAGGAAGCTGTAAAGTATATCCTAAGGCGCTCATACCTCTTGGTACAATTGAAATCTTAGCAACCTTAGAACCACCAGGCATTAAATGTCCAACTATTGCATGTCCTACTTCATGATAAGCAACAACTCTTTTCTCATCATCTTGTAATACCCTACTTTTCTTTTCAAGACCTGCCACAACTCTTTCTATAGCTTCACTTAGATCTTGTTGTTCGACACTTTTCCTATTACCTCTCGCCGCCAACAGAGCTGCTTCATTAACCATATTTGCTAAATCAGCACCAGCGAAACCTGATGTGGCTTGTGCTATGGAATCTAAATCGATTGAATCAGATAGTTTAACTTTCTTTGTGTAAATCTCTAATATGGTTTTTCTTCCGGATAGATCTGGTCTGTCTACTAAAACTTGCCTGTCAAATCTACCTGGTCTTAGCAGAGCGGCATCTAAAACCTCAGGCTGGTTTGTCGCAGCTAGAACTATAACAGGTTTATCTGAGGCTGTAAAACCATCCATCTCAGTAAGTAATTGGTTTAAAGTTTGTTCTCGTTCATCATTACCACCAACTACCCCCATTGACCCAGATCTGCTTTTACCAATGGCATCTAATTCATCAATAAAAATAATACAAGGTGCCTTTTTCTTAGCTTGTTCAAATAAATCTCTTACTCTTGCAGCACCAGCTCCAACAAAAAGTTCAACAAACTCTGAACCAGAAATTATAAAAAAAGGAACTTCAGCTTCTCCAGCTACAGCTTTAGAAAGCAAAGTTTTTCCTGTTCCTGGAGGCCCAACTAGTAAAACTCCTTTTGGAATCCTTGCACCAATATCTGTGTATCTTTCAGGCTTTTTTAAAAAGTCAACAATTTCTGTGAGTTCATTTTTAGCTTCATCAACGCCGGCAACATCATCAAAGGTGATTTTAGATTCATCATCTGGCACATACACTTTTGCCTTACTTTTGGTAAAGCTTAGTGCTCCTTGAGCTCCTCCACCTCCCATACTTCTTCTTGCAAAGAATTGAAGAACTAAAATAAAGATTAACGGAGGAACAACCCAACTAAGAATTGTTGAAAATATATTTGGTTTTTTAGGGGGAGCAGCTGCAAATTCAACACCCTTATTCTCCAATCTTTGTGGAAGATCCATATCAAAAATTGGAGTTGTTGCTAATACAGAAGGAGCGCCTTCTTCTGCCCCATTTAATTCATATCTAATTTGTTCTTGAGTTATGTATGCCCTTTTGACTTCTCCGTCATTTACTTGATCTATAAAAAGAGAATATGGGACTCTAGGTATTTGCATATTTTGATTAGGGAACAGACTACTGAATAGAAGTAATGCCCCTACACCTATTAGGATAATATTTATAATTCCAAATCTTCTGTTAGGTTGATTATCGTCCTGTCTTATAGGCATGATTTTTCATAATTTTACTTATTATAAACTAAATTAATTTATTTCGTATTTGAAATAACTTTATAGGGTGAGAACCGTATGTCTAATTTTATTGATCAATTGAAAATAATTTATTTTAAAAGACTTCTAAGATAAATATCTTTATTTAAGGGATTAATTTCTTGCAAATTCAAATTTATAACTTCATTCATAGATTTAAATTCAAAATCAGAAAAAGGGTTCATCCCATTTGTACCTCCGATTATTTTAGGTGCAAGAAAAGTAATAAATTCTTGTATACAACCTGCTTTTACAGCTGCAGTAGCAAGTTCAGGACCACATTCCCACAAGACTTTATTACAACCTTTTTCAGCTAATATTTTTGAGATGATTTTTGGGTCATCAGATGAAACTTTTTCAATTAATACATTGTTAGGGATCCTTTTTAAGTTGCCTTCATTAGCTGTTGAAGAATCATAGATAACAAGAGTATTTGATAATTCAGTGTCCCATAATTTTGCTTTAAAAGGTAAATCTAGAGTTCTAGTAAAAACGACCCTCAAAGGTTCTATCCTTTTTAAGCCACGAGTTGTCAAAATAGGATTATCTTTTCTCAAGGTATTTCCACCAATAATTATTGCATCAAAATCAGCTCTAAGTTTATGGACTAATGAGCGGGATTTTTCAGTAGTAATCCATTTACTCTTTCCATTTTTTAGTCCCACTCTTCCATCAATACTCATTGCCCACTTCAAAACTCCATAGGAACAACCATTTAAATTTTTATATATAAATGATTTATTTAATTCCAATGCTTCTTTTTCACATAATCCTAAATTAACTTTTATCCCTGCATTCTTTAATAATCTTATCCCCTTTCCTGCGACTCTCATATCTGGATCTTTAATAGATACAAATACCTCTTTAATCCCTGAAGAAATTATTCTATCAACGCAGGGCGGTGTTTTTCCTGAGTGACAACAAGGTTCAAGATTGACATATAAAGTCCCTTTAAAAGGATCATCTCGTAGATTATTAAATGCCATTGCTTCTGCATGAGGCATGCCAGCCTTTTGATGATAACCCTCTGCAATTAATTTCCCTTTTTTATTAAGAATTACTGCCCCGACTAGTGGATTTGGGCTAGTAAAACCACTGCCAAGAGAGGCCAAACGAATTGCTCTTTTCATCCATTTTTTGTGAATGAAATTGTCTAGCTTCATATTAAGATTGAGTTCTTAATGCCCTCCATTCTTTAACTAGAAATGGAGGTACGGGGAGTTCCGAAAAGACTCCTTGTAAAGATAGTCTTAAAGGTCTGTTTTGAGAAATATCTACAAGTAAACTTTCTAGGTCAAATTCAGCAGCAGCTTGTCTGTTATCTTTTGCAAGTTCAGTATTTAATAAAGTTATGTCATCTAATTTCCATCTCTTTCTACCAGACTCTACATCAAGTGAAAGTGGATGATCAATCCTTAAATTCCCAGGATATCCAATTACCCTTAGGACTAGCTTTTCATCACTATTTGGTGATTTATATACCACCAATTGCCAAGTTTCATAATCTAAATCTCTTAGAAATTCTGTGCTAGCGTTTATTAAACCACCATTTATTTGCGTTTCTGCAACTTCTGCATAAGATTTGGCAGGAATAAATAATAAAGGAACAATAACTAAGCAAATAACGATTTTTGCTGAGTATTCATTTATTAATTTTGAAATTTTCTTCATTTTCAGAGTCCATAAGAGCATCAAGTGTAACAGCGGTCCTAACAAGAGAGTGATATTTCTTTAGAATTTTACGATTTCTCTCAATTGATTTAGAAAAATCTCTGCATTCATTTTCAGAGAAACTTTTAGCTAGATCTTTGGAATCATCTTCTATTAGTTCTAAATAATCTTGTTTGTTAATAAGAGCTAATAGTAATTCATGT
>MDTA01080287.1_pt1 | contig 18160 bp, 13 predicted proteins | sample 811151 | NCBI WGS metagenome assembly MDTA01 (sample SAMN05326648, study PRJNA326480) | marine metagenome | isolation source: seawater | place: Indian Ocean: South | collected 2010
AAAATTTTTGACAGTAAATTTTTTTTAAATTCAAGATTAAATTTTGCAGAAAACTTATTGTCTAAAACAAATGATGATAAGGCTGTTACATTTATTAGTGAAAATGGATACAAAACAATAAAATCTTGGAATGATCTTTATGTTACAATTAGTAAAATAATTAAATTCTTAAACAAAATTAAGATTAAAAAGAATGACCGGATAGCAGCTTATCTTCCGAATTTAATTGAGACTGTTGAATGTTTTTTAGCGTCATCTGCTATTGGAGCAATTTGGTCTTCATGTTCACCTGATTTTGGAGAGAAAGGTGTAATAGAAAGATTTTCTCAAATAAATCCAAAAATATTATTTATTTCAGATAGATATTATTATAATGGCATAGAAATAAATTTGTTAGAGCGCTTACCAGAAATTTTAAAAAAAATTAAAAGTATTAAACATGTAGTAGTAATTAATTATCCAGGAAAAAATTATCTAAGAATAAAAAATACAAAAAATAATAAAATCTTAAAATGGAGTAAAATACTAGATATTAAGTCCTCCGTTATTAAATTTAAAAAATTTGATTTTGATCAAGACTTAGTAATTTTGTACTCTAGCGGGACAACAGGTAAACCAAAATGCATCTGTCATAGAGCTGGAGGTGTTTTATTGCAACATCTAAAAGAACACGTTTTGCACTGTGATATACGTCCTATGGATAATATATTTTATTTTACTACATGTGGATGGATGATGTGGAATTGGTTGATCAGTGCTTTAGCTTCAAAAGCTTCAATAGTACTATTTGATGGTTCCCCAATGTATAAAAGTCAAGACTTGCTTTTTAAGATTGCTAAAAAAGAGAAAATTACATTGTTCGGTATTAGTGCTAAGTATATCGATACTTTAAATAAATTAAATGTTAACATTAAATCAAAATTTAATTTAAACAAATTAAGAACAATATGTTCTACAGGTTCCCCTCTGTCTGGAGATAATTTTGAATATGTTTACAAAAAAATTAAATCTAAAGTTCATTTATCCTCGATTTCTGGTGGCACTGATATTGTTTCCTGTTTTGTATTAGGTAATATTTATCAACCTGTTAAAAAAGGCCAAATTCAGAATAGTGGTCTAGGTATGAATGTTGATATTTTTAACGAAAAAGGTAAATCAATTAAAAATACAAAAGGTGAGTTAGTTTGTAAAAATGCTTTCCCATCAATGCCGAAAAAATTTTGGAACGATAAAAAAAATATTAAATACAAATCAGCTTATTTTAAAAAATTTTCAGGTGTCTGGCATCATGGTGATTTTGCTGAAAAAAAAAATGACAATAGTTTTATAATCTATGGAAGATCAGATGCGACTCTAAACCCAGGTGGAGTGAGGTTAGGTACCGCTGAAATCTATTCTGTAGTTGAAAAAATTTTGGAAATAAACGAAAGTTTAGCCGTAGGTCAAAACTGGGAAAATGATATCAGAATAGTGTTGTTTGTTGTTTTAAATAAGCAATTTGTATTAACGGAAGATTTAAAAAATAAAATAAAAAAATTAATAAGAAAGAATGCATCTCCACGACATGTGCCAAAAAAAATAATTCAAGTAAGCGATATACCAAGAACAAAAAACGGGAAAATAGTAGAATTGGCAGTAAAAAATATTATTGAGGGAAATGATATAAAGAACATACAAGCTCTAGCAAACCCATCTATTCTAGAGGAGTTTAAGGATATTCCAGAACTTAATTATAAATAAAATTTATTTTTTTTTAATTAACTATACTAAACTAATTCCATTTTTGTAAAAAAAAATCGCCATAATTAAAATTAATAAAATATAAATAATACTGTAAATAAAATATTTCATTTTTTTTTACTCATAAAAGATCTTTTAGTTTTCTTCCATACCCCACTGCCAATTGCTAAAGTTTTTTTATTCGATAATATTTTACATGTCATAAAAACTAGTGAATTTGTAACTTTTTGAATTTCAACAACACCTATTATCTTTTCACCAATACTACTTGCCCCAATAAACTTTATGTCTAGGGATATAGTTACACATACTTGATTATTTCCTGCTGCTCTATGAACTGCCGTACCTGAACCTGCATCAATTATACCAGCAATAAAACCACCATGAGTTATTCCAGCTCTATTAAGGTGTATTTTTTTAATGATGGTTTTAAATTGATACTTATTCTTCGATATTTTTCTAAACTGCAAACCCCCGTTATGTTTCATAAAACCTGGATTGGTGCTTATGTTTTCAAATTTCTTCATTATATAATAAATGTTATTAAAACTAATATTATTGCAATAAAAACAAAAAAGTAAATCACTGAAGATTGTAAAGATATTTTCATAGACTCCTTCTTTGGTGCGCCTGCTAGGAGTCGAACCCAGAACCTCCTGGTCCGTAGCCAAGCGCTCTATCCAGTTGAGCTACAGGCGCACTTTTTATATTTTAATTCTTTATATTTTTAATGTAATTTACTAATTTAGCAATTATTGTATTAAAATGTCAAAAAATTTGAATGATATTGTTATCACTAACGCTTTAAGAACACCGATCGGTAAATATAGAGGAAATCTATCCTCTCATCAAGCTCATGATCTAGGAGCTGTTGTCATGAAAAAATTATTAAAAGTATCAAATATTTCTCAAGATGAAATAGATGAAGTTGTAATGGGTCAGGTTTTAACAGGTAATACTGGTCAAAATCCAGCAAGACAAGCAGCAATCAAGGCCGGTATACCTAATAGCAAGACAGCCTATATTGTAAATCAGGTATGTGGTTCAGGTCTTAGAAGCATTGCTTCAGGTTATCAAAATCTAAAATTGAATGATTCCAATATTATATTAGCTGGCGGTCAAGAGAGTATGACAAATTGTGATAAAGAGGTTATGCTTAAAGATGGTTTAGTAGATGTTTATAATAAGTATCATATGGGTGTCACTGCTGAAAATGTTGCAGAAAAATGGAACATATCTAGGAGAGAACAAGATATCTTTGCTTTAGAGTCTCAAACTAAAGCACAAATAGCAATAAAACATAATAAATTTAAGGATGAAATTATAGATGAATTTGGAGGACTAGATGAGCATCCAAGATCTGATGTAACAATAGAAAATTTAGCAAAATTAAAAACTGTTTTTAAAGAGAATGGGACTGTAACACCTGGAAACTCATCAGGTATTAACGATGGAGCAGCTGGAGTTATCATGATGCATAGAAAAGAGTCTGATAAAAGAAACTTAAAACCTTTAGCAAAAATAGTTTCATGGGCTTCTTGTGGCGTAGATCCTGCGCTAATGGGATCTGGTCCTATACCATCAGTAAAAAAAGCACTTCAAAAAGCCAATTGGGCAATAAATGATTTAGACTTAATTGAATCTAACGAAGCCTTCGCAGCTCAAAGTTTAGCAGTCATTAAAGAGCTAAAAATACCAAAAGAAATTGTAAACGTAAACGGAGGTGCCATTGCTCTCGGCCATCCTATTGGAGCATCAGGAACTAGAATAATAGTTACTTTGATACACGAAATGATCAGAAGAGACGTTAAAAGAGGGTTAGGAACTTTATGCATCGGCGGAGGAATGGGTATAGCTATGTGTTTTGAAAGAGACTAGTTTTAAATTAACTTAATCTCTTTTTTAATAAGGAATATTGTATCCAAATTCTAGTATCAAGATCGTGGTATCTATTTGATCTAAATATTTTTTTGATTATAAATTCAAACATATGTATATTTTAATGTTAAATTTGTCATAAAATCGGTACAATTGTGGTAGAAATATTATCACTCAAAAAAATGATAAAAAACGTGAAAATATTACCTGATAAATTAAAAATTTTATTTACTAATAAAATTGAAGACAGTTTTTTGAATATTTGGTTGAGAGATCACGCAAAAGATGATGATAGTTGGGATAGTAGAAGTAATCAGAGAAAAATATTTACCGCAAAGTTAGACCCAAAATTACATATAAAAAAAGCAGAGGTTAAAGATAATGGTAAATCAATTGATATTTTATGGTCTGACTCAAATAAAATCATAAATTATTCTTCTAAATTTTTTTTAGACAATCTAACAAATCTTAAAGTCAAAGATAAAAATTTAAAAATATGGAAATATAAAGATCTTGACAAAAATATATATATAAATTTTAAAGATGCTATTTCTGAGAATGGTTATAAAAATTTTCTAAAAAAATTGTATAAATACGGTTTTATTGTAGTTCAGAATTGTAAAACAGAATTAAGCTCAGTAGAGAAAATTGCGAATAAAATAGGCTATGTCAGAGAGTCAATTTTTGGTGGATTGTGGAGTTTTGAGTCAGATGAACATAAAGCGGATAGTGCTTACACTCAAGATGAACTTAGGCCACATACTGACTCTACCTACAGCAATGACGCACCGGGACTTCAATTACTGCTATGTTGTCATTACAAAGCTTCAGGAGGAGAGTCTATAATGGTAGATGGTTTTAAAATCGCAGAGAAAATAAAAAATGAAAAAAAAGAAATTTATGATCTTTTAACTAATGTTGAGGTTACAGGACAATATGTTGGAGATGGAGTTTCACTTGAAGCAAAAAGACCAATATTCAAGCTAAATTCTGATAAAGAATTAATTCAGGTAAGTTTCAATAATTACGATCGTGCTCCATTTAGAATGAATGAATATAAAACTAAAAAATTTTATGAAGCGATTAGAGAATTTGATTTGATTGCAAACGACAGAGAGTATCAATGGAGACGCGTGCTCAAGCCAGGAGATTTGTTGATATTTAATAATTGGAGAATATTACACGGCAGAGGTTCATTTAAAGGGGACAGAAAAATGTCAGGGTGTTACATCAATAAAGAAGATTTTGATAGTTCATGTAGAATCCACGAAATCATTTAATTTTATAAATGAACAAATCGACATCATTAGTGTGTGCTTTAATCACTACTTTCATTTGGGGAACAGCCTTTATTGCTCAAGATACTGGTATGGACAATATTGGCCCCTTAACCTTCAATGCAGCAAGGTTTTTTGTTGGATTTATAACAGTTATGCCAATAGCTTTTTTTTTAGAGAGAAGAAAAATTATCGAAAATGTTAATTTAAATAAAAAACTATTCCTTAAATATTTATTTTTGATGAGCATATCATTATTTCTCGGCACTTATCTTCAACAAACATCTTTGTTGTTTACTAACGTTGCTAATGCTGCATTTTTCACGGTATTTTATGTCCCATTGGTTCCAATAATACTTTTCATAATTTATAAAACAACAGTGCATTGGAGTATTTGGCCATCAATTTTACTTTGCATTATTGGCGTGTATTTTTTAAGTGATTTTTCTAATTCTAAGATTTTGCTTGGTGATGGCTTAGTAATACTATGCTCTGTATTTTGGGCATTACATATAATTTTTGCAGGAAAATTTATGGAAAAATTTAATATTCCAATTTTTTTTGCGGCGTTGCAAGCTATTTTGGTTGGGATTTACTCACTTTTTTTTGCATTTCTATTTGAAGAAATAAATATCTCTAATATTCTTTTGGAAAATTATTCAATAATTTATGCGGGTTTTTTTTCAGGAGGAATAGCTTTTACATTACAAATGTATGCTCAAAAAAATATTGAGGAGGCACCGGCAGCTATCATATATTCTCTTGAAGGTGTTTTTGCATCTTTAGCAGGATGGATTATTCTTAATCAGGTACTCAACTTAAACAATATTATTGGGTGTATATTAATTTTAATTGCAGTTATTTTGTCACAAATTTCTCCATCTTTAAAAAAATCAAGCGTAAGCAATAATAAATAATATAAAAGATAAGAATAATCTATAATAAACAAATATTTTTAAAGAAAATTTTTGTAAGTAAAAAAGCAAAAATTTAATTGTTAAAAATGAAAAAATAAACGAAAAAAAAGAACATAAAACAACTACAATACCTAATTCAAAATCCCTTTCGGAAATATTACTCAAACTCAAAATACTCGCACCACTTAAAGCTGGAATTGATAAAAAAAAAGATATTTTTACAGCATCCACTCTATTAAAATTTAATATTCTACTAATTGTTATTATTATTCCTGATCTACTTACTCCTGGGATTAATGCAAGTACTTGGTAAAAACCTATTATTGTTATGTTTTTTAAATTTAAATCTCTTTTAAGATTTTTATTTTCAGCTTTTTTATCTGCAAAAAAAAGAATAATTCCAAAAATTAACGTGGTCCATGCTATTATTCTAAGATCTCTAAAAATATTTATCAAGCCAAATTTAAAAAAAATAAAGCCAAAGATAATTAAAGGAATTGATCCAAAAAAAATTAAATTTAGCAAATATCTATTTTTGAAAACATTTTTAAGATCTTTCCAAAAGTATATTAGAATTGCAAACAATGATCCTAAATGCAGACTAACATCTACCTCTAATGAAGAAAAATTAAATTCACTTATTTTAGAAAATAAAACTAAATGTGCGGAAGAGCTTACAGGTACAAATTCTGATACCCCCTGGATCAAAGAAAGAAATAGAATTTCTAAATAATACGAAGCCATACAAATTAATTCTCCTAAACTAATTAATTATAAAATAAAGCAATTCGATGAATGCATAGCTAATATGCTAACTTCAAAAAAATACAGAAAAAGCAGGTGTTTTATAAAAAAAAAGGTCAATAATATTGACCTTGTTAGTCTTTAATCATCATATTTTTTAGTATAGGAGTCCCTCATTATGTCTGAAAAAATGTTAAAATTTGTAAATTTAGGTCAGCAATCTCCACCTAAAAGAGGAATTGATGATAGAAAAGAGGATTTTAAAGAAATATATAATGAATTTATATCTTCAAAAGCTAAGGAACAATCAAGCAGATGTTCTCAATGTGGAGTTCCATTCTGTCAGGTTCATTGTCCCTTAAGCAACAATATACCAGATTGGTTAAAACTAACTGCCGAAGGTAGAATGGAAGAAGCATATCAGTTGTCCCAAAGCACAAATAATATGCCGGAGGTATGTGGTAGAATTTGTCCCCAAGATCGACTTTGCGAAGGAAATTGTGTAATTGAACAGTCGGGTCACGGCACGGTTACTATAGGATCAGTAGAAAAATATATAACAGAGAATGCCTGGGAAAAAGGTTGGGTAAAACCAATAAGCGTTTCAAATGAAAGAAGCGAAAGCATAGGAGTTATAGGTGCGGGTCCTGCAGGATTAGCATGCGCAGAGGAATTAAGAAAAGAAGGTTTTCAGGTAACTGTTTATGATAGGTATGACCGATCAGGTGGATTATTAATCTATGGTATTCCAAATTTTAAACTTGAAAAATACGTTGTTCAAAGAAGAACAGAATTATTAGAAAAAAGTGGAATTAAATTTGTAAATAACTTCGAGGTTGGAAAAGATTCAACATTAAAAGCATTAAGAAATAAACATGATGCAATACTAATTTCGACAGGCGTTTATAAAGCAAGAGAAATTGAATTACCAGGAAGTGACCTAGAAAATATATATCCAGCAATGGAATTTTTAACGGCATCCAATAAGAAAGGTCTCGGAGATAAGGTTGAATTATTTGATAACGGTACTTTAAATGCAAAAGGCAAGGACGTTGTTGTAATTGGTGGAGGCGATACCGCCATGGATTGCGTACGCACTGCTATAAGACAAGACGCTAAATCAGTTAAATGTTTATATAGAAGAGATAAAGAGAATATGCCAGGATCAGCAAGGGAGGTTCAAAATGCTGAGGAGGAAGGTATTGAATTTGTATGGTTGTCAAGTCCATCAAGATTTAATGGAAATAATAAAGTTGAAAGTATAGAAATAAATAAAATTAAACTTGGAGAACCAGATGACACTGGAAGAAGAAGACCAGAAGTTGTTCAAGGTTCAAATTATAATATAAATGCAGATTTAGTTATCAAATCTCTAGGGTTCGATCCAGAAGATTTACCAGTATTATTTGATGAAGAAAAATTGAAAGTAACCAAATGGGGAACAATTAAAATAGATTTTGAAACAATGGAAACGTCATTACCTGGAGTATTTGCTGCTGGAGATATAGTGAGAGGAGCATCACTAGTTGTTTGGGCAATAAAAGATGGTAGGGATGCATCAAAGCAAATTACTAAATTTATTAATTCGAAAAAAGAGAGAAAAGTAGCATAGTGAAGATTAGAGAAAAAAACTTAAGAAAATTAAAAAACAATTATGTTTACTCAGAAAGCATGGAGCATGATGCCTGTGGTGTAGGTTTAGTGGCATCTACGGAAGGAAAAAAAAGTAGGAAAGTAGTAGAGTATGGAATACAAGCACTTAAAGCTGTATGGCATAGAGGTGCAGTAGATGCAGATGGAAAAACAGGCGATGGAGCAGGTATACATATTGAGATACCTTCAGATTTTTTTATAGAAAAGATTGAAGTGACAGGACACAAGCATCAGGCAGACGATGAAGTATGTGTTGGAATGATATTTCTGCCTAGAAATGATTACTCTGCTCAAGAAAGTTGTAGAACTGTAGTCGAAAGTGAGTTGACCAAAAATGACTTCTACATTTATGGTTGGAGACAAGTACCAGTTGATCCAAAAGTTTTAGGTGAAAAAGCGGAAATAACTAGACCAGAAATTACTCAGGTCCTATTTAAAACTAATAATAAAAAAGTTAAAGGAAAAAATCTAGAAAGAAAACTATATGAAACAAGACGAAAAATTGAAAAGTCTTGTAGAAAAAAACATTTAAATAATTTTTATATTTGCTCTTTCAGCTCAAAGTCAATTATTTACAAAGGGATGTTTTTGGCTGAGGCTCTTTCAGACTTTTACATCGATTTAAAAGATATTAGATTTATTTCAAGATACGCTATATTTCACCAAAGGTTTTCAACTAATACTGCACCAAGCTGGGATTTAGCCCAACCATTTAGGTCTATCGCACACAATGGTGAAATAAATACATTAAAAGGAAATGTGAACTGGATGAAAGTTCATGAAGAGGAGATGTTCGACTCAAGTTATGATGATATGGAAAATCTAAAGCCTGTTATTCCTGAGGGAAATTCTGATTCAGCCTCTTTAGACAATGTTTTCGAACTTTTAAGTATGTCCGGACATTCTGCGCCATTAGCTAAATTGATGCTTATTCCAGATGCATGGTCAAAAAAAAGTAAAATTTTACCATCTAATCAATTAAAATTATTTAATTTTTTAAATAGCACCATGGAGCCTTGGGACGGACCAGCTGCAATTGCTGGTACAGATAATGAATGGGTTATTGCGGCCTCAGATAGAAATGGACTACGACCCCTAAGATTTACGATAACAAAAGATAAATTACTATTTGCAGGATCTGAAACTGGTATGGTTGACTTGAATGAAAAAAAAATTATTAAAAAAGGTAGATTAGGACCAGGCGAAATTATAGGTGTAAGAATTGAAAAAGGAAAAGTTTTTACTAATAGTCAAATAAAAAATTATCTTGCTAAAGAATTTAAGCATTTTAATAATCAAATTATTGATTTAGATAAAAAAATTTTTGCAGAAAAGGAACAAAATAATTTTGAGGGCTTAGAACTTAAAAAACGTCAACATACATTTGGCTATAGTTTGGAGGATTTGGAATTAATACTTCATCCGATGGCAGAGGATGCCAAAGAGGCAACAGGATCTATGGGAGACGACACACCCTTGGCAGTCTTATCTGATAAATATAGACCTCTTTATCACTACTTCAGGCAGAATTTTAGCCAAGTAACAAATCCACCAATTGATTCACTGAGAGAGAATAAAGTAATGAGTTTAAAAACAAGATTTGGAAATCTGGGAAATATTTTAGATTTTGATAATTTAACAGAGGAAAATATTTATGTATTGAATAGTCCTATTTTATCTAACTCTCAATTTGATAAATTTATAAATTATTTTGGAAATAACTACAAAGTATTTAATTGTACATTTAAAAAAAATGAAACTCTAGAGAATGCATTAAAAAATTTGAAAAAAAATACTGAAATCGCAGTAAGACAAGGTGTAACACAAATTGTTTTAACAGATAAAAATATTTCAGAAAACACTTACCCAATGCCAACTTTATTAAGTGTTGGGGCCGTTCACACAAACTTAGTTAAATTAGGATTAAGAGGGTATGTCTCAATAAATGTTCAATCTGGAGAATGTTTAGATACTCATTCATTTGCAACAGTAATTGGTGTTGGAGCTACTACAGTTAATCCTTATTTAGCATTTGATAGTTTATATGAAAGATTTAAAAAGAAATTATTTAATAACTTAACTTTTGAGGAGTGTATTTCGCGCTACATCAAATCTATCAATCTTGGATTATTAAAAATAATGTCTAAAATGGGAATATCTGTTTTAAGTTCTTATCGTGGAGGATGTAATTTTGAAACAGTTGGTCTCAGCAGAACTATAGTCAATGAATATTTTCCAGGAATCATGTCTAAAATTTCTGGCATCGGTCTTACAGGAATAGAAAAAAAAATTAGAGATATTCATAAAGACGCATATCAAACCAAAGAAAATATTCTTCCAATTGGAGGCATATATAGATATAGAAAAAATGGAGAGAACCATCAATATCAGGGGAAATTAATTCACTTATTACAAAGCGCTGTAACAAATGGGTCTTATGAAACTTATAAAAAATATGCTAAAGGTATCTATGATCTTCCTCCTATCAGTTTAAGGGATTTAGTTGATTTTAATAAAAAAACACCAGTTAAACTTGAAGAAGTTGAACCAATAGAAAATATTTTAAAAAGGTTCGGTAGTGGGAGTATGTCTCATGGTGCGCTTTCTAAAGAGGCACATGAAACATTAGCTGTTGCAATGAACAGAATTAAAGGTGCTTCATGTAGTGGCGAAGGTGGAGAAGACTCTGAAAGATTTAAAAAATTATCAAACGGAGACTCAGCAAATTCAAGAGTAAAACAAATAGCGTCGGCAAGATTTGGAGTCACCGTTGATTATCTAAACAATTGCAACGAGATTGAAATTAAAATTGCACAGGGAGCTAAACCAGGCGAAGGCGGTCAGCTACCTGGCTTTAAAGTAACAGATGAAATTGCAAGATTAAGACATTCTACTAAGGGTGTAACTTTAATATCTCCACCACCTCATCACGATATTTATTCTATCGAGGATCTAGCACAACTAATATACGATCTTAAGCAGATAAACCCAAAAGCAAGAGTAAGTGTTAAATTAGTAGCTTCATCAGGAGTAGGAACAATTGCAGCTGGGGTAGCAAAAGCAAAAGCTGATATAATTTTGATTTCTGGTCATAACGGTGGTACAGGTGCATCTCCTCAAACTAGTGTTAAGTATGTTGGTATACCCTGGGAAATGGGTTTAACGGAGGCAAATCAAGTATTAACACTAAATAATCTTAGGCATACTGTAACTCTAAAAACCGATGGAGGAATAAAAACCGGCAGAGATGTTGTTATTGCAGCAATGATGGGAGCAGAAGAGTATGGGGTTGCAACAACTTCATTAGTAGCTATGGGATGTATAATGGTTAGACAATGTCACTCCAATACTTGTCCAGTAGGAGTATGTACTCAAGACGAAAAATTGAGAGAAAAATTTAGTGGCACTCCTGAAAAAGTTGTTAATCTTTTTAATTTTATAGCTCAAGAGGTTAGAGAAATTATTGCTGAATTAGGTTTTAAAAGATTGAATGATATAATTGGCAGAACAGATTTACTAAAACAAGTAAGTAAAGGGTCCTCCAATTTAGATGACCTGGATCTTAACCCTTTATTTGTACAGGCTGATCCAGGTAAAAATAAAAGATATTGTCAAATCCCAATTATTAATAAAGTGCCAGATACACTTGATCAAAAAATTTGGGATGAAGTCGAGAAACATATAGATGAAAATGCAATAAATGAAAAAATTTACCATATACAAAACACTGACAGAGCTGTTGGAACAAGAATTTCTTACAATCTTTATAAAAAGTTTGGAAACAATAAATTAAATGAAAGTTCGGTACACATAAATTTTCAAGGATCAGCAGGTCAGTCATTCGGAGCATTTGCGATAAAAGGATTAAAATTATCACTAAAAGGTGATGCAAACGATTATGTTGCAAAAGGTTTATCTGGTGCCACAATCTCGATTAAATTAAGCGACGAAAGTAATTTAGTATCAAGTGAAAATACAATAATCGGAAATACAGTCTTATACGGAGCAACTTCTGGAAATTTGTATGCAGCAGGTCAAGCTGGAGAGAGGTTTGCTGTAAGAAATTCAGGAGCTACTGCAGTTGTAGAGGGCTGTGGTTCAAATGGTTGCGAATATATGACAGGTGGCAATGTTTTAATTCTCGGAAATATTGGAGACAATTTTGCTGCTGGTATGACCGGTGGTATGGCTTTTGTTTACGACTTAGATAAACAATTTCAAAAAAAAGTAAATCCTGAAACAGTTATTTGGCAGAAATTGGAAACTGAATACTGGAAAGAATTTGTTAAGAATTTAATTATGAAACATTTTAATGAAACTAATTCAAAAGTTTCAGAAATGATTATTAAGAATTTTGATCAGCAAGTAAATAATTTTTTACAAATTTGTCCAAAAGAAATGTTAGATAAACTAAAAAACCCTATTACTTTAAGGGATGTTCGAGTATTTGCTAGCTAGATCTATCAACTATAAATTTTAACTCTTTTAAAATTCTTCCCTGATATTTTTTTGCAAATAAACTATGGTCACCCTTTTTAACTATTACTAACTTTTTTTCTCCTTCACTAAAAATTTTAATTAATTTTTTCGAATAAATTAAAGGTATCGCTTCGTCATTTGTACCATGAAAGAGCGTTACAGGTATTTCTGTTTTAATTTTTAAATTTAAAACTTTATTTTTCCTCCCATCCTTTATAAGCTGGTAAGTAATAGGATATTCGTACCCACCATGTTTTAAATTATAAAAACCTTTTTTTTTAGTTGCCCTTTTCATTTTTTTTGTAAATTTTTTCCACATTACATTCTCGAGAAATTCAGGCGCAGAACCTATTCCAATAAAACCTTTTATTTGTTTTTTAAAAAATTTGAATTGTAAAATTGATAACCACGCTCCCATACTCGATCCGATTAAAATAAAGTTTTTATTTCTTATTTTTTTTTTGATTGCAATTTTAACTTGATTGCTCCATTTAGATATATTTCCTTCCGTAAATTTCCCAGATGATTTTCCATGTCCAGAATACTCAAATGCAAAAAAACCAACTTTGAGCTTTTTACAAAATTTACTTAAAATTTTAGGTTTTTCCCCATCTATATCTGACATAAAGCCATGTAAAAAAACCACATAAGTATTGGTCTTTAAATTGTTGTCTAAATATCTAATTTTGATGTTATTTGATATTTTTATGTGTTTAATTTTATTCATTAAAGTTTATTAGAATTATTACTTAATATATAATTAGATTCAATGGCCTCAAAAATAAAAGTTTTACAAGTGATACCCAAGCTTGGTTATGGAGGAGCTGAAACCGGATGTTTTGATCTTGCACATTATCTTTATGAAAATAATTGTAAATCCTACATAATAACCAGCGGAGGACCACTACTTAAATTTATAAACAAAAAAAAAGTAAAGGTAATTAGACTTCCTGTACAAAGCAAAAATCCATTACTTATATTAATAAATTCTTTTGTTTTAATTTTTTTAATTTTTTTTTTCAACATAAATATAGTTCATGCAAGAAGTAGAGCTCCAGCATGGTCATGTTTAATTGCAACTAAAATTACAGGTCGAAAATTTGTAACAACATTTCATGGAACCTATAACTTTAGAAACAACATTAAAAAATGGTACAATTCGGTTATGGTTCGTTCTGACTTAGTAATTGCTGGATCAAATTTTATATTTTCTCATATTCAGGAAAATTATTCTAAGTATCTTAATCCTAATAATAAATTTTTAGTAATATTTAGGGGGATTAATACTGATTACTTCAATCCAAAAAAAATCAAAGATAGTGATAAGAGTTTATTAAAAAAAAAATGGAAATTAGATGATGAAAAAAAAATTATACTTCTTCCAGGAAGACTTACTGAGTGGAAAGGACAGGAAATGTTTATAGATGCTATTAGTATTTTAAAAAAAAACTCACCTGACTTAAATTTTGTTGCTATAATATTAGGAAGTGATCAAGGAAGAAAAATATATAAGAAAAAATTAATCAGACTAGTTGAACAACATCGTTTAAATAATAATGTTTTATTTATTGATCATTTAGATTTAATGCCATTAGCATATGAAATTTCTGACGTTGTAGTGTCATCCTCGATTGAACCGGAGGCATTTGGTAGAGTATCTGTAGAAGCTCAATCTATGGAAAAACCAATTATAGCAAGTAATATCGGTGGGTCTAACGAGACTATAATAAACAATAAAACGGGTTTTCTATTTGAGGCGGGGAATTCAAAAAATTTAAGTGAAAAACTAAGCGAAATACTTAATCTTAGTGAAGTCACCGTTAATGGCATTGGTTCTGAGGGACGTAAAAATGTTAAGATAAAATTTAATGTTGAAAAAATGTGTAATAGTACTTATTCAGAGTACAAAAAATTAATAAATGCCTAATATAAAATTACCAGACGGAAATAAAATAGAATTTTCAAAATCGATTACTGGTTTAGATATAGCAAAAAAAATCGGTAAAACTTTGTCAAAACAAGCCTTAATAATGAGTGTTGATGGTAAATTAAAAGATTTAAGCTATGAAATTAAAAAAGATAGTAATGTTAAAATTATAACATCTAAAGATGAAGATGGTGTTGATACAATAAGACACGATACTGCACATATTCTTGCAATGGCTGTACAAGAATTATTTCCTGGAACCCAAGTTACAATTGGTCCTACAATTGAGAATGGCTTTTATTATGATTTTTCCAGAAAAGAACCATTTACAGAGAGTGATTTAAAAAAAATTGAACTCAAAATGTCAGAGATTGTTGACAGGGACGAGCCAACATATAGAGAAGTTTGGGACAGAGATAAAGCTATTTCGCATTTTAAAAAAATTGGAGAAAATTATAAATCTGAAATTATAAAAGAAATTCCTAAAGACGAAGAGATATCAATCTATTTTCATGGTAAATGGCATGATTTATGCAGAGGTCCTCATTTGACATCAACGGGCAAGATTGGAAAATATTTTAAGTTAATGAAAGTTGCAGGAGCATATTGGAGAGGAGATTCTAACAATGAAATGTTACAAAGAATTTATGGAACTTCTTGGCCAACTAAAAACGAATTAGAAGAATATATAAATAGATTAAGTGAAGCAGAGAAAAGAGACCACAGAAAATTAGGCAAAGAGATGGATCTTTTTCATTTTAGAGAAGAAAGTCCAGGTTCTGTTTTCTGGCATCAAAAAGGCTGGCATCTTTTTCAGAAACTTATAAATTACATGAGAACAAAACAAGATGAAGCTGGATATTTGGAGATAAATACTCCTGAAATATTAGATAGATCAATTTGGGAAAAGTCAGGGCACTGGGAGAAATTTGGTGAAAATATGTATACCTCGACTACTCCTGATAAAAAAATATTTGCAATAAAACCTATGAACTGTCCAGGATGTGTTCAGGTATTTAATCAGGGTTTAAAAAGTTATAGAGATTTACCATTAAAAATGTCAGAGTTTGGAAAAGTTCATCGATACGAACCTTCCGGAGCGCTTCACGGCCTTTTAAGAGTGAGAGCTTTCACACAGGATGACGCTCATATTTTTTGTACAGAAGAACAAATAACCCAAGAATGTTTAAGCGTAACTAATTTAATTTTGCAGATATATAAAGATTTGGGATTTGAAAATATAATTTTAAAATATTCTGATAGACCAGATGTAAGAGTTGGGGATGACAAAGTATGGGATAAATCTGAAACAGCGTTGTTAGAGGCTATAAAAAAAACTAATTTGGAGTATAGTATAAATAAAGGCGAAGGTGCGTTTTATGGACCAAAAATAGAATTTGTTTTAAGAGATGCAATTGGGAGGGACTGGCAATGTGGAACTTTGCAAGTTGATTTAAATTTACCAGGCAGACTTGGAGCAAGCTATGTTGATAAAGATGGATCAAAAAAAGTTCCAGTTATGCTGCATAGGGCATTATTTGGATCATTAGAAAGATTTATAGGTATATTGGTAGAAAATTATGCAGGAAAACTTCCTTTTTGGATATCTCCTTTACAAACTATCGTAATACCAATTTCAGAGGATTTTGACGACTACGCAAAAAAAGTATGTAACCAGATAAAAAAATTCGGGATGTCAAGTGAATTAGATTTAAAAAATCATAATTTAAATTATAAAATTCGTGAACATTCTTTAAAAAAAATACCATTATTGATCATTTGTGGAAAAAAAGAAGTTGACTCTAACTCAGTAACCATTAGAAAATTAGATTCAAAAAAACAAGAAACTATGAGTTTAGACAATTTTTTAATAAAATATTCTGCTATAAGTAAATTCCCTATAAATTAAGTGCCATTTCCAAAACAAAACTATTTTCAAAAAAAAAACAAATTCAAAGGTCCAAAATTTAATAACAGAATTACTTCGCCAGAAGTACAGGTAATTGATAGTATGGGGGAAAATCTAGGGATATTAAATCTACAAGAAGCAATATCAAAAGCAAAAGAGGAAAATTTGGATTTAATAGAAATAGCACCAAATGCCAGACCACCAGTTTGTAAAATTATGGATATGGGCAAGTATAAGTATGATCAACAAAAAAAATTAAATAAAGCAAAGAAGAAACAAAAAAAAATAGAATTAAAAGAGATTAAATTAAGACCTGTTACAGAAGTACATGATTACACTTTTAAAATAAAAAATGCTCAAAAGTTTTTGACAAAAGGAGATAAAGTAAAATTTACAATCAGATTTAAGGGTAGAGAAATGCAACATTCTAAATTAGGAAATGATCTTATGGAAAAAATAAAAATTGATATGCAATCAATTGGAAAGGTTGAGCTTCAGCCTAAATTTGATGGTAGGCAAATGATCATGGTAATCCAGCCTTTATAAGCAATATTTGCAGTTGTAAATATAACTTTTAATGAGTATAAAACCTAAAAATGCCAAAATTAAAAACAAAAAGTTCAGCCAAAAAAAGATTTAAAATTTCGGCTAAAGGCAAGGTAATTACCGCTCAAGCTGGTAAGAGACATGGTATGATTAAAAGATCAAATTCGCAAATAAGAAAACAGAGAGGAACAACTATAATGTCAAAACAAGATGGGAAAATTGTAAAGTCTTACATGCCTTACAGTTTAAGAGGTTAATATGGCAAGAGTAAAAAGAGGTGTAACTAGTAGAGCGAAACATAAAAAAGTTTTAAAAGCTGTTAAGGGTCAATGGGGTAGAAGAAAAAATACTATAAGAGTTGCTAAACAAGCAATGGAAAAAGCAATGCAGTATGCTTACAGAGATAGACGTAATAGAAAAAGAGAATTTAAGTCACTATGGATTCAAAGAATAAACGCTGGGGTAAGACAGGAAGGTTTAACTTATTCAAAATTTATTAATGCTTTAAATAAATCAGGTATTAAAATAGACAGAAAGATTCTAGCTGAAATTGCTTATGATAACCCCGAAGCATTTAAAACTATTGTTAAAAAAGCCCAAGCAGCACTTAATTAATCTTCACTATTGTTTTTCTAATATTTAGAAATAATCTATAAAAATGTCGGAATTTGAAAAAAAAATTAATGAGTTTAAAAATAGAATTAAAACATCTTCAAATATTGAGGAAATTGAGACGTTAAGATTAGATTTATTAGGTAAAAATGGAATTATAAATTTAGAGTTTAAAAAACTTGCTAAATTATCTGAGGAAGAAAAAAAAATATTAGCTGTTAATTTAAATAAAATTAAACAAGAATTAATAGAAATTTATAAAAAAAAATCAGTAGAAATATCAGAAAAAGATATTATAGAAAAAGTTAATAAAGAAAAGGTAGACGTGACATTGCCTGAAAAAGAATTTAAAATTGGTAAAATTCATCCAGTTTCACAAGTTATTGACGAAATTTCATGTATTTTTTCAGAAATTGGATTTTCAGTTGAAGAGGGACCTGACGTAGAAAATGAATACAATAATTTTACAGCACTTAAT
>MDTA01065514.1_pt1 | contig 18159 bp, 16 predicted proteins | sample 811151 | NCBI WGS metagenome assembly MDTA01 (sample SAMN05326648, study PRJNA326480) | marine metagenome | isolation source: seawater | place: Indian Ocean: South | collected 2010
CAACTAATCAAGAAACTGGTGAGGCATTACTTGCAGGTATGGGGGAGTTACATTTAGAAATCACAACATATAGAATAGAAGAAGAACAAGGAATTCAAGTAAAAGTTTCACCACCAATTGTAGTATATCGTGAATCTGTAGAAAGTAATAATCACGGACGTGCATTTGAAGGTAAGTCCCCAAATAGGCACAATAGATTTTATGTTGAAGTTGAGCCATTGCCAGAAGATGTAATCAAAGCATTAAGGAATGGAGAATTTGGTGACGGGACAGTACGACAAGGCGATCGTAAAGAAGTAGGAAACAAATTCTCTGAATATGGATTAGACAAAGATATGATGAGGAATATTTATTCAATAAACGGAACAAACGTCCTTATTAATGCAACCAAAGGTATCCAAAACTTGCATGAAACTCGTGAATTGATTATCGAGGCATTTAACGAGGTTTGTAAAAAAGGTCCTTTGGCTGAAGAACCTGTTATGGGGATGATGGTTAGACTCGTTGATGCTAAACTTCACGAGGATGCAATACACCGAGGACCTGCTCAAACAATCCCTGCGGTTAGAAATTCTATCAGGGGCGCAATGCTAAGAGCAAGGGCTGTAATGATGGAACCAATGCAAAAAACATTCGTTAGTGTGCCTAACAATTGGCTAGGTGGCGTGACAAGCGAAATAACACAGAGAAGAGGAATAATAGAAGATATGCCATCAGAAGGTGAGTCCACAACAGTGATTGGGACTTTACCAGTTGCCGAAACGTTCGGTTTTTCAAATGACATACGGGCGGCCAGCCAAGGAAGGGCCATTTGGAATTCTGAAAATAGAGGTTTTGATATGGTCCCACCACAACTAATTGAGAAAGTAATCGGAAGTATCAGGGAACGTAAAGGACTTAAAGCTGAAAAACCAACAGAATCATATTATACAGACTAATTGATTCGACTAATGTGGTAATCTGTTAAATCAGATAATACTTTATGGGCATTATTTTTATTAAATTTTGTCAAACATTCTTTGGATATTCGATGAAATTTTTTAGCTAAGTCCATACAAAATTCAATACTACCGCTCTCATTTAAGTCTGAAATTGCAGAATCGATCATTTCTCTGCTTACTTCATTGCCTTTTCCCAAAACCAAGTTAAGATTTTCAAGTTTAGAACTATTTGAATTAATGGCATGTATAGTCATACAAGTCATTTTACCTTGGACCAAATCACTACCTATTGGTTTTCCTGAGGTTGATGAATCTGAAATTACATCTATCAAATCGTCAACAATTTGAAAACATAAACCTAAATTTAAACCCCATTTCCCTAACAACAAAATTTCCTCTTCTGAAGCATTTGATAAAATTCCTCCTATTTTAGCACATGCTTCGAACATCACTGCAGTTTTTCCTTCTATCATATGCAGATAATCTTCAATAGTTATATTTCGCCTATTCTCATTATCAATATCTAGTTGTTGACCTTCTGAAACTCTTCTTACCATTTCACCAATTATTTTTACTAAGACGGGTAATTTTTCTAGATCTATGGTATTTGAGGATGAAATCAATTCAAATGCAGTCGCTAACATTGCATCTCCGGCATTTATTGCTGTAGGTACATCAAATGCAACATGAACAGAAGGTCTTCCCCTTCTCACTAAATCATCATCCATAATATCGTCATGAATCAAAGTAAAATTGTGAATGATTTCTATTGCTGCACCAACTTCATAATGAGAATGCTTAGATTCTCCTAAAAGATCACCAACCAAATACGGCAATGAAGCCCTCAATCTTTTTCCACCACTTTCAATAAGATATAACATTGCGGACTGTAATTTTTCTTGATTACTTGTAGATAATGTATCGATTATTATTTTTTCTATAATTGGCGAATGTTCCTTAAGACTGGATAGTACTGATTCTGGCAGACTCAAATTAATTCCCCCTTATTTATTATTTGAAGATCATATTTTAAATAATCTTTAGAATCGTTTGGCCACCAATCTTTCAAGTATAAATTTATAATCGCTAAAAACCATGGTGCAATTATTTCGGGATTTTCATTGCAAAAAATTGTCAAATCTTCTTTAGAAAGCCATTTAATCTCTGAAACCTCGTTTGAATTAAGATTCAAATCTACTTTGAAATGAGTTGCGATAACATAATCTATCTCATGTTCAACCCAACCTGACTTAGCCTTAGCTTTATACTCAAACCTCCCAATTAAATTAAAATCGGATGGTTTCATATTTGATGTATCAATTCCTAGCTCCTGTGGCATTTTTCTTATAGCTGCCTTAGCAACACCTTCTACAATCCCAGATTCTAATTCACCATAATCAAATAATGGATGACTACAACAACTATTTGCCCAGTAACCAGGAAAGGTGATTTTATCGTCTGATCTTTTTTGAATTAACAATCTATTCTTATTATCAAAAATCAACACACTAAATGCTCTGTGCAAGATCCCCTCATCTCTATGTGCTTCGAATTTTGATACAGGACCTACGACCTCATCGTTAGAGTTAACTCTGATGCATGATTCTCCCATCATTTCTGATTGATTTGAATCATATTCACCTAATAATTCTCGTGATTTCATGTAGGCACCACTACCCGGAACATATCTTTGCATATAGATATTACAAAAAAAACATTAAGATTATGCAATTATACCTAATTTAAAAACTCTGTTCCAACATATTCTTCACCACTTATTGCCTTTAGAATCATTTCAACATTATTGCCGTTAATTATTGAGACTCTCGCACCTGTTTTATGACAATTTATTGCCCTTTTTAATTTCAAGGACATTCCTCCAGTAACATCATTTGGTATTTTTGTAGTCACAATTTCTTGATTATTGGGGTAAAATTCCCTAATCAAATTCCCTCCATTTGGTAGACTCGGGTCATCAATTAATCCCAAGGCGCCATCCATTGTGAAAATAACATGAGATGGTTTGAATACATTACAAATAATCTCACATAAATCATCTCCAGATAAAATCCCAAATTCCTTTTCTGTATTAGAATCTACAACATCTCCATAAGTGACTGGTACATAATCAACACTTGTTGTTCGGAAAAACTCTTCATCGAGTGTGTAATCTAAACCTAATCCAATTCCATTTTTATGTGGAGAATAACTTTTAGCATCTATAGAATAACTCGCGAGTCTAGATATTATTAATTTGTTAAGTATTTCCATATCGTTCCTTATCTCCACTATAGCCTTGTATTGATCATCAATAATTTCTAAAATTTTACCTTCGGATATTCTCCATTTTTTAGCTTTAATATGCCCATATCCACCTGCACCATGTACAATAATTACTTTCTTACCCATGTTTAAAATCTCAGATATCGTGTAAGATAGTTTATCAATGATTTCTAATTTCGCCGAACACTTTTCTGACTTGTTTGTAATCAAACTGCCACCAAATTTGATTAACACTAGGTTCTCGGACATTATACATGCGTCAATGCACAAACTAATATGCAATGTGGCTAGATAATGATAATGGTGGATTTAATGGGCGAAGATACTGATGTTGAAATGTTTATCAAATACTTGCAAGTACAACTCGAAGATACTATGGAAATTCTAGATTTACAAGCAAGACAATTAAGACAGTGGCAAATAGAGTCTGCCATCCAAGAAGGTTTGAAATTTTTGAATAATGTCGAAGAGAAAAGAAAATTAGGATTAAACGATATTTTTAAAGAAAGAGAGCCCGTTAGAATAATTAAAAAAAGAGAAAAGTCTGAAATTAAAAATTTTAACTCTGAAGAAAATTTAATCTGTCCTAAGTGCGATCATGAAATGACCGAAAATCTAGATTTCTGTGAATCTTGTGGTCACAAACTATAGTTCATTCTTCTTCCAAATTCTCTAAGACTTCCAATAATTCAGGATCGTCATTAGATACTTTGTAAAGATATTGAGGAGGGATTTCTTCTGTTAAAAATACTAATTTTCCAGCACGAAAAATCTCCACTCCGTCGGCAATAGCCCTAATTGCATCCACTTCTACAATTGAGGGTGAATTAATTCTTACACTACCTGCCTCAAAAGCTTTTGCAATTGATTTTGATAAGTGTACATGCCTTCGATCCCCACCCTTTATTCCTAATTTTATTATATCGTCAACTTCTTCTTTATCAACTGGATAAAATAATACTTCGGGAATATCGTCTGTCGGCAAATCTATTTCAATTTCAATACTATGACCATATGTAGCTCTCATTCTTTCTCCTTGAACTTCATATCTACCTTTTTCTTCAGTAGTGGCGACTGCCTCAAAATGCCACGGCTTCAACCAATGAAAATCTCTTCTTTGTGCTTTAATCCCGTCACATAACGATGATACATCTACCCAACCATTAATATCCATTTCAACACTGAATTTTTCTGGAGCGTGTCTTAAAACCAGGGCTAAAATTCTTCCTAATTTGTCAGATTCTCTATCACTCATTATGAATTTGCCTTCTTCATTACTTATTGGGCAATTAGAACCTTTGAAATATCCGTGTTTACTTTTTCTCAACATTAGTCAAGGCGACAAGGGTCTTATTCATAATCGATGCGGTCACAATCTTGCAACCGAGGGGTTCACAAACACCAATAGTTTCCGGTGGTTGTGACAACCCCCGTTATTGCAGGATTTCTAAGAACCCCATTTGCTAGAGCACACAAAGGATTTCTCAAAGAAATTAGACCCGATGATTTCTCTTCGAAAGTAGTAAAGGCTTTAATTTCCAAAAACCCATCATTATTAAATGATTTAGAGGATTTATTACTCGGTTGTGCATATCCAGAAGGTGAACAAGGGAACAATATTGCTAGAATAATTACCTATTTGTCTGACTTGCCAGAAAGTATTCCTGCATCTACAACAAATCGGCTATGCGGCTCCTCAATGCAAACAATACACATGGCATGCGGTTCAATTAGCATGGGTGCTGGAGATGTTTTTCTATGCGGAGGAGTTGAATCAATGACTAGGATAAAGAGAGGTGGTTTTAATTTCACTCCTAACAAAATTCTCCAAAATAAAAGTCCTGATGCTTATGTCTCAATGGGTTTAACTGCAGAAAATGTTTCAAAAAAATACAAAATAAATAGATATGATCAAGAAGTCTTTGCACTAGAAAGTCACAAGAAAGCCTCCAATGCATATGAAAAAGGACATATGGATTCAGAAATTGTTCCTATAACAACCAATGAAGGGGTGTTTTCAAAGGATGAATGTGTTAGAGAAAGTAGTAATTTAGACTCGATGGCGAAATTAAAACCTGCATTTCTTGAAAATGGCACCGTTACTGCTGCCACATCTTCACCTTTAACTGATGGTGCTGCATTTACAATTATTTGTTCTGAAGATTACGCATTAAAAAATAATATACAGCCATTGGCCAAAATAATCAGTACTTCTGTTACTGGGTGTAATCCCGAATTAATGGGCATGGGACCTGTTAATTCTACCAAAAAAGTATTAAAAAGAGCCGGTTTAAATTTATCAGATATAGACGTTATAGAACTAAATGAAGCATTTGCGGCTCAATCATTGGCAGTAATTAAAGAGTTAGATCTTGATATTGAAAAAATAAATATTGATGGGGGTGCTCTTTCAATTGGACATCCTCTTGGGGCTAGTGGTACAAGAATTACTGGAAAAGCTTCTTCGATCCTTAATCGGATTGGTGGAGAATATGCGTTAGCAACAATGTGCATCGGTGGTGGTATGGGAATATCTACCATTTTACAAAATTATGAATAATTTTAATATAGATTTTAGATAAAAACAGATAGTCTCATAAAATTAATACCATTAAGGTCAGATATGGCAATTCGCAGAGGCCGCAAAGATGCAAAAGAAAATCTAGAAAACCACGAAGCAATAGATGATGCATTCGCTGAAAGAAGGGCGCTTTTAGAATCTGATGAATCTCAAGATATTCAAGAGTTCGTTGAAGATCCAAGAGAACAAGAAAGAATTAGAAAGGAATTAGAAGAAGGTGGAGAACTCCATAAAATGTTAGGTATCGAACAAAATTTATCCTCCGAACAAGAAGCTAGTTTACAAAGACTTGAAGATAAATGGATGAGTGGTTTACAGGGGACTTATAACGCCGCTGAAGAAGGCCGCAAGCCTCTAATGATATCTTTTGATGATGAGGACAACATTCAACATACTGACATAGGTAGTGTTACAATTCTTGGAAATAATTTTGACGGCGGCGAAGAAATACGTTTAGAATATCCAGGTAAGGGAACCGAATTCTACACTTTAGATTATGAAGACGAATCTGGTTGGAGGAAAGGAAGGGATAGAGAACACACCGCAAGAAATATCGCCTCAATAATCAATAAAAGAAGTTCTCTAGTACACGCATTTTCTGAATCAAATAAAATAATTTTTGAACTCAGAGATTCAAGTTTGAATCCTGATTCCTTAGTAATATTTGTTGATGACCCTGGAGGTCAAGACATGGTTGCTGAAAAACAAGGCGTAGGACTAGATTCAAGAGACATAACTTTACAAGATTATCAAGAAGTGGTTAAATTAGCACTTGCTGACGGAATAATCACCCCCAGTGAGGATCAAATGCTATGGTCAATGAGGCAGGCATTAAATATTTCAGAAGACGAACATGTACATATCGTTAGAGCAATGTTTGGAGACGATGTTCTAAAAGAATGTACCGTGTGCAATTCAATGGCAATACTATATCCCGAACATAGCGCTTGGTATTGTGAAAATTGTCAAAACTGGGTCTGATTCACCACTAAATAATATCACTCATTTTTGAGCAAGTTGATATACCGACACGTATAGGAAGGTACGATAGAGATGGCTAAGGATGAAACCTTGTATATTGGTGTAGATTTAGGTACGTTCCGTTCAGTAATGGTATCTAGTGCAGGACATGAAGAAGAATTACTTACAGTAATAGGAACCCCCAAGGATGCTATTGCTAGAAATTTTTTAAGAAGAGACGTACTATTTGGCGAAGAAGCGTTGAAAAATAGATTAGCTTTAGATCTATATAGGCCCTTACAACATGGTGTAATTAAGGACAGTCAAGAAGATAAGAAATTTATCGCTCATTTCATACATCATATGATAGAGCTTGCTAACCCAGAAGAATACGACAATGTTGTTGCCGTCATAGGTGCACCCGCCGAGGCAAGTTTCGTAGATAAAACTGCAATTTTTGATGCAGCAGCGGGTTCAGTTAATGCATGTATGATAATTTCAGAACCATTTGCAGTTGCATACGCACTAGATATGATTGAGCACACACTAGTAATCGATATAGGAGCGGGTACTACAGATATATGCAGAGTATATGGAACAATTCCAGAACCTGAAGATCAGCTACACATGGCCTATGCAGGCGATTATATAGATGACCAATTAATTGAAGAGATTCAAAAGAAATATCACGGAGCACAAATAACAAAAGATATGGCTAGAAGATGGAAAGAAGAACATAGTTTTACGAAAGCCAAAATACCCAAAAAGCCAGTATTAGTCGATTTTAGTGTAGAAGGTAAAGCCATGAGGCTGGATATTACCGATTGTATTGCAGCAGCTTGTGAAACCATTATCGATCCAATTGTTTCAAATGTTAAATCATTAATCAGCTCGGCGAATCCAGAATACCACAACCAATTTAGACAAAATATGATCTTAGGCGGTGGCGGTAGTGGAATTAAAGGACTTGGTGCAATGATTGAGGATAAATTATCCGATTTGGGCAAGGTCAAAGTACATACTGTTGACGACCCAGTAAAGCTTGGCGCTCTTGGTGGCCTTAGATTAAGTATGGAAGTTCCACAAGATCTATGGAAGAACTTAACATTATCTTCAAGATAATTATTCTTCTTCCATCAATTGTAACTTTGTTTCATCTAACACTAATGATTTGTTACATGTTGGACATTCAAGATTCATAGTAAACTTTGATATTTCTATAGCTAGAATAGATTCACAATGAACACAACTAACAACAGTTTCGGAATTCAATGACATCGAAGTTAAATCTATTTTATTACCATTATACCATGCTTGATAAACAGGATCTCTAAGAACACCTAGTCTTCTCCATGCATTCATAGTAGTAAATAATGTAACTATTCCAATTAAAATATAAAATAAATCTCCAATACTAACCCCCAGTGCTAAAAAATATATTGAAATCAATGAAAATAACACTACTGTTAGTAATAGATTAAACATTGCAGGCACTAATGCATCCTTTGATTTTCTCTTAAATGCAGACCAGACTGTGATTTGCATTGTTAAAACAACAAATAAGAATATTAGTATTAAATACGAAATTTGACTAAAATTCCCAATTACTAATGCCAATAATATTGAAGACATTAATAACATAAAAGAAATTTGTTTATGCAAAGCTTCCATAGGTCCATCCCATTGTAAAGGACTACTTCCCGCTGGAACTAAATCATCCATTATTTCCACCCAATAACTCATAGTTTCTGAACCCATCGTGTATATTTTCAACCGTTTTGCTTTTGAGCGAAGGTTAGTACGCGAGTACATGCGCGAGATGGACGACCTTGGTGTTGAAATCAAAGGAGATTCATTGAAAGATAAAAAAATATTATTGGGCATCACCGGAGGTATAGCAGCCACTCAAAGTGTTAAACTACTCAGAGAGTTAAGAAGATATCAAGCAGAAATTTCAGTTATAATGACCGATGCTGCTCAAAAAGTAATTACCCCTCTCGCAATATCTTGGGCAGGTAATTGTAAAGTAATTACGAATTGGGAATATGGGATGTCTGGATTAGAAAATTATGATGCAATACTTATAGCACCTACCACAAGAAATACGATGGCAAAAATTGCTAATGGTATTTTAGATTCTCCTCTCTTAATGGCAATATCTGCTGCAAAAACAAATAATACCCCTGTAGTTTTAGTTCCGAGTATGCATAATTCTATGGCAGATGATAAAAAAACAGCCGATTTAGTGGCTATTATTAGGGATTTTGGTTTCAAAATCATGTGGGGGGATTTTGAAGAACAAAAATTGAAGCAACCTTCAGAGATTAGCATTGTTGCCAACTTTTCTAATTATGTAAATAGTTACTTACCGAATAGAAAAAAGATAGTAATCACGTTAGGATCTACAATTAGTTATATTGATGACATTAGATATATAAAAAATAGTTCTTCTGGAAAGACTGGTTTTCAAATTGCTTCAAAGCTACACAGAGAGGGGCATGAAATTACAATTGTTTCTGGACAAACAGAATATTCGCTTAATTTCAATCTACCCTTAGTCATTAAAACAGATACTCCAGAAGAGATGCTATTAGAACTAAGAGCATTAACGAAATGCTCTATAGATGTGTGGATACATGCTGCTGCTGTTCTAGATTATGTTTGTGATAATCCCCATATTGGAAAATTATCTAGCGGTCTTGAAGATATTTCATTCAGTCTAGTAAAATCTGAAAAACATCTTAAAGAAATAAAAAAAGATGTAAGTGGTTCATTCAGAATTGGATTTAAATTAGAATCGAATATTACTCTTAAGAAATTAATAACAAAGGCTACCTCTTTTGTAGTTGAAAATGAATTAGATGCAGTAATTGCCAACAGGCTTGAAGATTTAGACAATGAAAAAGTAAACCGTGCTCATTTAATTCTTAAGAATGGTGAGCATTTTGCACTACCCACAAATGAAGAAATATCTAATGCAATTAGCAGACTAATAGATAACAATTAAAATAAATTTATCAGGAGGCAGTACAGAGGGATAGTATGAAAGATAATAATAAAAAGGCAAAAAGAGGTATCCCTCAAAAATCGAACTTTAATGAATGGTACCCGTTTATTGTTGAAGCAGCAGAATTAATAGATAAGAGGTATCCAATTAAAGGAATGGATGTTTGGAGACCTTATGGTTGGAAAACTATGAGATTAATAGATTCCCACACCCATGATGAAATGGAAAGGACAGGACATGGAGAGTGTAATTTCCCCTTATTAATTCCTGAAGATTTATTAGAAAAAGAAAACAAATTAGTTTCCTTATTAAAAAGAGCTAGGGAGCAAGGTGTCGATCCAGAAGAATTAAGACACGAAGAAGATGAAGCTGGCTTCAAAAAAGAAGTCTATTGGGTTAAACACGCAGGTGAAAATAAATTAGACGTTCCTATGTTTTTGAGGCCTACATCAGAAACCGCAATGTATACTATGTTTCCATTATGGATAAGAAGTCATGCAGACTTACCATTAAAAATTTATCAAACGGTGAATACATTTCGCTATGAAACAAAACAAACTCGCTCTTTCATCAGAGTCAGAGAAATTCACTTCTTTGAAGCTCATACTGCGCATGTTGATGAAGATTGCGCGACTAAGCAAATAAAAGAAGACCTAGAAATTGTATCAAGACTGATGAATAAATTCGCATTACCCGTAATTATCTCGAAAAGACCAACATGGGATACTTTTCCAGGAGCATGGTATACAATAGCAATTGACGTTGTAATGCCAAATGGAAGAACTTTACAAGTTGCTAGTGTCCACCATTATAGAGATCAATGGGCAAAGGCCTTTGATATAAAATATGAAAATTTAGAGGGGACACAATCTTACGTACATCAAACAACATATGGGATGTCTGAAAGACTACTGGGGGCGATTGTGGGAATGCACGGTGATGATTCGGGATTAATATTACCTCCTTCCGTTAGCCCGTACCAAGTTGTATTGATTCCAATAATTTCAAAAAATAATTCTGAAATAATAGAGACTAAATTAACTGAAATTTCTCAAAGATTGAAAGATTGTGGCTATAGAACACACATAGATAATAGAAATATTAGAGCAGGACAGAAATATTTTGATTGGGAAATCAAAGGCGTGCCTATAAGATTAGACTTTGGTCAAAGAGATTTAGATTCTAATAAAATCATGTGTACTTCAAGGATTGGTAATAAAGAATCAATTAACCTCGAAGATTTAGAAGAAGAAATTAATAAAAAAATGGGCGGTATTCATGAAACTATGATTGAAATGTCAAATGAAAAATTAAAAACATCAATAAAAGAATTACCAGAATTAATTAATGAAAATGGAACATGGAAACTTTCTGAGAACCTGGAAAATGACAAAGTTTACTGGACTGCATTTGGAGGTACTGATTCGGATGCCGAGGTTATAGAACGCCTTACAGGGCTTACATTTTTAGGAGAAAGTTTAGATGAGTTTGATTCTGATGTTCAATGCTGCATATCAGGTAAAAATACCAAATGTAAAGTTTATCTTGCAAAAACATATTAATTTTTACTAAACATTCTCAATTGAATCCCAATAAACATTACAATTACTCCAAATAAAATCAGCGCAATCGTTGGAATACCAAAACTACCAGAATATATCCAACCTTCTGTATGATTTAATCGACCAATTGCTAAGAGACTAATCCTATCAGCTCCTTCAATGCAAAAACCACCGTTGGAAGTTATTGATTCACAAGATTTTAAAAAACCAAAAACTCCAAAAATGTTTAATAATGCACAAATACTAATTATTGGACCAATGATTATCATTAAAAGACTGCTCATTTTCAATATTTTTGGTGCTTCGACAGTCTCTTCAATCTTCTCAGGAACTCCGATTGGAGGCAAATCAGGTAATTTTAATTCCAATGCATCAGGACTACTACTATCGTGTAACTCAAATGTTAAATTAGATTTTTCTGCATCGCTTGACGCATTTAATTCTGAAGAGGGTTTAACTTCATCCATATCTACATTATATATTCTAGAAGCTAAACTTGAAAGAATTGGATCATTAGCAGCCTCAGATAAATCTAATTCGCCATCCAGCAATTTTCTTAATTTATCACTAGACATGTTATCCCCCAACAGACATAGCGAGTAAATCATTACTGAATAACTTATCACATCTATATTTACGCGTTTCCTGCATTTTCAACATCAGCCCAATCAGAAAGAAATCGCTCTATACCACTATCAGTTAATGGATGTTTCATTAGTTGTCTAAATATTTTTGTTGGCATTGTAGCCGTATGAGCCCCTAATTGCAAACATTCCAATATATGGGTTGGGTGCCTTATCGATGCTGCTAAAACTTTTGTTTCTATTTCCGGATATTGTTCCCAAATCCTCATTATTTGTGCTATTAGATCCATTCCTTCGTGACCGATGTCATCAATTCTTCCGACAAATGGAGAAACATACATGGCACCTGCTTTTGCTGCCATCAGTGCTTGAGAAGCACTAAAAATAAGTGTGACATTTACTCCAATACCTCTTGAAGATAATTCCTTGGTTGCAATCAGTCCCTCGGGAGTGCAAGGAACTTTAATTATGACATTTTCAGGCAATTCGGATTTTAATTCAAGTCCTTCTTTAATCATACCTTCCGAATCCATAGAAGTGACTTCTGCAGAAATTGGCCCATCACAAATTTCTGCTATTTCTTTGATAACCTTCTTAAAATCTCTTCCAGATTTTTTTATCAAAGATGGATTTGTAGTCACTCCGTCTAAAATCCCCCATGACGCTATTTCTTTCACTTCATCTACTTCTGCCGTATCCAAAAACAATTCCATTTTTACACCATTCCTTTTATTTCTAAAACAGACTTAATGATATCATTAGTTGAAATTTTCAATAATTCTAACATTTCTTCTGCTTGACCCGATTCTCCAAATCTGTCTCTGACACCAACTCTTCTCATTCTTGTTGGTATATTTTCTGATAAGTATTCAGCTACTGCACCTCCTAAACCACCTATCACGCTATGATCCTCTACTGTGACTATAAACTTACATTCTGAAGCTAACCGTTTTACTAATTCTTCATCAAGTGGCTTTATTGTGTGCATATCTACAACTGCCGCCTCAATACCTTTATCTGAAAGTAATTCTGCTGCTTCAAGTGATTTTGAAACCATAACACCGCAAGCAATTATTGCTACATCTGAACCATTCCTGAGTTGTACTCCTTTACCAATTTCTATTCTAGAATCGTCTTTACTATAAATTCGAGGTGTTTTATTCCTCGCTGTTCTTGTATAAGACGGAGATTTTAAATCTAATAATTTTGATGTTAATATCTCTGTACTAATATCATCACAAGGATGCATCACCACCATATTTGGTAATGATCTATATATTGCTAAATCCTCTATAGACTGAGCACTAGAACCATCTGTACCTGTGTGAGTTCCTCCATGACTACCACAAATATGAACTGGTAAATTAGGTCTACATATCCCATTTCTTACTTGTTCGAATGCTCTTTCAGTAAAAATTGCAAATGTACTAGCAAATGGCTTAAAACCACTAGATGCTAAACCTGCTGCAACCAACATCATATTTTGTTCACCAATTCCACAAGAAATAGTCCTTTCAGGATATTTTTCTCTAAACCAGCAGGACTTAGTAGATTTACCTAAATCGGCTTCTAGTACTACTAATTTAGAATCATGAGACATTGAAAGAAGGGCAGATCCATAACCGTCTCTCGAAGCAGCTAACTCAGTCATATTATTCACCTAACTCCTTCAAAGCCAATTCATATTGCTCTTCATTAGGTGCCGCACCGTGAAACTTTGGATTATTTTCCATATAGGATACCCCTTTCCCTTTAATTGTGTTTGCAATTAATACCGAAGGTGAATCTTTATTGCTTTTTAACCACCTCATTCCATCAATTATTTCATACATATTATGACCATCTATTTCCTTTACATTCCATCCGAAACTTAACCATTTATCTGCTATGTTAAACATCCTCATTTGTGATTCGACAAAATCATCATTTTGTATTCTATTACAATCAAGTATAACATTTAAATTGTCTAATTCATGGTGTTTTGCAGCCATCATAGCCTCCCATACAGCACCCTCTTGAATTTCTCCATCTCCTAACATAACATAACATTCTCTATCTGATTTATCAAATTTAGAAGCTATAGCACATCCAATACCAAATGATAGTCCCATCCCAAGAGAACCTGCACTAAAATCAACACCTGGAGTAAATTTCATATCCACGTGACCCTGGCAAATTCCACCTAACACTCTGTAAGATTCTAAATCCGAATGTTGAATAAATCCCATTTCAGCTAAAATTGCATACATTCCTGGACTTGCATGTCCTTTTGAGAGTATGAATCTATCTCTTTCTATCCAATCTGGTTCATCCGGCTTGACTCTTAACTGTGTTGAGTATAGTGCTGTTAGCAAGTCAATTTCAGAAAGAGAACCTCCTGGATGTCCTGCTTGAGCACGATATACCATTTTTATTATTTCAACCCTACATTTTCTAGCAATCTCATTTAATTCAATCACTAAATCATCATCATCAAGACCATTTAAGCGGCTAAGAACCATTAGAAACAGTTCCTCCTTAACAGTAAAGCCTTTGATTCTTTCTTGTCAATTATTTTACAATTCTTTTCATTTTTTGACTAAGATATTATCATATAATCTTAGAATAGACATTTTAATAATTAATATAATTTCTTCACCAATAGAGATTATTTTCTTAGGTAGAGATAAAGCAGTTAAGAAAATAAAGACACCTACAAACCACATAAAGAACATTAAAGTTGGAAACTGACCTAATTGAGGTATTCCAAACCAAAGTGAAGGATCCCCAATTTTAGGAGTCACAATTAGTAATGCAATAAATACTCCAACTAATGATTCGCCCGCAATAAATCCTGCTCCAATTAGTACGCCCCTTGAAGTTACATCATCTGCAGCCTTCATAGCCGAATTTGAAGGTTTTTCTCTTATACTTCCATCTGTACGTAAAATAGCCAAGTTAGTTATGTAATAATGTATTAAACCACCAGTAAATATTGGTGCAGATAATTCAATTGGAAGATATATTCCAATTGCAACAGACATTACGGGTAATTTTCGCCACACCAATAGAGCTGCAATTAAACCACCCAATATTAGCATTTCAACGTTAGCACTGCCACCAAAAATACTTTCAATTATTGTTCCAATTAAATCTGCTTGTGGAGCCAACAAAGCGTTACTACAATCATATAGTTCTGATGTAGGCGTTCCTGCACCCTCTAATTTCAGATTGGCATCTTCACAATGTGTGATGGTTATCTTAAATGCACGATTAAGTAAAAGTAATACAGGCCCAATTACTGCTGCACCAACAATAACCCCGATTGTTTCAGCGATTTGTTGACGCCAAGGAGTAGCACCAACCATGTTTCCTGTTTTCAAATCCTGCATTACATCTCCTGCAATAGCAGCATTAACAGCAACTACGGAAGCTATCATTAAAGTTGCAAACATCATTGTTTCATTATTTGCCCCCACTAAACTCCCAACAACGAATACTAATGCTGCAGTAAACATAAGAGTTGCAATAGTCATACCTGAAACGGGTGAATTACTAGAACCTACAACACCCGCAATATATCCTGCAACTGCTGAAAAGAAAAATGCTACAGCTGCAATAAACAATGTTCCAGCAATTGCTAAAGCTAAGCCTAAGTTAAAGATAAAAAATAGTAATGATAAAATTAAAATCATTCCACAAACAGACAATACCAATCTCATATCTGTATCTTGATCTGTTCTCAAAACTTCATCTTCTACAGTTGAGTTATTGAAGTTTAATGCTTTAGAAAAACCTGTAAAAATTGTACTTCTCATTGACCAAAGAGTCCAAACTCCACCGACTACCATTGCTCCAGCACCAATATAACGTACTTGACCGCTCCAAACCGCATAATATGAGGGCCCTGCATGCCACTCTCCCATTGTTGTGGCATCCCACCCCAGTGGTTCAGATGGAAACCCGTGAAGAAGTCCAAAAATTGGCACCAGGAAGCCAAATCCTAGAATACCCCCAATAAATATAAACGAGGCAATTCTTAATCCTACGATATAACCTACAGATAATAATGCAAGAGACATTTCGCTTCCTGCATAAAATTTAGTTCCCATGAATTCAAAAACTGAATGTACACCTTTTTTAGTAACTTTGAGACCCTCTACAACCCAGCCATACATAGCCCCAATAATTAATGCATAAATGATTGCAACTAATCCAGAACCACCCTTTTCACCAGCAATTAATACTTCCGTACAAGCAACACCTTCTGGATAAGGTAAGGCCTCTTCTACAATGAAAACTCTGCGCAAAGCTATTGTGAACATTGTTCCTAGAACTCCACCTAGAAATGCAATAATAAAAGTTTGAAGAGGATCTATATCATCCCAAATCCCCATAACTAACAAAGCGGGAACTGTAAAAATCACTCCTGCCGCTAAACTTTCCCCAGCCGAAGCCATTGTTTGGACTGCATTATTTTCCAATATTGACACATCTTTAAACCTGAAACCTCTTAAAATCAACATTGACATTACTGCTGCTGGAATAGAAGCAGAAACAGTCATACCCACTTTCATTCCCAAATATGCATTTGCAGCAGTCATTACCATACCCAAAAATATACCGATAACAATTACTCTAGTTGTTAATTCTGGTAGTGACTTTTCAGCAGGAACAAAGGGCCATTTTTGATCTGCCATGTACCTCCGTCTTTGTTCCAATTTGTGAAACCTTTGGAAGATGATGCATGTTAACGCTTCATATATTCAATACTGCTGCGATGGCTAGTGGTGAAACTGAGTAAAGATTGGTCTTCTATTGATTCTGAGGATGTCCTCCTAGAATTAAGGTCCTCATTACAAGGTTTATCTGATGACGAAGTAGAATATAGATTGAACAGAGATGGTAAAAATAAATTGATAGAACCACCCTCTATACCAGAGTGGAAAAAAATTCTAAATCAATTCGTTGATCCTTTAGTTTTTCTATTGATTGCTGCAGCTGTGATAGCCATTACAGTAGTAGATGAGTTGGGTGATGGCTTATTCATATTGTTTGTAATTTCAATGAATGCAGTTATGGGTTGGTGGATGGAAAGACAAGCAGATCAAGCAATGACTGCATTAAAGAAAATGAATGTTGATACTTGTGTAACGATAAGGGATGAACATGAAGTAATAATCAATAGTGAAGATTTAGTAATTGGCGATATTATAAAACTAGAAGATGGAGATAATATCCCAGCAGACATTAGAATAATAACTAGTTATCAATTTTATACAAATGAATCGTCAATGACTGGAGAATCTAATCAAAGGCGTAAAATCGGAGATAGAATAGATGGTAAAAGAGTCTTGGCTGAAAGAGATAATATGTCTTATATGGGTACTGTTGCTACAAACGGTAGAGCTTTAGGAGTCGTTGTTGCAACTGGAATGGATACTGAATTAGGTAAAATTGCGGATAATATTACTTCTGTAGAAACACCAAAAACACCGTTAGAAGTGAAATTAGAATCATTAGGTAGATTCTTGGGTGGAATTGCATTAACTGTAGCAATTCTACTATTGACATTGACTTTACTATTTTCTTATATTGATGGAAATTTCGACACTGCAGATGGAAGCGGATTAGCCATTGAACCGATTAAAGAAGAATTAGTCGCACAATTTACAATAGCACTAGCCATTTTTGTTGCCATAGTGCCTGAAGGGTTACCAATCATCCTAGTAATTACACTAGGTTTAGGTATGAGAAATATGGCAAGACATAGAGCCATAATTAGAAGAATGAAGGCCGTTGAAACACTGGGATCGACTACCGTAATATGTACTGATAAAACTGGTACTTTAACTAGAAATGAAATGACAGTAGTACAATTATATTCAGGATCTAAAAGATATACTGTGAAGGGAAGAGGTTATGATCCTACAATCAAAGGTATGACAGATAGATTAACAAAAAAACAAATCAATATTGAAGAATTATCTAGAAACACGGGCGCAAGAATGGCATTCACATGTACAGCATTGTGTAATAATAGTCAAATAAGTAATGAAGAAGGTTCTTGGGAAGCAATTGGAGACCCAACATGTTCGGCAAGTGCAACATTTGGATGGAAAACTTTAGGTCCGAATGATGAATTTAAGAAAGAAAATACAAGATTGCATGAGTTTTTCTTCGATGCTGAAAGAAAAAGAATGACCACTATTAATAATTTTGAAGGCGGCGTTTGGGCATTTACAAAAGGTGCTTTAGATCC
>MDTA01132401.1_pt1 | contig 18159 bp, 14 predicted proteins | sample 811151 | NCBI WGS metagenome assembly MDTA01 (sample SAMN05326648, study PRJNA326480) | marine metagenome | isolation source: seawater | place: Indian Ocean: South | collected 2010
TGATATTTCTAAATTAGAAAAATCTATATATAATTCTTCCTAGTATTTCTCTTATTGCAGAACTATTTGAATATAACTTATTTGAATTTGGAAGCAAATTATATGGATTAATAATTTTTTGTTTATTAAAAAATTTACTTGATTTGAAATCTACTGGATAAGCTATAACTTTAATCGTTTGTTTCTCAAATAATCTTTTAGCACGATGCATATGAAATGCACTTGTGACCAAAAGGATAGTAGGGTAATTATTCTCTTTTAAAAGAGCTTTTACTGCGATTGATTCTTCTAAAGTATTTCGTGCAGGATTAGTTATTAGGATTTTCTCAGATGATACTCCAAATGTTATTGCTTCACTCTTATATAGATCCCCTTCAGGAGGTAATTCCTTATAGAAAGGACTAAATCCACCAGTAAAGATTATCTTAGGTGCCTTATCTGCTTTAAGAAGCATTAATCCTGAAACAAATCTATCAGGATCATTTGCCCACTCAATAATGTCACTTTCACCAGGAGGAATATGCCTTCCTTGACTCAGAACAACAATAGCATCAGCTCTAGGCATTTCTTGAATACTTAATCTTTTCCATGGTGATTCAACATATCGCCATAAATATTCAGATATAATTCCGTTACTAAACACAGATAAAATTGCAGGTATCAATAAAAATATAAATCTTCTTTTTTTTATAGATAAAAATATAGATAAAATTATACTAATCCCCAAAGGCATAAGTAATAAAGGTAAAAATTTGCTAATGAAATACATTTATTTTGAGCTTTTTAAGATTTATAATTCACTTAAAAGTTTTAGTTGTTTTGGGAGAGGATTTGTCCCTGAATTCACTTGCATTACATAATCAAGGGCTTGCTGAATATTAAGATTATGTTCTCTAATTAGCCAAGCCATGCAGACTAGTGGGGATCTTTCAACAGCAGCAACACAATGAATATAAATTGGCCCATGAATTAATTTCTTTTTAATTATTTTTAATACTTCATTTAGTTCTTCAATAGTAGGAATCCTTCCAGTTTTATGATCTGGTAAAACATATCTTTCATGATGAAAAAGTATAGATAATGGAATATTTGATTTATGTTCTTTTTCACTACACAAACTTAAAATAGATTTTATTCCTTCTTTTTTAAGTTTCTCAACATGAGTTGTTGTTTTGGGAGCCGTTCCAACAGCAAGTTCTTCATTTAATATCCAATTTATTTTAAATCTATCTAAACTCATAGGTTTTATTTCTCTAGCCAATTAATTAATCTGGATAAATATTTAAATATTCTTTTTGATCCTAAAATAGTATTATTTTCGTTTTTTTTATCAGAATCATCTTGATTAGCATAGTTTGAGTAAATACTTTCAATGCTATATGATTCATTCCGATAGGCATCATATCCCAATAATTTATTTTTATCCTTTTTAATAGAATTTGTAATTATACCCAAAAATTCAGAATTAGTTTTATCTATAAGTTGTAAAGCTTCTTTGGGTAATCCTCTTGGAACTTTATCTGTACTGACTAATAAAATCATCCCATCAGTTTTTTCAGAGATTAAAGAAGCATCCGCTAATCCTATGACTGGAGGGGTATCAAATATAATAAGATCGTATTCTTTTAGAGCTTTTAAATCATTTATTAATTCACTCATTCTCTTAGAACTTAAAAGTCTAGTAGGATCTGGGGGTATTATTCCAGCTGTAATAATATTCCAATTAGGATAATTCTTAACTTTTTGTATTACATCTTTCAATTTTAATGAAGAATCAGTTATTAAATTTGATAAACCTTTCAAGTTATTTAATCCTAATCTTAAATGCAGTTGAGGTTTTCTCATATCTGCATCAATCAGTAGAACATTCTTATCTAATTCTGAGAAAGTTTTTGCTAGCAGAACATTAACTAATGATTTCCCTTCTGCAGGAATTGAGCTAGTTAAGGCAATGGTTTTAATCTCTTTATCACTTTCAAGGAATCTTAAAGATGTAATTATATTTCTGAAAGCTTCTTGATAGAAGAATCTTTCGTAGCTATCAATTTTATCTTCATTATCTTTATTATCTTTAATTTTTTCATCTAAAGCCTCAAGAACAAATCTTTTATTCTCTCTTACTCCTTCAAAAAATGAAACATGGGGTATTGATCCAAGACATATTGTTCCTAAATCATTAATAATTTGTGTCTTGGTATGATAAACATTATCATATTTGTCTCTTAAAAAAGTAACTAAACCTCCAAAAATAAAACTTATAAAAGCACCTAATGACAGATACCTTAAAACAGGAGGCCCTACTGGCTTTTCGTACATTATTGGTGGAGATATTATTGTCCATGGAGCGGTTTTCTGTGCGATTTCAAGTCTAAAATTTTCTCTTGCTTTTATAAGTGATATTAGTGTCTCCTGATTAATCTCTCTTTCTTGTTGTATAGCATCAAAATTTTTAATTATTGTAGGAAATTTAGTAAATTCTTGGTTTAGTTTTTCAAGAGAATCATTAAGAGAAATTAATATATCTTTGCTAGTTTTTATTGAAGCATCAATCAATCCTATTTGTGCTTTTAATAATTCTGGACGCATATTAGTTAAGTTTTGTTCTAAGGCTTTCACTACATATGAATTTTTAGTGAATTTAGATTTTGCTATTTTAAGTTCGTTTTCTAATTCTTGACCTTGGTCAATTATTTTTTGATCATACCCTTTGACTTTTAAATTCAAGTTATCGAATTCTGAAATCTGGTTATAACTTTCAATAAAATCAGTAGCATTTAATTTATTATTTTCAACATCTTTCTTTATCTCTTCTAATCTTTTAATACTTGATTTAGTAGTAATCATATCAGTTTCATATTTATTAATTACTTCTTTAAAAATAAATGATTCCTCATTCGGATCTACAACATTATTTAATTTTCTAAAAAGAGATAATTTTGTTTCAGTTTTATCATTTTTAGCTTTAATCGCTGGAGCTTCCTCATTTAAAAAAGTTAACCCATCTTTTAATCTTTTTTGTCTCATTTTTATAGCCAAATTTATATAGTTTTCGCTCAATTTTTTGATAATTTTATTTCCTAATTTCTTATCCTTTAGATTAATTGAAACGTTTATAACCTTCCCTGGGATTCCCTGAAAATCTCCTGATGTTTTAATATCAATAATTTCTACTAAATATTTTAAACTTAAATTATATTCATTTGCTATTTCTTGTAAAGCTATTGGACTTTTTAAAAAAACTTTTAATAAAGGAATATCAATAGAAGTTTTATTTTTAGCTAAAGATTCTACTCCCGCAGATATCCCATCATTTGAAGCACCTGAACCTATTGGATCAGATACCATGAGTGCAAAATTACCTCTAAATACAGGATTTTTAATCCTTTCATAAAGAGTATATCCCACTGTTCCTGAGAAAAATATTAAAGTACTAAAAATTAATAGTTTCGGTCTTCTTACAAAAGAAGCGAAAATCTCCTTAAAAGTGATGTTCTCTTCATCTTTATTAGATTCTACTTGAACTTCTTCCTTTGAAATCATGGATTACTATTAATTTATTGTTTTCTTGTTTCAATAATTATAGGTTATCATAATATCACATATTCAAAGCATTCTGCTGATAATATATTATTAGCATATTTAGTTTTCAATTTTAAATTTAGAGATTAAATGAAAAAAAATATTTTTTTTACCTTTTTTTTAGTCGGATTGCTAAATATTTTTAGTCCTGCAAATGCAAGTGAACTTATTGAGAATAAAGATTATCAGACATCAATAAAAACTAAAGAATCGACTCAAAATTTTTACAACTTTAATCAATACCAATATCTTATTGGAGGGGGTGATGTTTTAGAGATCAAATTATATGGTAATGAAGAATATAATGGTAAGTATTTAGTTTTAAATGATGGAAAGGTATCTTTACCTTTAGTTGGGAATATTTATGTTGAGAATATGACTATTGAAGAAACAATAGATATCCTTAGAAAAGAATATTCAAAAGAATTACTTGTTCCAGATGTCCATGTTAATATTTTCTCTTCTAGGCCTTTAAATATTGCAGTAATTGGGGAGTTACAAAAACCAGGTATTTTTAATGTAAGTAAGGAGAGTGGAAGTCCCTCTAGAATTGTAGATTTTCTAAGATTGTCAGGAGGAATTACCCCTAAATCAAATTTAGAAGAAATTGAGTTAATTAGGACTTTTAAAGAAGGTGGAGAAATAGTTAGAAAATTGACAGTTTTAAATTTAATACCTTTGATTGAAGAAGGCGATCAAAGTAATAATTTAGAATTATTCCATGGAGATGTAATTAAGGTTAAGGAAACAAATAATTTGACAACTTCACAATACAAATATGCAAAAGCAACTTTGTCCCCAACAGAGATAGGAATTACTGTTGTAGGAGAGGTTAAAGCTCCTGGGATTAAAAAAACGTATTCAGGTATCTCTTTGATTGAAGCAGTTATGATTGCAGGCGGTCCAGTAGATTGGCAGGCAAATAAACAAAATATTCAATTGATTAGAGAAGATAATAATGGCGAAATTATTATTCAAAAATATAGATATAATATTTCTGATAAAATTTCAAAAATAAATAATCCTACATTAAAAGATGGAGATATAATAAATGTAAATACAACAAGTTACACCAAAATTTCAAGAGGTTTAAATAATGTGTTTACCCCTTTGAGAGATATTATTACAGCAGTAACTTTTTATAGATTAGTGAATGATTAAAATATTAATATAAACTATTAGTGATGGATAATTGTCCCAATATTAAAGATGAGATTAAGATTTCTCTTGTGGTCCCTGTAATTAAAAAAGATTTAGCAAGGTTAAGATTCTTATTGAAAAACCTTAATTCAAATATAGATAAACTTTTTGAAGTAATTATAATACTGAGTGATTTTAATCAATTACAAAAAAGAGAAAAATTTGATGATTTAGTAAATCTGACGAGGGGAAAATTAAAAATAATTTATAAAGATAAAAAATTATTTCCTGGAGCCGCTAGAAATATCGGTATAAAACTATCAAAAGGAAATTATATTGCTTTTTTAGATGTTAATACTCTACCATCTGAGAATTGGATTGAGTCTTCTCTTAAATTAATTTCTGAGGAAAAAGATAGCTTTCTTGGTAAAACTATTTATAGTTTTAATAATTATTTTGAAAAGATATTTATAGGAGCTACATTTGGATTTTATCCTCTTTATACAGTTCCTGGCTCTTTAATTAAAAAAGAATTATTTCAAGAAATAGGACAGTTTTTACCTTTTACGAGATCAGGAGAAGATGCAGATTGGATGAAAAGATCATTATTATTCAATATAAATTTAAAAGAACCCCAAATGCCAATAATTCAATATTTTGGATTAAGAAATAAAAATTTAATTACTCTTTGTAAGAAATGGTATGAGTATTATGAGGCCTCCTCAAGTGAAGTTCAGATTTATCAAAGACAAAAATATATTTACTTTTTTTTATTAATATCAGCTATTCTAATAATTTCTTTCAAATGGAATGCTATTTTTTCAAATTGGAATCTTAGTGATCCACTATACATTCCACACATAACAAAAAAAATTATTTTTTCTTTATCTGCAATTTACTTTTTTGTAAGAGGGATTATTTTACCTGTATTAAAAGGAGCTAATTTACAAAAGCTTAAATTTTTTGATTTTTTAGCTATTTTTTTTATAAGTTCTCTAATAGATTCTATAAAGTTAGCTGCCTTTATTAAAAGTAGCCTTAGGCATTTAATTAGATATTTTAAGTGATGTTTATTAAATTAAATATTTATATTTAAAGAAAAATGAATAAGGCAGACGTGCATATCAATAGATTAGATACGAATATTAAATTTACTACTTTTTTATGATTTAATCCAGATTTGATAAGTCTATGATGCAGATGATTATTATCAGGATAAAAAGGAGATACTCTTTTAAAAATTCTGTAGGAAATGACATAAATCATATCTAAAAGAGGTATAACAAAAATGAATAAAAATATGTGAACTTTTTGTACTTCTATACTTGAACTGTTCAAATTAACATCAAAATTACTGCCTAGTATACTAAGGTAGCCTAAATTAAAACCTAGGAAATAAGAACCTCCGTCTCCCATAATAAGTTTAGCTGGGTAAATATTTAAAATTAAGAATCCAAAACATGAACCTGATAAAGCAATAAGTATAAGACCCACAGCGGTATTCCCAAAGTTTATATTCAAAATTCCAAAAGTTAAACTTCCAATTCCAACTATTGATGCTGCAAGGCCATCTAGACCATCTAACCAATTTATGGCATTAGTTAATCCACATATCCATATAATTGATAAGATATAACTTAAAGGTTTATTCAAAGATATAAAGTCAATCTGAGCGTTTAAAAATGATAAATCAATATTTTCAATTCTTATTCCAATTAACCAAATAAAAGTAGCTATTAATAATTGAAATATTAATCTAATAAATGGTGATAAACTTTTAATATCATCTATAAAACCTAAAATAAAAGCCGAAAGGCTTATGAATATTGAAATTAAGAAAAAATTATTAATATTTGGATAATTAATATTAGTAAATTCACTAATGAAAATAATTATAATGTAAGTAATTAAAAAACCTATTGTTAAAGATAGTCCACCAATTCTTACAAGTAATCTTGTATTTATTTTTCTTTCCTCAAAGTTATCAATTAATCCAAACCTTTCACCTATCTTAATTGATGGACCTGATAACTTATAAGTTATAAATAATGCAATCAAAAATAAAACGCATGATTGATAAATCATTTATTTACAGATTTAATTGACAATTTCTTAGTATTATATTATAGGATGATTTAATAATTATTTTAGGATACAATAAATGACTATTTTAGTAACTGGAGCAGCAGGATTTATAGGTTTTCATTTGTGCTTAAAGCTAATTTCAAATGGATATAAAGTTATTGGTCTAGACTCTTTAAATGAATATTATGATATTAATTTAAAAAAAGAACGTTTAAAAAAACTTTATTTAAAATCTAAAGGAGATAAAAATATTTTTTCATTCCATCAAATTAAGATTGAGGATAAAAAAAATGTAAATGAAATATTTGATAAATTTAAGCCAAGTACAGTAGTTAATTTAGCTGCTCAGGCTGGAGTTCGATATTCACTCATTAATCCTGCCTCTTACTATAAATCTAATATAGATGGGTTTGGCAACATTATTCAAAATTGTGTAAATTATAAAGTTAAACATTTAGTTTATGCTAGTAGTAGTTCTGTTTATGGTGGTAATGAGAAATTACCTCTATCTGAAAAAGATAACGTTAACCATCCAGTAAGCCTATATGCAGCGACTAAGAGAGCTAATGAGTTAATAGCACATTCTTATAGTCACCTTTATGGTTTACCAGCAACAGGATTAAGATTTTTTACAGTTTATGGACCTTGGGGGAGACCAGATATGGCTTTATTTTTATTTACAAAGGCAATGCTTAATGGTGATAAAATTGATGTTTATAATAATGGAGATATGATTAGAGATTTTACTTACATAGATGATGTTATAAAAAGTGTTGTTAAAGTTATTGAAAAAATTCCTCAATATAATAAAAATATTGACAAAACTAATCTAAGTCCAGAGATTAGTTGGGCTCCTCATAAGATATTTAATATTGGAAATTCTAAACCTATAAAACTTCTAGAATTTTTAAAAGTCCTTGAAGAAACTTTATCAATTAAAGCCAATATAAATTTCTTGCCAATTCAAAGTGGTGATGTTGTAGCTACCGAGTCAGATACAAGAATTCTTGAAGAATATATAGGTTATAAGCCTAAAACTGATATAAAAGATGGTATTGCTGAGTTTGTAAAGTGGTATAAGAAGTTCTATAAAATTGATTAATAGGAGGTTTAGATAGGTGTCAGTAATAGATAATCTTTTCCCGAATAATTATGAGTGCAAAATTGCAATTTTAGGACTTGGCTATGTTGGATTACCTCTGGCTATTGAATTCTCAAGGAATGGGAAATGCCTCATAACTGGAAAAAAGTTAAATAGAAAAGTTATTGCTTTTGATATAAATAATAAACGTATTAAAGATTTAAAAAATGGCTTTGACTATACAAAACAATTTTCAAATAATGAATTAAAACATAACACCAATTTGGAATTTACTAGTGATGATAAATCTTTATCAGAAGCTGATGTATTTATTATTACAGTTCCAACACCAGTAAATGAATTTAATATTCCTGATCTAACTGCGCTTAAAAGTGCATCGATAATTGTTGCTAAAGCAATATTAAATAGATTTAATAAAGTTAAACCAATCATTATTTATGAAAGTACTGTTTATCCTGGAGCAACAGAAGAAGTTTGTGTACCAATATTATCTAAATATTCAAATCTAATATTTAATCAAGATTTCTTTTGTGGATTTAGTCCTGAAAGAATTAATCCTGGAGATCAAGATCATGTATTGAAAACTATTGTTAAATTAACGAGTGGTTCTAGTAAAGAAGCCTCTGAATGGATTGATATTTTTTATGCATCAATTATTACTGCTGGAACATTTAAAGTTGATTGTATAAAAATTGCTGAAACCGCAAAGATTATAGAAAATACTCAAAGAGATATTAATATAGCTTTGATGAATGAATTATCTATAATTTGTAAACTTTTAAATATTGATACATTAGATGTTATTGAAGCTGCCAGTACAAAATGGAATTTTCTCTCATTTAAGCCTGGTCTAGTTGGAGGTCATTGCATTGGAGTAGATCCTTATTACTTAACTTACAAAGCCAAGCAGCTTGGATATAATCCTCTAATTGTTAGTTCAGGAAGAAAAATAAATGACGAAGTTGCTCCTCGATTAGTGGATAATATAATTCTTCAAATGGTAAAAAAATCGCTTATTAAAAATTTTACCAAAATTTTAATATTAGGTATTACTTTCAAAGCAGATTGCCCTGACATAAGAAATTCCAAAGTATTTGATATAATAAAAGGCTTTTCTAATTATCCTTTTAAAATAAAAGTCGTCGATCCTTACATAACAAAAGAAATGTCTGAAAGCTTTGAATTTGAATTTAGTAATAAAATATCCTTTGATGAGAGTTATGAAGTTATGATGTTACTTGTTGATCATAAAGAATTTAAAGATTTGAAGCCAAATGATTGGGCTAAACTAATAATTAAAGAGGGTATAATTTTTGATCTAAAGGGAATTGTACCTCGTGAACTTGGACCTATGAGAATTTAAGAATTGGTACCCTAATATGCCTTTAGATAAAATAAGTTATAAAGATTACTCTATATTAAAATTATCTTTTAAATTATGGTCAAAACTAAACAAAAGAAGAAAATATCAACTGTTTAGTTATTTGATTCTACTTTTAATTAGTAGTTTTGCCGAGGTCATTAGTATTGCAAGTGTAATACCCTTCTTATCTGTTTTAGCTTTGCCTGAAAAAATCTTTAATATACCTTCAGTGAATGCAATTGCTTTAAGTTTCAATATATATTCCCCAGAAAACATAAGACTTCCTATTACTATAATTTTTGGAATAATTGTTATATCTACAGGTATTATTAGAATATTAAATTTATGGGTCTCTTTTAGGATTGCTGCATCCGTTGGTTCTGATATAAGTTCTGCAATATTTAAGAATATAATTTATAAACCTTATTTAGATTATTCAAATAGTGGAGATAGTATCGCAATACTTAATGTGGAAATTAACAGAGTTATAAATGGAGTCATTATTCCGCAATTATTTTTTCTCAGCTCAAGTATTATTTGCATTTTTTTATTTGCTACTCTCTTAATTATTAATTATCAGGCAACTATTATTTCGGCATTATTAGTAATTTTATTTTATTTCCTTTCAATAAATTTATTTAAAAATACCTTAAGAAATAATAGTAAATTACAGGTAAAGTATAATCAAAAAGTCATAAGAATAATTCAAGAAAGTTTAGGTTTTATTCGAGAAATTATACTTAATGAGAAGTACTTATTTTTTATAAAAGACTTTGATAGAAATAATTATAAGCTAAATTTAATAAATTCAAAATCGCTTTTTATAAAGACATATCCAAGAATATTAATTGAACCTGTAGGGATAGCTATTTTATCCTTAGTTGGATGTATTATCGTTTCTAGAGTGGGCTTTAATGATGCTTTACCTTTTATAGGGACTCTGGTTTTAGGAGCACAAAGAATAATTCCCTTGATGCAAAAAGTTTATGAGGGAGTAGTTACAACCAAAGGGGCAAAAATTAGTTTAATTTTAATACTTCAATTATTGGATAAATCGCCACAAACTAAAAAAAATAATGAGCAATTTATTTTGAATAAAATTAATAATAAATCTTTTGAATCTTTTGTTTCTTTAGAAATTAGAGATATTTATTTTAGATATCCAAATGATTCAAAGTATATTTTTAATGGAATAAATTTAAAAATTAATAAAGGCGATAAGATTGCAATAATTGGTGAAAGTGGTTCAGGCAAATCAACATTAGTTGATTTATTAATGGGATTAATACCTCCAATATCTGGCGATATATTTATTAATAATTATGATATTAATCATTGTATGCATAAAGATATTAGGAATTGGAGAAGCAATCTTTCCCTTGTTTCTCAAAATATATTTTTATCTGATAGCTCTATTAAAGAGAATATAGCCTTTGGTATTGAAGAGGAAAATATCGATTATCCAAGGATTTATAAAACCCTTGAAATTTCTAATTTAGTTAAACTTGTCGAAACAAAAAAGAATGGAATTGATACTTTAGTAGGCGAAAATGGAATTTCATTGAGTGGCGGACAATGTCAAAGATTAGCAATAGCAAGAGGCCTTTATAAAAATGCTGATTTTCTATTATTAGATGAAGCTACTAGCTCTTTAGACTATGAAACTGAAAATAAAATATTAAAAAACTTATGTTCTTCAATTCCAGATATTACAATTGTTATGATCACTCATAGGAGAACAAATTTGAATTTTTGTAATAAGATTTTAAAGGTGGATGATGGAAATTTAATAGAAATAAAGAAATAATTAATTGAGCTTTTAATCTTTCGAAATATGCTTTATTTATTAGATTAGTATGATTTATACTTAATTTAAAAATAATTTAGTTAAGAAATTGATAACAATATTAGGTATTCATGATGGACACAATTCAGGGGCGACACTCTTACAAGATGGTAAGGTGACATATTCAATCTCTGAGGAAAGACTAACCAAAAATAAAAATGAGATTGGTTACCCATCTTTATCAATAGATGAAGTTTTAGGATTGGCAGGTATTAGTTCCAAAGATCTTAACTTAGCAGTCTATGCTAGCAACTTTATGCATACTGAGTCCCATTTGAGAAATGCATCTCAATGGTATAAGGCTGGTAAAAAAGAATATTTAAGTGACTCTAAAAGAGATAAATCATACTTAAAAGCTGTGTTTGATCAAAGGCGAAGAGAAAGGTTAGATCAATTAAATATGCACTTAAATATAGATAAGGATAAAATTAAATTTCAAGATCATCATGAATGCCATGGGGCAGCAGCTTATTTTGGATCACCTTTTGTTTCTAATAAAGATACGTTGGTTTTAACGTGCGATGGTGCAGGAGATGGATTATCTGCCACTGTATCCATTGCTAATGGAAATGATATAAAGAGAATATCACAGACATCAAGAAAGGCATCTCTTGGGAAAATATATTCTAGAGTTACTTATATGTTGGGCTTGAAACCATGGGAACATGAATATAAAGTAATGGGATTGGCTCCTTATGCTGAAAAAGAATCTGCAGAAGAGATTAAAGATATTCTAAATCAACTTTTAAAATTATCTAATGATGGGTTGGGATTTGAACTTGCTAGTGAGCACGAATCTAGTTATATATATGAATTTTTAAGAAATAAATTTGAATGTAAGAGATTTGATGCAATTGCAGGAGGTGTTCAAATTTTTACAGAAGAACTCTTAAGGGATTGGGTTAAAGGAATAATCAAAAAAACTGGAATTCAAAGAATAGTTTGTGGAGGAGGTGTATTCATGAATGTAAAAGCTAATAAAATAATCTCAGAATTAGAAGATTTAAAAGAATTATTTGTTTTCCCTAGTTGTGGAGATGAGTCATTATCTTTTGGAGCTGCATGGCTTGAATATGTCAAATTTACAAAAGATCAGTCCAAGAATAATACAATTAAACCTTTTAGGAACTTGTATTTAGGTGGGATTGCTCATCAAAATAATATATTAGATTTGATTGAAAATAATATAAATTCAATAGATAAAATATCTGTAAAAAAGTCAAAAAATATATCTAAAGAATTAGCAGCAATAATTTCAAATAATAAAGTAGTCGCACGCTGTACTGGAAGAATGGAATGGGGTGCAAGGGCTCTAGGAAATAGATCTATATTAGCTAATCCAAAAGATTGGTCTAATGTAGAAAAGATTAATGACAAAATAAAAAAAAGAGATTTCTGGATGCCCTTTGCACCATCAATATTAAAAGAAAAAGCATCTAAATATTTGATTAATCCCAAGAATATTTCATCTCCTTATATGATGTTGGCTTTTGATACAACTAAATTGGCTCTGAAAGATATAACTGCATCTATTCATCCTAGAGATCGCACTGCAAGAGCACAAATTGTTGATAAATTAAATAATTTAGGTTATTGGGAATTAATAAATGAATTTTATAAAATTAGTGGAATACCATGCCTCCTAAATACTTCTTTTAATTTACATGGCTATCCCTTGGTTTATGATGTATGCGACGCTATACATGTTTTTAAAAATAGTGGACTAGATATTTTAGTTCTAGATGAATATATATTAACAAAATCTCATTCATAGTTTGTTGATAACAAAATTATACAGAATAATATTTATTAATAATTTAAAAAATAAATAGCGATATTAATTAAAATTTCAATATAAAAGAAATGCCTAATAATTTATTCTATTAAATCAAAAATTCATGATATTTTATTTTTCTATTTGGATTTTCTTTGCATTAAGAGCAATACAAGAAACAAAGATAGGAAATATATTTAAAAAAGATACTCAAATATTTTTATTCATATTTTTATCTTTTATTATTGGTTTAAGAAATGAAGTAGGTTGTGATTGGGATACATATATTGAAATTTTTAATTATGTATCGCGATATCCTAATAATTTTGGCTTATTTGAGAGATTAGAACCATCATTTTATGCACTCAATGTCTTATTCTCATATTTCTCTTTCGGATATTATCTCGTAAATTTTGTTATGGGTATAATATTTTCTTTTTGTCTGATTAAATTTTGTTCTAATTTGTCAAGACCTTGGCTAGCTTTAACTATTGCCTTGCCCTATTTTATCGTTGTGGTTGCAATGGGCTATACACGACAATCGGTAGCAATTGCGATATCAATTATTTCGTTCTTATTTTTAGAAAAAGGAAAGTTTTATAAAAGTGTTTTTATAATTCTTTTAGGGGCGACATTTCATCGCTCAGCGCTTTTCTTTTTATTTGCTCCTTTAGTAAATATTGGCAAAGACAAAGAAAATAAGGTATTTATTAGATTTTTAATCAGCTTGCCAATTGCTTACTATTTTATCGATAACTTTATAGTAAAATTTATTCCTATTCTTCGAATTGGATATTTAGATAATACTTTAATGACATCTAGCGGAGCTTTAGTAAGGGTTCTTTTATGCGTAATACCTTCTATTATTTTTCTCTTTAATTCAAAAAAATTTCAATTTTCCAATAGTTTTAAAAGAATTATCACAACTATGTCTCTTCTCTCCATACTGTCTTTAATACTTTTATTAACAGGGGTATCAAGTACAGCAATTGATAGGATAACATTGAATTTAATTCCCATTCAATTTATTATTGGATCATATTTACCTGATATCGGTATATTTAATTTAAGTAAATTTGTATTAAAAATGAGTTATATTTTTATAAGTTTTAGTTCACTTTTGGTGTTCTTAAATTATGGAATTCATGCTCTTTGCTGGCTTCCATATCAAAATATTGTCTTTTAATTATTTTATTTCATATAAGGTGTTAATATTTTTTAGAAATAAAAAATAAAATTAATTTCAAGAAGTTTTAAATGAAAAGAGTTGTAATAGTTTCAAATACTGGTTGGTACTTATTTAATTTTAGATTTGAATTAATAAAAGCTTTAGCTAATAAATATGATATTACTTTAATATTTCCATTTGATGAATTCACGGAACCTTTGCTTAATATTGGTTGCAAAGTTATAAATTGGCGACTTAAAAGAAATTCAATAAATCCTATCGTAGAAATTTCCTCTCTAATACACCTAATCTATCTTTTTAGGAAAATAAAACCAGAATTATCTCATCATTTCACTATCAAGTCATGCTTATATGGAACTATTTCGGGAAGGTTATCAGGTGTTAGGAAAATTATTAATTCTATAACAGGACTTGGACATGTATTCCTAGCAAAAAAAGTTAATTCCTTTTTTTATAAGTTAATAATAATACCTATTTATAGATTAGTATTTAAGCAAGAAAATGTATATTTAATTTTCCAAAATCATGAGGATAGAAAATGTTTCCTAAATCTAAAGATAGTTACAAATAACAAATCCTTCTTAATAAGAGGTTCAGGAGTAGATATTGATTTTTATAAAAGAAGAAATGTTTTAGAAAAAATTGATACTGATCAAATAATTAAAATCTTATTTCCTGCAAGGATAATAAGGGAAAAAGGAATTTTAGAACTCATTTCTGCTTGTCAAAGTATCAGAAGACAGAATATTGATTTAAGAATATTTATTCCTAGTGATGCAAATTATTACAATAGAAGCGCTCTAACAAAAAAACAAATGCAAGGTTTAAGAGAAAAAAACTGGATAGAATTTCTTGGACATGTAAAAGATGTTAAATCTCTATATGAAAAAGTACATATGGTTATATTACCCTCATGGAGAGAGGGGTTATCGATGTCTTTATTAGAGGCATCTTCAATGGAGTGCTCGATAATTACTACTAATGTTCCAGGTTGTAATGATATAGTAAATCATGGTATATCAGGTTTATTAGTACCCAAAATGGATCCTGAATCGATTGAACTTGCAATAAAACTTTTAATTAATAATTCTGACCTAGTTAAAAATTTTGGTAAAAATGCAAGGACAAACACAATTAAAAATTTTAATTCTCAAATTATTCTTAAACAAACTCTTTGTATTTATGAAAGTTGAGAATAAAAGTTTATTAAGATAGTGTAAATATAATAGAATTTATTTATCTAGTAGGATCAGATATGTGCGGTATTGCAGGTATATGGGATCTTGAGAATCAAACTTCAGAGAAATTTCTGGCTAAAGAAGTGATTAATATGGCTAATAGTATTAAGACTCGAGGACCCGATAGTTATGGTTACTGGGTTGATTCTCAAAAGGGTATTAGCTTATCTCATAGAAGATTGGCAATTCAAGATTTATCTAATAATGGGAATCAACCCTTTTTAAGTTTTTCAGGAAGATATGTGCTTGTTTTTAATGGGGAAATCTATAATCATTATTTACTAAGAGAGGAACTTGAAAAAACAAAATCTAATAAGAGATTATGGAAAAGTAGTTCAGATACAGAAACGCTATTAGAGTGCATTGAAACTTGGGGATTGAATAAATCTTTAGAAAAATTTTCAGGAATGTTTGCGTTTGCATTATGGGATAAAAAAACTAGTACTTTGTCTTTAGTTAGAGATAGATTTGGAGAGAAACCACTTTATTATGGATTTAAAAAAATATTTGATAAAAAAAAAGCTTTCATTTTCTCATCTGATTTAAAAGCTCTTCGAGCTCTAAGTGGTTATGAGATTATTATTAATAAAAATGCATTAGTGTCATATTTTAATCAAGGTTATATCTCAGCACCTCAATCTATAGAAGAAGGGATATCACAATTAATGCCTGGCAATTACTTAGAAATAAATTTAAAAAAATTTGAATATCAAAGTTCATTTAATTGCTCTCCTGTTAGATGGTGGGATCCTTTAAAAGTTTCTAGGAATTCTTGTCAATTTAATAAAAATGAAAAAAATTTTGTAATCGATGAATTAAATAAAACTCTTTTAGAAAGTGTTGAACAAAAAAAAATCTCAGATGTTCCACTTGGAGTGTTTTTATCAGGAGGAATTGATAGCTCTTTAATTTGTGCCTTATCTATGCACAATTCAAATAAGCCTATAAATAGTTTTACTGTTACTTTCCCGGATACTAAAAGTGAAGAGAAATCTTTCAATGAAGGACCTTATGCAAAAATGATTGCATCTTATCTTGGTACAAATCATAATGAAATCCAGTTAAGTTCAAAAGATCTTCTAAGATTGATACCCTCTATATCTTCTATATTTTCTGAACCATTCGCTGATTCATCTCAAATTCCTACTCATTTAATTTGTCGAGAGGCATTTAATAGAGAAATTAAAGTCGCTTTATCTGGAGATGGGGCTGATGAATTATTTGGAGGATATAATAGACATACTATAATTCCTGAAATTCATAAAATCTTTAAACATATACCTTTTCAAATAAGAGTCCTTTTCAGCGAATTTTTATTAAGTTTGCCTAAAAGTAAAAGAGGTCTTTATCAGCAAAGAATTCAGAAATTGTCTAAGTCATTATTATATGCTGATGACCCAGCTAAGATATACAAATCTTTAATTTCTGAATTTAAAAATATATCTTCTATCTTAAAAAAAGAATATTTATTAGATGAGTATATTAACGAAGTAAATTTACCGAATGCATATTCATTATCTGAAAGTATTATGCTTGCAGATCTAAATAATTATTTGCATTCAGATATTCTTACTAAAACTGATAGGTCTTCCATGGCTACAAGTCTAGAGGTAAGAGCTCCTTTTTTAGATCATAGACTTGCAAAACTAGCATGGAGAATTCCTCTCTCAATGAAAATTAAAAATAGACAAAACAAATGGATCCTTAGAGAACTCCTAAGTAATTATCTTCCTGCTAATCTTTATAGTAGGCCTAAATCAGGTTTTGCAATTCCAATTAATCATTGGTTAAGAGGTCCATTAAGGGATTGGGCAAATGATTTATTAGCTGTAAGCAAAATTAAAAGTCAAGGCTATTTAAATGCAGAATTTGTAAAAGAAATGTGGGATGCACATTTAAATGGTTCGAAAGATAATTCATCAAAATTATGGACAATACTTATCTGGCAATCATGGTTATCAGATATGAATTTGTAATTATTTCCAAAATAAATATTTATTCAAAATAATAAATCACCAACATTTCCAAGGGGCTTTATTTTCTATCCATAATTTTTCTAATAGATTTTTTTCTCTAAGTGTATCCATTGGTTGCCAAAAATTATCATGGGTAAAAGCCATTAACTCTCCTATTTCCGCTAATCTTTTTAAAGGATACTCTTCCCAACATATTTCATCTCCTTTAATTAAATCAATACACTTTGGAGATAATACGAAGAATCCACCATTTATTCGTTGACCATCTCCTCTAGGTTTTTCCTCAAAACCTGTTACTAGATTATTGTTACATTTTAAAGCTCCATATCTTCCAGGCGGACAAACAGCTGTCACTGTTGCTAATTTCTTATGCTTTTTATGGAATTCTACTAATTTAGTTATGTTTAAATCAGATAACCCATCTCCATAAGTAAAACAAAAAGATTCTTCATTCTTTAGTAATTCTGAAGCTCTTTTAAGTCTTCCTCCAGTTTGTGTTTTCTCTCCAGTATCTAAAAGTGTAATTTTCCAATTCTCCGCTTTTTTATTTAAGATTTTTATATCATTTGAGGTTAGATTTATTTCAATATCAGACATATGTAAGAAGTAATTAGAAAAATATTCTTTGATCATATATCCCTTATATCCGCAGCAGATGATAAATTCATTTATACCATGGGCACTGTAAATTTTCATAATATGCCATAAGATAGGTTTAGATCCAATCTCTATCATTGGTTTAGGTTTAAGATGTGTCTCTTCCTCAATACGAGTACCCAAACCACCAGCTAATATTACAGCCTTCATTTTTAATTATTAAAATAACTTAAGTATAAAGTCTTTAGCGGAATATTAGTACATATAAAA
>MDTA01216261.1_pt1 | contig 18154 bp, 20 predicted proteins | sample 811151 | NCBI WGS metagenome assembly MDTA01 (sample SAMN05326648, study PRJNA326480) | marine metagenome | isolation source: seawater | place: Indian Ocean: South | collected 2010
GAGGTGATTTCAGAGTCTCCAGTGGCAAAAGGCGGTCTTGCGACCAAGTCCGTCAAAGCGTCCCTGGATTTGGTGAACAAGTGTTTTGACCTTGACCTACTCAAGGAATGGGACCTGGCAGAAAACCGGGTCCGCATCAAAAATGCTATTCAAAAACGAATTACAGCAGTCACATCCGGTGAAGGTTAATGGCAGTTACCAGCACAACATTCCTGGCTCGTTTTCCTGAGTTTGACAACTTGGAGGCGGCTGTTGTGACTGCAACCATTGCCGAGGCACAACGTCAGAACGACGCTGACATCTGGGGTGACCAGCACGATGACGCCGTCAACTACATGACGGCTCATCTGTTGGCATCTCGCACGCAGTCCATTGGACAGCAGATCGGTGTCGCTACGAACGTGCGAACAATCAACTACAGGGGTGCGGCGGGCTACACGCTTGCCGACACAACCTATGGAGCCACCTATCTGTATCTCAGGGAGGGGCTAGTCAATCTCACCGGGTTTACCTTCTAATGGGTTCTTACGCGCCGTTTGACAACGCGACCTTGGTATTCCAGGTCTATTCGTCATTCGTCACGGACCCGACGACTGGCAACAGGATTCAGCAGAACCAATCCCAGACCTATGTCTGTAATGTTCAGCTGAACTCAAAGTTCACACAGAACAAAGAAGGCGTGAACGAAGTGGATACCAGCTGCACAGGCAAGCTGTTGTCACCCTCGACCTTCAGTTCAAAGATCAAAGCCGGGATGGTGGCCGAGGCGACTATCAACGGTGTAAGCGGCAAACTCCGGCTGTTGGACCTGGGGTCAAATACGTTGACCTATGCCCGCCCTAGTCAATTTCAGAACTTCACTGGACAGTTTGAACAAACCGGTGCAGCAGGCTAGTTATGGGTGCCCAAGGAACACAACCCAGGGACATTGCCAGAAGGTTTCCAGGTGCAGTGCAAAAGGCACTTGAGGAGACTGTAAAGGAACTAGATGAAGAATTTAGAACGCAAATCAAGTCAGTAGATTGGAAATGGAAGGGGACAAGCCATGTAACTTATAGAAAGGTCAGACCTGCTGTCACTGAACCCCGAGACATTGTTGATACCAGAGCACTGTTGGCTTCACAGACAAAACCAAAGCAAACAAGTAAATACTCGTTTCTGATTAAGTGGGAAGTTAATTACTCAGCCATTGTTCATGACGGAGGCACCTTGAAAGATGGCAAAACATATTATCCAGATCGTCCATGGACAAAAAGAGCGGAAGATAAGGTAAAGCCCTTGGGATACTTTGCAGATATACTTAGGAGAGAGTTAAATGGCTAGCGTTTCACAAGTTCGCAGTCTCGTAGACTCAGTTATAGGGAGCCAATTAGGAAACTATAATCTTCCAGATGGTTCTACATCCCCAGCCCTTTGGGTCCGGGGGTCACAGCAAGTTCCGAAAGATTGGACAATCACCGGCACTGAATGTGTAATTGATGAAGTACCAGTCGCCAGGAACACTCCGACGTTATCTCAATCAGTTGTAATAGAAAATGAGTGGGTTATCACTCTAACCAGTTACGACACAACACAAACACTAGATAACTTTCGGTTGCTGCTTTTTCGGTCTTTCCCAGACATTTCATCATCGGTTCACCAACCACAAACCGATATTTCGTTTGAGACACTGAAAGTAAACATCCCCGATCCACAGATTTACACGGAGCAAATCTAAAAATGGCCCAACTTCCAGGTGCAGCTTTTATCAGGGGGCGGGATCGCATCGTAAGAATCATCGATGCACCTACGCGCCTTGAACCAACAACTTTCACTAAAAACAGTTCAACTGCTACTTACGCCTCCCCTAGTGGGACGATGCTGGGATTGAAAGGGTTGATCACCGCTGACTATAGTCCTGTCAATAACAACCAAGAGTTTTTCTTGTTGGGTGACGAAGGCTTCCGCGATTCCGTTGGAACATCGCGAGCCGGTGACCTTGCTTGTACTGCGTTTTTCACACTTGGTTTGACTGCAGGTGCAGTTAATGCAGCTAAAACAGTTGACCCTGCATTGGCATTGGTACTTGCAGCAGAACACGATCTGAACAAAGAGATCTACGTCGAAGTTCTCACGCATTTGGGTGAGGACACAGGAGCCAGTAAAGAGGATTATCACGTCCGTGCATTTAACGCAGGTGTGGTTGACCTTAGTGAATCGACTCCTGCTGATGGACTTCTGGAATTAAGCTGGACCTTCCAAAGCCGTGGTGAAGTCTTTGGTGGTGTTCTGGAAAATACGGGTGTGATTGACATCTATTCCTGATGCAAGCTGATCTGCTGACCTCTAAGGACGGACGGTCGTATTTTATTAACTGCAGGTCGAACAAAGAGCTACTAGAGGTTGGGGCGGTGTATATCGCCCCCTCTACGTCTTCGCCACTTGAACTGGTAGGGGAAGGAGGTGTTAGCTTATTAGTAGAAATTTCTGAAAAAGGCGCAAATCAACCCATTGAGGTTGTGGCAGCCGATACTTCTTTTTACATCATCTAATGAGTAAGTATTCAAAAGTATTCTTTGGCCAGAAAAAGTATCACGACATAGCGCCTTTCCGGTTCCCCATCTACAAGGACCTAGTTGCCGGTGAGATCGAGGGGATCGAAGAGGTGGGAAGGCAACAGGCAGCCAACACCTACAAGCTGCTAAAAATTGCCCGCGACCTCGCACAAAAGCGAGACATTCCCGTCCAGGAAGCCCTGGATATTTTAGGTAGTGCCGACGAGAACCAAGATGTCCTGTTCGATTATGTGGATGAGCTTGCTGAGATTCAGACAAGCGGTCAATCAGCCAGCGAGCAAAAAATACAGACGGTAACGCTGCTGATGCAGTACCGAGCTGAGTACAAAGAAAAAAGCAAGTGGGTTAAGACCTCTGACTGGGAAGAAAGCGACACCAAAGAGATGCCGAGCAAATTGCTCGAAGAGATCTATTTGTTTGTGGAGTGGGAGCGTAATGGCTGGCCCGAAGACGCAGAGGAGGAGCCCCAGGGAAACTAACCCTTGAGGCCGTCAACAACCGTATCGGTGTACTACGGGAGTTTTTGGCGACCTCTGAGATTGATCTATTGATGGTCTACACGGAGTTCAAGGCGACTCCAATAGGACAAAGCGTCAGCAAGGATGAGTTTCTTTTGATGCCTTTGCAGTGCATTTTCGAGATCATCAGAGTTGGTGGGGAGCGTGATAAACGGGTAGCAAATACCTATTCTCTGACAACAGCTAGGCTGACATCGATTGTGGTTGCAATAGCCCACAGCTTTGGTGGAGGCAAAAACAAAGCCAAAGAAATACCACTGTCAGATTATCTGCCTTTCGATCTAAGCCCTGGCGACAGTGCATTCCGCATGGAAACCAGAGAGCTACTTAAAAAGTTAATCGAGCGGAAGAAACTTCCTGTGCATGTGATTGCAGCTTTGAATAAAGTTATTAGCACATAGCGATAAAATTAGATCACGGCGTGTTGTATCTGTGGCAGAACAAGGTCAATATACATATACGATTAACGTCAAAGGCACTGCCAAGGCGATCAAGGATCAGACTCGCTTTGCAAAAGAAGTAGAGAAAACTACCAAGGCAACTGAAGAAAATTTAAAGAAGACAGAATCCGGTAACGCCAGACTGGCTACCACTGTCCACAAAACAAGAAAAGAGTTTAATAAAGCGGTAAGGGAATCAAGTAAATTTTCAGATACAACTGACAAGGGTTTCAGGGACGCAGCTGCAAAGGTTGAGCATTTAAATAAAAAACTAAGTAGAACAACTGAGGCACTACGAAAGGGCAGGTCTGAGGCAAGGGGTCTAGCCAGAGAGTTCAGCAAACTCAGTGGCGTTAGGGCACCCAGCGCACCAAGCGCTAGTGGGGCAGTATCTGTAACGGCACCTAAATCTGCTCCAAGTATTCCAAAACCGGCAAGATTCGGACCTGTACGGAGCATGTTTGCGCCCGCTGCAGGACTGTCAATGGGTACAGGACTCGGAGGTTTAGCAACATCTGTGGGTGCCGGTGCAGCACTGACGGGCTCTATTGGGGCATCTGCGGATCTGGAACAGCAGCAGCTGAAACTGTCGGTACTGTCAAAAGAATACGGCGAGTTTTCAAAAATCCTCAAGCTGATTGAGAATAACCAAGATCAGTTCAACAAATCACAAAGAGACGCAACACAGGAATTTGCAAACGTATATGCCCGTCTGCGCCCCCTTGGGTTTGAGCTGGAGAAGATCCAAACGGTCTATAAGGGATTTAACACGGTTGCACTTGCAAGTGGTGCATCAGCAGAAGCTAGCAGAATTGCATTCCAACAACTGGCTCAAGCCCTCGGGAGCGGAAAATTAGCGGGAGATGAATTTCGCTCGATAAGTGAACAAATTCCTGGAATTTTAGTGCCTGTCGCCCAAGAAATGGGCGTCACTGTTGGTGAACTTAAAAAGCTAGGTGCAGAAGGAAAAATTACATCAGAGGTGCTAATTGGAGCACTGTCCCGTGGATTTGAAGCGAACAAAGACAAAATCCAAGAACTGATTGCGCTATCACCATCACAGAAGTTTCAAGCACTACGAAACTCGATAGATGATGCAGCGGTATCAATCGGGGATGCACTGCTACCGGTCGTGTTGCCCTTGGTAGAGACTCTGACACGTCTGATTGACACGCTGAACAGACTACCTGGCCCGATCAAGACATTAGGAGCAGGTTCTGCTGCAGCTGGCCTTCTGGTTGCAGGTCTGGCAGGGGCAATAAAGCTATTAGGAATTACAAGTGCGGTTGCCCTAGGCCCACTAGCGCTGCTGGCTGCAAAGGTTGCGTTAATAGCTGCGCCATTCATCGCCCTGGGAATGGCTATTGAAGAGGCGACCAGAAAACACACTGAATTTAAAGAAGCCCTAGAGAGCGAAGAGGTTGACACGATTGACGCGAAAATCGCGGAGCTTGAGAAGACACTGAAAAGTGTTGAGGCTGCAAATGAAGGTGTCAAAAAATCTGCTTATTACAGAGGCCAGCAAGGTGAAATAGCTGCATTTGAAAGGGAAATTGAAAAGCTCAAGAAACAAATTGATGAACTAACGAAGCGTCGAAGATTAGTTATTGACATAATCATTCCGAACCGAACAATCGGCGGCATTGAGTACCAAACCGATGGTAAGAGTCGGCTGGTTCCGGTCAATCCACCTGAAACAGTCTCACAACAGCGTGAGAGAGAAGCCAAGGAACAAAAGGAAAAAGACGACGCTGCCGCCAAACAAGCGGCGAAAGATGCACCACGAATTGCAAAGATCCAAGCGGACGCAAGACTGCGAAGTGAAGTGCTTGTCCAGCGACAGGCCTTACAGCTGGTCAGGGAGCGTTTCCAGATTGAAACACGACTATTGCAAGACAGGCATCGTTTAGCAGAGGCGCTGCTAGTCGGTGAAGCAAGAACTCAAGCTCAAATCGTCAACAGTTTTGTAGAAGCAAACAGAGCTATTGATGCACAAGTAGAGCAACTAGATGCAAACATCACTGCCGCAGAGAATCGCCTCAAAGCGGCTCAGGCACGCCTGGACGCAGCTACAGACCCTGTGGATCGCTCAAGGGCTCAGGCAGGCGTCTCACTGGCCCAGACAGGCCTTGCAGGAGCACAAGCCAGCCGAGAGCAGTTTGCTGAAAACACCCTGGAAATGCGTAATAACGCATTGAACATGATGTCAGCTCAAACAACTGCTGGTTTCAGGGAACGTGCAGAAAGCGCAAAGCTGGAGGCAGAAGCTATTCGGGAAAGAAATCGATTGATGATGGAGGGCTTCAGCCCTGAACAAATCGAAGCTCAGATGCAGCTGAACGAGATCGAGCGTGTTCGCACAGAGAAGATTGCGCAACTCCAGGAGGCTCTTGCCACCGGAAAGATGAATCAGGATATGTATAACATGTCCGTAAATGATCTTAAAGACGCGGCAGAAAGCGCCACCAACGCAATCAATGAATTGTCAGAGGCACAGGCTGCAAATAACGATGCATTAGCTGGATACGTCCAAAGCAACCTGCAATACCTAGGAAACCTGAAGGAACGCATGGCCGACATGGCCGGAATGGTCGAAAATAGCCTGGGCAATGCAATCAATGATGTACTTACAGGAACTAAAACTATTGGCCAAGCATTTCAATCGTTCTTTGCTGATATTGGAAAGAGTTTCTTGAAATTGGCCTCGCAGATGATCGCGAAGCTAATCATGATTTCAATTATTTCAGCAGCGACGGGAATGCCTGCTGGAGCCCTGATGGGAGGCGGCGGTGAAGGTGGTGGCGGAGGTGGAGGCCTATTGGGCTTCCTTTCAGGGTTGTTTGGTGGTGGAGAGAAAAAGATGGCCAAAGGCGGAATTGTCACCAAACCAACCAGAGCACTAATTGGCGAAGGTGGTATGAACGAGGCAGTCGTGCCTCTACCGGATGGCAAGTCCATTCCTATTGACATGGGCAAAAAAGGTATGGGCGGCAATGTCAATACCAACATCACCGTTAATGTGGATCAAGGTGGCAATGCATCCACCGAAACCAGCGGTGACGACGCAAACAAACTAGGCAAAGCCATCGACTCTGCGGTTAAGCGAGTCATCATGGATGAGCGCCGTTCTGGAGGACTTCTTTACAATGGCCGACGTTAATTTAAGCCTGGATCTGCTTAGAGAGGTTCGGGAGACAACGAGTCATCGTGTCAGACGATTTGGCTTTGGCGATGGTTATGAGCAGATTGCGTCTGACGGTGCAAATACTCGATTGACCAAATACAATGTCACTACCCGACCATTATCTACAGCGGACTCTGCTGCTTTAAGAACCAATCTTGACAAGGTTATTAAAGGCGATTACTTCGTAGCAATACTTACGCCGTTCAGCACTGAGTCACGTCGATACAGAATCGACGGTGATGGTTATACGAGAAAGCTACTAACTGTTGGAGAGATATTTAAGGAGACTTTGGAGTTCACATTAAAAGAGGCGTATTCAGGCTGATGGGCAGACGCAACATAATGAACCAAAGCTCAGCTGACGTAAATGTGCCTGGGTACGCTGATTTGGTCGATAAAATTCAAAAATTTAAACAGGCAGAAAAGAATTTCTACGAAGGTAGAGAAGACGCCCTGAAAAAATACCCAGGCCTAAGCAGAAAAACTGCTAACCAGATTGAAAAGGAGTACGACAAGTTATACGGAGATGACCCCTGGAATTATTCATCCAGAGCAGGATCATCTTCTAATGAAAGAACCGAAACTGACGCATCTACCGACTCTGAAGATAACGACGCAGATCGCTTTTTTGTAAAAATACCTAGCTCAGGCAGCGGCAGTAATGCACAACCTATAGATGGTATTGGCAATACGGAAGCTTATCTTGGAAGCTTCTATTTGGAATACAACCCAGGTGTCGGAGTGGTTGATATAGATGTTACTTATGAAAACATTTCATTTTTTAAGAGTAGTGGCGTAAAAGGAAACTTTGGGTCATCACAGTCAGGAAACGATCGGCCCTATCACGAAGGTTTTGGGGAAGTACCCATTTTCTATAACGCTAATAACAACTACTCAGGGAAACAGCTTCACATGTTTAAAAAGCTTGGTGACATTTATGACGCATCTGTAGGTGCTGCATACAGTGCTTATCAATCAGCAAAGACCAATTATGACAATAATAATGGGTCTTCTGGCACAACCACACCAATCATCAGAACCACCTTTGACTTTGCGTGGGATGGCAGACAAGGTGATGTAAATGCCGGATATAACAGACCTGTGAAGCTAAAAAATAAACTTAGAAAAGAAGCTATGGGGTTTAACTAATGGCACTAAAACAAGATACTTTAATTAGTCTGTTCATTATTGATTCAAATAATGCGCAGTTTTCGCCTTCCTTTGCTCGTAGGCACTTTGTATCTCCTGAACAAAGTGGTGGTGAGGTAGTCACTTACGTCAATGAACAGGGGACAGAAGGGATTGTTTATCAGACACTACCTATAGCCTTTGGGGCGGTCGAGATTTCCGGTAGTAATAAGCTGCCAAATCCTAAGCTGACTGTCTCGAACATTGATGGAGCCTTTACCAAGATCTCCAAAGATTATGACGATTTGATTGGCTTTAAGCTAATCAGAATTAGAACATTTGCAAAATTTGTAGATAGATTTGGTACTTCCGCAACGCAGAGTACCTACGACAAAGACGCACATTTTACGCCCGATTTTTGGTATTTTTCTAGGAAAGTAAGCGAATCGAACATCAGCATTGCTTACGAGCTTGCATCCGTATTTGATGTCGAGGGGTTAAGACTACCAAGACGAAGAATGTTCAGTAATTTTTGCCCGTTTGAATATCGGGGTCCAGAGTGCAAGTATGACGGTTCAGATGTTCCTCACGCTGGGTTCATCGACGGTTGCCCAAAAACACTGGAAGGTTGTCGCGCACGATTCGGAGAGAATAACCCGCTTAGATATGGAGGATTCCCTACTGTCCAAGGCTAATGAGCAAAAGATTACACAAAGCTATTGCCCGACATGCTCTTAAAGAAGCTCCTAAAGAAGCTTGTGGCTGTGTAATTGAAGGTAAAGCAGTGCCATGTCTGAATATGGCTGATAAGCCTGAAGAATGCTTCATGATGGATGCCGACACATGGCTTAAGTACAGGCCAAAGGCTATTTACCACTCACACCCAAAGGGGTATTACGGGTTTAGCGAACACGACATGCTGGTAGCTGCGAATATGGAATTAACGTCATACGTTTATGTGATTGAATCAGACCGTCTTGAAAAGTGGTCTAGGTCACAAGGTTTAGAAATTTTTGAGAGGATCCTTGGATCATGATGGACATCAGACTAGAGGGCGTACTAGGCAAAAAGTTTGGTGGCCACTACCAACTCAAAGTCAAGAACGTCAATGAGGCGCTTAGAAGTCTGTGCCGCCTAGTGCCAGGTTTCCGAGAATTCATGACTTCTGCTCATGAACACGGCATATATTTTCAGGTCAAACGGAACAATTCGACTGCAACCTCTTATGACGAGATGGGGTTGGGCTGTAGCGAATTTGTACTTGTCCCTGTAGTTACTGGTGCCATCTTTGGCGGCAAGGGCATGTCATTCGGAATGATTGCCATCGGCATTGTTTTGTTGGCGCTTGCAATGCCTGGTGTTGGTCTGTTGTCCTTTGGACCTGTTGGAACAATTTCGGCAGGTATCCAGACCGCAATGCTTACCTTGGGTGTGGGGTTGTTATTTACAGGTATAGCGGGCCTATTTGCGCCTGGGATGCCAGAGGAAGGTAAGCAGGAAGGTTCAGAAGCAGACGACGCTGTATTTGGAGGTGGTGCAAAAACCGCTGACGCAGGCACACCCATTCCTTTGTTATTTGGCACCCATTTAGCGACAAACATGCCTGTTGTTTCGTCCTATATCGAGGAAGAGGAAGGTTACCTGCTGTGTATTGTTTCAGAGGGACCTGTCAAAGGATTTCCTAATAGTGCGAGTGAGGATATTTACTTCAATGGCTTACGAGCAAGTGATACTGCAATAAACAATATCCAGGTAACAGATGGTACACAAACCACTGTGGCGATTACTGGTGTCAAATCTGCAGGTTTTCACCTAGGCATCGGAACAACTCTACAGACGCCCAGGGATATTGATGCAAATCCCCAAGTAGTTCGTAGCTTCACACAAACAGAAGCGGATGAACTAAAGGTTCGTTTGGTTGCTGGTCCGTGCTATCAGCATAGACAGAAAACCTCGCTAGATGACGGTGACTCTGAAAGTAAATATAGAGACTACGACGAGAAACCGCATGATGATGTAGATGAGGACGAATACGAAGACGCTGACGGGAATTCTCCTATTCAACCATTGCAATATGTACTAAGAGTGATTGATGGCAATGGCAATAATGTTACTGATTCAGATGGAAATAGTTCTTACGATCAGATTTTGCGTCAGAGGAAGGCTAGAAAGCTTGATATACGCACATACGACATAACTGATAAACCTGTTCCCATATCAATTCAAGTAACAAGGTTGGATAAGAGTGGTCCACCTGATCCTGTAAGTCACAAAGGAGGATCGGCTTCATATAACTTCTCTTGGGCAAAAGGGGATGTTCAGGTTGTTTCTGCTGATGTCACATGGGCAGAGAAGTTGATATACCCAGGTACAGCACTGGTAGGGGTCAAGTTTTCTGCATCAGAGTTCACTCAAATGCCTTCATTGCAGGTGTTAATGGAGGGCCTAAAGGTTCCGGTGCTAAACAAAAGTCTGACAGTCAGCTACGCCCACAGCGATAATCCTGCCTATGTTCTACTGGATTTGCTTACCAACCCCCGATATGGCCTCGGTGATCAAAACTATACGACCACTCATCCCACCAGACCAGTTACCAGATCCACCCCTGGAATCAGCATGGACGATATTGACTTGTCTTCATTTAAGGCAGCTGCTGATTACTGTGACGAAAGAATAAACGGTAAAAAGCGCTTTACCTTCAATGCTTATGTTCAACGCAAAGCCGATGCCCTTGACTTGGTACGCAGTGTTGCTTCCTCATTTAATGGTTCTTTGATATATGCGGGGGGTTATGTAACCCTGGTTGTAGATCGTCCTAGCGATCATACAAAAAGTTCAGTAAATCAACTGTATAGGTTATATTCCCAAGCCAACGTCATCCAAGACACAAATGAGGGAGAGGTTTCTCAGCCATGTTTTAACTATGAAGGAACTGGGAGACAGGCACGGACCTCCGTTGTAGAAGTTAGTTGGGTAAATCCTTCTGAGTTTTACAAAGAGAACAAAGAAGTAGTAGAGGACATAGATGCTATTCAGCGCTATGGGTACAACCATAAGACTGTCAGGGCCATGGGCTGTACTGATAGGGATCAGGCCCGTCGTCTAGGACGATATGTTTTAGCCAGCAACATCCTAAACACAGAAACAGTCAGCTTCTCAGTCGCAACAGAAGGTGCAATGTTGCTGCCAGGAGATATTTGTTTAATAGCTGACCCTTTAAAAACGGACATTGAGTCTGGTGGTCGAATTAAAAGTGCAGCTTCAAACTCGATTACTGTTGACAGAGACCTGGGCAACCTTGATATGTCTAGGGACTGGTATGTCTATACCTATGGTGCATCAGGTATTGCGCAGAGAAACGAGGTGACAGATGTTGTCAGCTCAACTATCACTATTTCTGGCTCTTTTGCTAGCATTCCCTCGTCCGTACAAATGTTCATACTTGTCGATGAAAGTGAAGAAAACACTTTTCGACGCTATCGAGTCCAATCAGTCAAAGAGGGTAACGACGGAACATTTGATGTTGTAGCAATACTGTATGTAGATCGTAAGTTTGAATATATCGATGACGGAGATCTACTGGACAAGAGTGCGGGAGTCAGCTACGGCTCAAAGACAACACTAAAAAGCACAAGTCAAAAGATTAAAAAGAACAGCATTCAGTTCACCGTTAATAACGCCACATACTAAGCATGAGAGTAGAAGTTACATGGGAACCGAAAAAGCTGCTTCCCTATGCATCATTGGACCCAGTCATTTTTGGTAAGTTATTTTCACAGGAGATAGATGACACAAACATCGATGGGTACAGAGTTGAGCAATTTGATTTTGACAACGATGTTTATTTGGATCTACCCAACACAACCAAGCCAGCCACTGAGTTCGACGCCAAGGATAACGTAGCCGTTAAAGTTAGGATACGGATTATCAATACAGATGGAAAGGTCTTACCTGCGGTGACCTCCAACGAGTATTTACTCCGAGGGTTCGTTTTCGACCTCAGAAAAACTGGCAGCACACTTTTGTTTTCCTTCCTCTAATGGCACTTTACGGACGCGATGCACAGGGCAACGATGCTTACATTCGAGCCACTGGAGCAGGCACCACTGCTGACGGTTATCTGACTTTTCACGACTCGTTTTCGAGTGAAATCAAGTTTGCCAAAGCGGAAGCGACCACCAGTGACGCAACAGTTGATGTTGTGACTGGGGTAACAAATAAGAAGATTAGGGTGCTCAGCTTTGTTGTGAGCTGCACAACAGCCAACGCAACCCTGCAGTTTCAGGATGCTACGGCTCCTGTTCAGGTCTCTTCATCGCTGTACCTGACTGCTGACAGCGTGGTGACCGCATCAAGCGAGCTTGGATTGTTTGAGACTGAAGCTGGTGAAACTTTGAAACTTGCTCGGACATCATCAACTGGCGCAGCTTATGCAGTAATGATTTCCTACAGAGAGGTCTAAGAATGACTCGTATTTATGGAAAGCTTTTTAAGGACGGTCGAGAGGGAATTCTCGCCATCAGGCCTAGTCAACCCTTTTTTGGTGTCGCCAGAGACGAAAGGTTTTATCAAGTAAAGGATGGTGAGATCGACATCGAGCTGATGCCTACACCTCCAGGCGTCTTGTACTTTGTTGGATACAAAGAGCAGGGAGATATTCGCAAGACCCCTTACACACTGAAATGGAGAATTCCAGACACTGACAGTATGGATGTGACCCCAGGTGCTGAACCAGAAAAGAAGGACTCAAAAGCCGGTGGATCACTGAGTGTTTATGAAAAGGTACAGCTAAAGGCAGTTGCAAATGAGCTAGAAGAGGCCCTAGAGTCGAACACTAATTTGACAGTCAGCCTTGACGAGGCCAACACCAGAATTGCAGAACTTACTAACAATTTAAATGAAATCAAGCGATCTACTGAAATCGCAATGAGCACCAGAGATCAACAGATCCAACAACTTTCTGAACAACAGGAACCGATTATTAAAACAGTTTATGAAAGCGTCCCTGTACCATCAGAGCCACTTCAGGAAAGAATCGAAACCTTAGAAAGAGAAAATAAGCGTTTAACGGATCTCAATGCTGAATACTATAAATCAGTTGTAAAGCTGCATGAGATACAGTTAGATAAAGCGCGTGAAACTCCGCAGGGGGCTTCTGTCTCTACAGATAACTCTCCTCAACAGCGTCTCTTGGGAAAGCTATTTGGAAGGTAAACAATGGCCCTAGATAATATCGCCGTCACAGTACGCGAGGGTGATAGCTTTGATGAACTGCATTTAATTATTGAAAAGCCTTGGGGAACTCCGCACGATATTTCTAATTCGGTGCTGGTTGCTGACATACGTCGCTTTTTCAATGACAACACAACGCCAGCCAGCGCGGTTGATAGCTTTGGCATTGTCGAGCTAGACCCTACGAAAGGCAAGATTGCGTTAAAGCTGACGAGCCGACAGACAGAAGCGCTTGGTCGCAATGTTGAACTCGGTTACGAGGAAAGAATCAGACCTAGCTCTGGCATTGCAGTAGGCATTGACCCTACTGACGAATCACAAGGCTCCTACCTATGGGATTTACGGGAGTATTTCTCAGTAACGCAAGCAACAATCACGTCCATTACAAGCGGCAACACTTTCACGGCGGGTGGTGTGACTGCAAACAAAGTAAGAATTACATGTTCTGCAGCACATGAACTCACGACTGAGGACCAGATCATTTTGACTGGAACCGGTCAATCTGTCTATGATGGAGTAGATTTCAACGCTAATAAACTAAGTATTATTAGCAGCACAGTTTTTGAGATTGAACCTACAACTGCGGGTGCTCCTGCATTTTCAGTAGGGGCCACTCAAGGCACAGTCAAAGTCTATAAAGAAGACACATTGGCTATCGGGACACTTGAGTGTATCCCACGAATTTCAAGAGATTCAACAGGCTAAAGGCTTACTATGGCAAATGTTTCTGAAGGCGTTAGTGTAATCACAGTCGGAAAGACTACGCCAGTCCCGGCTGGTCAAACCACAAGCGCAAATTCTCTACCAGTTGTAGTTGCATCGGATCAATCTCCGATCCCGATTCTTGATAATTTATCGGCACCATCGCAGGTACGCGACGACCTGCTAGGCATCCCGCGAGTTCAAACGCCCCTCGCAGTGTTCGATGATACAAATCTCATTGACATCTCTACGGATGTATGGGCTAAAAACGAGCAAACAACAGCTGGTGTTCGTGTAACTCAAGTCAACCATATTCTGCAACAGTCCGCTGCAGAGGTTCTGCTGACGCCTGGCGCTTCCAACGGAAACATTGCAAGCCTGATTACCAAGCAGAGTTTCCCTTATCAAACGGGTCGAATTACTTCTGCGTCGTTCGGCGTCTCGTTAAGTCGGGATGCCAATGCCACCCAAGAGTTTGGCATGTTCGATTCCAGCGATGGCTACTTCGTTCGCATCACTGGCAATGAGATGTTCTATGTGCGCCGGACCTCAAGTGGTGAGCGGCCTCAGGACCACTTGAAAGGTTATACGGCCCAAGGATCAGACCCGACGACCTTCACAGTGGATTCGCTGGTCATGACCGCCCAGCCAAACCGAACAGACGAAGGAACCATTTACAAACTTGTTTCCTCTTCCCCAACCGTTATGGAAGAGATTGTGCCCCGCAAGTATTGGAACGGGGACACCATGGTGGGTGAGAACGGAGCTGCACTAATTGGAGCGGCTGATACTAACTCAAAGCACGAACTTAGTCTGACAAACCTTGTGATGAACAGGGTGGAATTTGGGTGGTATGGAGGGACCGGAAGTCGCCTACTATTTTATGTCCCAGTGGATGCAAATTTGGCATCTGGGGAAACAGCTAAGACCGCAAGGTGGGTGATAGCACATAATTTAAATTGTAGTGATCGGATACCGTACCCTTCTTTAGGGAACCCGACTTTGCCCATGCATTTCCGGGCAGAGAAGACCGGATCTCTGAATGCAAATGCCTACATTAGAAAGTACGGGGCACAGGTCACCATCGACGGTGGCGACTTCTCGAAGCTCGATATTTACTCAGAGGACGGCGCAAAAGTAACTGGCATTGGTAACTCGGCATTTAAGCCGCTTTTGGCGATCAGAATCAAAGAAAACATCGTCAATAATCAGGGCGAGTCAAAGCGCAACCTGATGCGTGTATTCCCCCTGCTGCTGTCCATGGTCAGCTCACACAGGGCTCAGTTCATCTTGGTCAAGAATCCAACCACGATGACCGACTCAGGTAGCGCAGCGGTCACCACGTTCACCAGCACCGGAACGCTATCGGCCATTGAGATGAACAGTCCCGATAGCGCTAGCAACGCTATCAGTGCATTCACAGGTGGGACACAGCTAGCTGCGTTCTTTACCGGAGATGCAGACGCCACTACGGAGTCTTTGACAGACATCTTTAGCTTCGCCCGTCAATATCTAACACGGGAGTCCACAGCGGCTTCTGGGGTCGCTGGTGACGTGCTGGTGATTGCGGCACGTTCGTTAGATAACTCATCCAACACCTGTAAAGCCAGTATTACTTGGGGACAACGCTAATGACAACGGCCTACCAACTACCCGAAGATGTCGGGCAAAAATCCGTCACAGCAAACGGGGAAGAGGTTCAGGCCGCTGGTTCATTCCCTGCTGGACAAAAACCCGCAAAAGAAAGCATCCCTACGGTTCTGCCCAGGGACGGCTTTACTTTGCCAACAATCGATAATTATCGATTTACCACTGAGATTGATCGAGATCTGCTGGGTTTCCCTAGGATTACTGAGGGTTTTGATTTTCTTACACAGAACGACGCATACGAACTCAGCACAGACCGGTGGATCTATGACGTAACTGGTCTGAACGAAAGACCAGAAGATGACAGCACACAGTCCGCAAGGTGGACGCAACTGTCGGAAGCAAGTGCAGTTTACTCTCCTGGGCCAAATGGAGAGGTTAAGTACAACTCTGCTGCATCGTCTGCCCAGTTATTTCTGAACTCCAACGATGGAGGTTTTCAGCGGGCGAGGATCTGTACTAAAAAACGCTATCGCTACCAGCCTGGCAGAATTGTCCGGGTCAGCCTGGCTACCAAACTAAGCGTTGCATCAACTCCAGTCAGTGTCACACGCCTGTGGGGTGTTGGTGACACATCTGATGGCTTCTTTGTCCAGTGCAAAGGAGACGGTGTCGGTGATCGCCTTAGCATTCTCTACAGAAATAGTGCAGGCAATGGCCTTAAATTTGAAACCGTAGTTCCAAGATCTCAGTGGACTGGTGACAAACTAGATGGCACCGGTAAGTCTAAACAAGTTTTGGACTTAAGTAACACTTTCATGACCTTAGTGGAGTGGGGATGGTATGGGGCAAGCGACGTAAGAATCTACTTTTACATGGTAGATAAGGACGAAGATCTGCCGACCTCAATCACACAAATCCCACGGGCACGCTGGATTCTTGCCCACGAACTGATTCTGGCTGACACTGCCACCAGAAATGATTTGAGCGAGCCTGACGGGGCAGGCGGTTTGCGCAGCTACGACGTTCCCTCTCTGCGTTCACCAAGCTTGCCTGTATGGGTTGAAATCAATAACACAGGCAATCTGGCACGTTCTGAATTTATCGAACGCTATGGGGCCAGCATTCTTGTAGATGGTGGCTCAGCAGATAAAGCAGAAATCACAACTGTTGACGCATCGTTCGACACTGCGGTTGACCCTGTAATTGGAGGAACACAGAACGGTGCTGGTATTTCGGTTATGACCCTAAGGGCCAGGCAAAGGATTACTAACGACGATGGCAAGCTTATTGATAACTTACTTGTTACAAACCCATTGATGCTAAATGTTGGAGCATCAGATCTAGTTGAACTCGAAATTTTCAAAGATCCTGAGATGGTCAAGCCCGAAGAGGTCGGCCACTTAAACGGGAGTCTGACACACAGAACTGGTGATTATGTTTCACCATTTAACCTTGTTCCACAGTTAATCACAAGCTTTGATGCAACACAGACTGAATTTGCAATTACACAAGAGGATCCGACCAACGAAAGACTGACTGTTAATACGCAGTATGCTTCAGGAGATCTGTTGACCCTAGATGTCAGCTTCAATGACTACAGAATCGTCAAATCTGGGGAGTGCTTAGGTAAGTTTATTATTAACAGCAACGGAGCCACCCTAGATCTGAAAGAAATTTTTGGATCTGACAGGGAAAATATCAGCGCTGAATTTGATGCACCACCAGAGTTTCCAATTAAGACAGACTCAATTACTGTCAAGACCTTCGACACAACCACAGGGCTAATTACTGTTAGCCAAGCTTTTCCACTAAGGATTTATTTGGGACAAAGAATTTCCTTAGGCTCAACAAATTACTACGTCCACACCCTTGACAGCTCAAGGTCATTTACAATCAAAGCGGCTAAAGTAGGTACAACACCTGTTCTTACAGGTATTGCTGCGGGTGACACCCTCGTCGCTCATTACGAGCTGGACTTAACCACTAATGTTGCTTCTGTTTTAAAACCTATTTATAGGACAGAGCTGGTGTTTGTTGCAAAACCATTTAACGCAACTTACTCAAGTTTTGATAAAACACAGGAGTATAACGCTCAATGGATGCGACTTGTAAACACAACAAGTTCTGACGCATATACAGTTCAGACTGCACCAAATGTGAATCTTTATCTAACTAACGGGGTTGTCTAATGTCGGTAACCGGCTCCAGTCTTGTAAATACATCATCTAACGGTCAACCTACAGATAACGAAGACCGTCCTTTCAGCTTTGCGATTGGGACTCAGATTTTTCTAAATCCAAGCGACGATCCGACCAACGCGGTGATTTCATTTAAAGCTAACCCTGATTTGTTGGCCGGATCACTTGCAAACGGAACTTCAAACCTGGCGATTGGCCTGGCTATTGATTCGCAGCTAAATTTGCTTTCAGGTTGGACAGAGTCCTATATCAGCACAGCGAGCGCAAACATTTTCGCAGTGGGCTTTGGTCGTATGACCACAGCAGCCAACAAAGTAAGTGTGAACGTAGCGGGAGCGCAAGTATCAACTATTGGTAAAACGCAATCAGTCTCCTCGATCAGCCTTGCTGACAATACATTTTCGATCACTGGCCACCCTTTTAATACTGGTGATCGTGTTGTTGTTGCAAGCACAGGGACAGTCCCTGGGGGCCTGTCGTCGGCGGTCAGCTATTACGTCATCTCAGCTACGGCTGACACAATTAAACTGGCCACATCCCGTGCCAACGCTGTAGGTGGGAGCGATATTGATATTCAATCAGCGGGTTCGGGTACAATTACTGTAGC
>MDTA01041699.1_pt1 | contig 18148 bp, 18 predicted proteins | sample 811151 | NCBI WGS metagenome assembly MDTA01 (sample SAMN05326648, study PRJNA326480) | marine metagenome | isolation source: seawater | place: Indian Ocean: South | collected 2010
ACTACGTTGATAGGCTGGGTGTGGAAGCGCGGTAACGCGTGTAGCTGACCAGTACTAATAGCTCAATTGGCTTGATTTATGCACTGAAAAAAATTTTTACTTAAAATTGTAAACCATTGTCAACTTATTTGGAAATGACTTGTGTTTTAATTTAATATTTTTTCTTAAGACTTTCCATTCAAAATTCATATAGAAGCTTCTCATATTTTTTTTACAAAAGAGAATAGATGTTTTACTTTTTTCTTTAATAGTGAAATTATTCATTAACATCATCAAATAAGAAAAACGTCTTTTTCTAAATTTTTTTTTGATAATTATTGTATCAAAATGCAAGTATTTAAAAGTTTTGTTATTTATATCTTTATAAGTTGAGTTTCTAAGAGAAGTATAACCGATTAGTGCTTTTCCATAATATAAAAGATTGTGAAGATCATTAGGTTTAATATTTTCTATAAAGAACTTTCTTTGGCTTCTCATACCATATGACCAATGAGACTCTTTTATCCTTAATATGTCATTAATATTACTTTTAGACAATTTACTTGTGGTTTTAGTAAAAAAACTTATCATAAAGTATTGATAATATTTTTACATTCTAAATCAAGTGCTTTGAAAACGACTTTAAACTTATGTGCGGTATTGCAGGATATATCGGTTCTTCAGATATAACTCAGGATAGAGTAAATCAATGCCTTAAATTAATGATTAATAGAGGCCCTGATAATCAGAGTTATTACACGTCAAAAAAAATTTCTAAAAAAAATTTTTTTTTACATTCAAGACTAAGCATTATTGATATCAACGAAGCCGCTAATCAACCTATAAAGCTTGAGAATAGAACATTAATTTTTAATGGGGAAATTTATAATTATTTAGAGCTAAAAAACGATTTAAAAAAAAAAGGACACAAATTTAAAACTCAATCAGATACAGAAGTTCTTTTAAGATCTTATATTGAGTATGGAGAAAATTGTGTAAAGAAATTTATCGGAATGTGGTCATTTGCTATAATAGATGAAATAAAGAATGTTATATTTTTATCTAGGGATAATTTCGGAGAAAAACCACTTTTTTTTTTAAAAAATGAAAATGAATTTATTTTTGGTTCTGAAATTAAATTTATAAAAAAACTTTCTCTGAGAAATTTAGAAATAAATGAACAAAAACTTGGAAACTTTTTAACACTCGGGTATAGGTCATTAAACTTTGACAGCGAAACTTACTTTAAAAATATTTTTTCTCTAGAGCCCGGAACAAATTTAATCTTAGATTTTAATTTAAAAATTACTAAAAGAAAATATTTTAAAATAGACTTTAAGCCGAACGAAAAAATTAAATACAATGAAATTATTGAAAATGTTAGATCACTTTTATCATCAAGTTTATCTTTAAGATTGCGATCAGATGTGCCACTAGCTTTTTGTTTAAGTGGAGGTATAGACTCAGGATTTTTAGCATCACTGGCAAAAAAAAAACTAAATAAAGCAGATATCAAAACTTTTTCTATTATTGATGAAGACCAAAGTTATGATGAAAGTAAAAATATAAACCAAATCATTAGTGATCTAAAATGTGAAAACCACCAAATAAAAATTAAAAAAAAGGGAAATTTTTTTAAAACACTTAAAGAATTAATAAAGTACCATGACTGTCCAATCTCTACAATTTCTTATTATGTACACTCATTTTTATCCGAAGAAATATCAAGAGCAGGATTTAAGGTAGCTCTGTCTGGAAATGGAGCTGACGAAATTTTTTCTGGATACTATAGTCATTATCAAAAATACTTTGCATCAATTGATCATGATGATAAATTTATCAGAGAACTAGCTCACTGGGAGAAACTAGTTAAACCTTTTATTAGAAACCCGATTCTTAAAGATTATGACCATTTCATCAAAAATCCAAATGATAGAAGTTTTTCACAAAGTATAGGCAAAAATTTAGAAAACCTTGTGAAAATTAACAAAAAACAATATGACGAAATTATTTATTGTAAAGATAAACTTAGAAACAGCATGTTAAATGAACTGTTTCATGAAGCTGTTCCTATAGCCCTTCATCATGATGACCTTAACTCTATGTTCTATTCAGTGGAAAATAGAAGTCCATATCTAGATAAAGATTTATTAGAGTTTATGTTAAGTGTGCCAACTCATTATCTAATTGGGGATGGTTATCAAAAGAAAATTTTGCGAGATGCATCTGAAGGTTACTTAGTTAATGATGTCAGGCTGGCAAGACAAAAGTTTGGTTTTAATGCATCAATAAACTCTCTTTTATCTAAAGAGGAAATTATTGAGGCTGTTTCTGAAAAAAATAACATTATTTCCAATTTTATAGACTTAAAAAAACTTAATAATTTATTTTTGAAAAAAGATTTTAAATTCAATGGAGATTTAAATAAGCTCTTATTTTCAATTATAAGCGCTAATATTTTTTTAGATAGTAATTAAGTCAAAACCACTACAATATCTGATCTCTTTTTCTTTTTTTTCTACCTTTTTCCAATCATAATGGACTTTATTGACTAATTTTTTCTTTTTTATATCTATTTCTAAAAGGGAAAATCTAAGTTTCGTATCATACCTGCCGTCAATTAAAACATAAGCTATGTTGTTTTTAACTTTAATTCCTCTGCACCAATTAGGATCTTTACCTATTAACTTTTTATCTAATCTAATAATTTCACAATTTAAATCTTTATTATAAATTTTGTAATTTCGAACTTTTTCAGCTGTTTTTTGAACCTCATTTTTATTGTTATTTGCGATCAAGATTTTTCCATCAATACTTGTTAGGTAAATCTTATTTTTGTAATGAAAACCATCATGAACTAAAACTGGAGAATATAAGTTCATCATTCTTAGTTCTGCTTTCATTACTTTTAGATTCACAACCACAAAAGAATTTAAATTCCTAGAGGTAAGCCATAACTCAGTTTTATTTTTTTGAAAAACATAATTAAAATGAAAGAAGCCAGTGGAACCTCTAAATTGCTTTGATACAAATCGCCAGTCTATTTTTTCTATATTCTTTTCTTTAACTATTTTTAAATTTTTATTTATCGTGAAGTGATTAATTATTTTGCCATCAAAATCTGTAAAAACGATAGTATCTTTGCAAGTTAAAACTGAAATAAGATAATCCCTATTTACATCAATTCCATGTATATCAGACATTAATTTATTTGAAATTATTTTCTTTAATTTGAAATTTTTCGCATTAATTTCATAAATTCCATTCCAGCTCCCACAAAAAATTCTATTTTTAAAGTACGAGATGCCTGTAAATCCATATCTTGGTAATTTATTAAAATTGTCAAGATTTTTATTTGGCATACTACCTGAAATAAATTCTTTATATTTAAAAAAATCTTCAGGGTTACGAGGAAAAAAAAAATTGTGAGTGATTACTTTTTTTTTTATCACTTCCAGTAAAGCAGGCCTTTTTATATCAACTAAATTTTTTTTAAGGTCATGATATCCATGTACGAAACTAATTATTTTTTTCATAAATTATTCAAAAATTTGTTGTTTAATGTGCAAATCAAATATTGGTTAGTTTTTTTTAAGTAATTATTAAAGATTTTTCTTTTATCTTTTTTAACGCTACATAAGAAAAATCTATTTAATTTATTTTTTATAATTACAATTTCGTAATAATTTTTTTTTAACCTTTTGTTTAAAGATGGACTTATGTAATAACCCCAATTTTTTTTGGAAAAATCGTACTCCTGTTTCTTATCTCTAAAAGTGACAAATTCATCATCAAGCAAGTGAATATCTGCCGTTTTTTTTAAAGTAAATCTATCAACTAGAATTTTTTTTTTTAATTTCTTAATCTTCATTTTATACGTTTTATTTGTGTTTGAATTTTGTAATTTGTAAATTTTCTTAAAGTTAAGAAAAAACTTTTTTTTGAAATATTAATAAATTTGATAAAATCCAAATAATAATAACTCGAAATTCTTGCTCTATCATATTTTTTTACCAGTTTAATAGCTTTCTGCCTGGTAATCTTTTTATTTCTAATATCCTCACAAGCGTGATCTGTTGCTCTTCCGTATCCAAATTTTAAGTATTTTAGGTATTGATGAATTCGATTAAATTTTTCATCTATGCTTACATAATCTTTATATGTTCCTTCACTATTTTTTTTTAAACTTTTGAAGCCATATTTTTTTGCAATTTTATAGTTTTGTTCAGAACTCCACTTAAAAAAATAACTTGCAAAATAAGCTTTTGTTTTTCTTATTTCAGAATTTAACGGTAAGTCGTAGATTTTCATTTTGGAATAAGGAATCTTAAATTTCTTTGATATGAATTTTGCAGTAAACTTGTTATTTGCTGCATATTTTTTAAACCATTTTATGCTAACCTTTTTTGAATTAATGGTTGTATCACCGTTATATTCTAAAGCAGCATTTTCCCCTAAAAAAACCATCGGAATTTTTAATTTTATTGCAGTTCTTATAGGTAGTGCATGCAATAAGCAGTGATTCATTAAATCTGGATCACCATACTTAAAAAAACCAATTTTAACTAATTTTCTTTGAATATTTAAGTCAGGTTTAAATATCATAAGATGAGCACCCATTTTTGGTATTAGATTTAAGTTATACTTGCCGATTTCAGTTTTCAGACCGTTATCTACGTGAAAAGCTAGAACTTTTAATTTCTTTTTGATCACATGATGAATTTGAGTTAAACTATCTTTACCTCCACTAACTGGTACTAAAACGTCAAACTCTGATTTATTATTTTTTTTTATCTGACTTATTATTTTATTAAATTCAGTCTTTCTCTTAAACCAATTAATCTTTATAATCTTTTTATTATTATTGTATAGGCATGCTTTACAAATACCATTCAAAAATATTGAATTTGGCTTGGTACTTGGCATTACACAATTAGAACAATACTTCACTATCATTAGCTTCTTTCTCTTACTTTTTTACTTGGCACACCAAAATTTATGCTATTTTTTTCTGTGTCTTTAGTTACCAACGAATGAGCGCCAATAACGGAATTTTCATTTATGTGTACATTTTTTTTTATTGAAACAAAGGCTCCAGTCCAACAGCCTTTATCAACTACTATATTACCATATATAAATTCTCTATCTATTATTTTTAAATTTAAATCAATCTTATGATCATTTGCATTTATTACGTTATATGGTCCAATGATGCTATCTTCTCCAATATAAATGTTTCCTCCACCATTCATTATTGTTCCTGTAGCTATAATTGTGTTATTTCCAATTTCAACTTTCCCATTCCTCGCAGACACAATTCTTACATTTTCCTCGATCGTTACTTTATTATTAATAATAATAATTCCATCTTCTCTATTTCTTAAATCAACCTTACCTTTAAAGGTAACACCATCGCCAATCTGTATATTTTTCGATTTTCCATTAATTTTTAAGTCAGGCATTGAATAACAAATAAATGATTTCCCAATTTTTAATCCAATAAATTTAAGAATAATTTTTATTACCCAACTTTTTAGAAGAATCTTTAAATTGTTTATAAATTTAAAAATAAGGAGCATAAGTTTTATACTGGATCATAAAATTTTTTTATTTTTTTTAAAAGTTTCTATCATCGATTTTAAAAATTTAACGCACTCTATTGGATACTTACCTACAGCGGTTTCTGCAGCTAAAACTAAACCATCAGCGCCCATTTCTAAAGAATTATAAATATCATTTACTTCAGCTCTAGTAGGATATGGTTTTTCTAACATATTTTCTAAAAAATTTGTTGCAATATATATTTTACATTTACCTTTATTCTTCTGAATATATCTTTGAGCCAATGGAACTTTTTCTAGTTTAATATCTTTAGACAAGTCTCCTCTATCTATTAAAAACATTTTTCCTTCATTTCTCATATTTTTAAAATTTCTAATAGCTTTCATAGTTTCTAATTTAAAAATATTTCTAGATATGGGCAATAATTTATTGAACGACCTTACATTATCTAAACTATTAGTGAAAGATAGTGCAAAATTTTTTATACTACAATTTTTTGCAATTTTTATTGCTTTTTTATCTTTTAATGTGAGAAAATCTAATTTTATCTTTCTATTTTTTAAGTGAACACCTTTGTTATTTTCTAGTAGACCTGACTGTATGATTTTTAATTTAATTAAATTTTTTTGGGTGTTTATTTTCACTACTTTGGCTATCAATCCATCGAATCCCAATTCGAGTACATCACCAACTTTTAATTTTTTTAAGACATCTTCTGGATATAAGCTTAAACTTTCTCTTTTATGTTTTCTAATCTCAAGAAATTTATTTTTCTTTAAAGTTTTTATTTTATTAATTTTTGTTCTAATTTGTGCACCCTCGGTATCTAAACATATTGGAACGTTACTGAATTTTCTTATGTATTTTATGTTCTTTTCTAGTTGAGGTAAGCTTAAATGGGACATATTAAGCCTTAATAAATCAACGTTATTATTAGAAAAACTTAAAAATTTTGAATTCATTGAGGAAGGTCCTAAAGTGCAAAAAATTTGGATTTTGTTCATAATTTTACTTTACAGTTCAATAATTGAACGATATAAGTGTTCAAAATTTGAACATATATTAATAATATAATGCCAGATAATCAAGACATATTAAATATTTTGATAAAACTAGGTAAAAATCCTAACCAAACTCAGCGAAAACTATCAAAGGATTTAAAACTAAGTCTAGGGAAGATTAGTTATTGTTTAGATGAATTGAAAAAAAAAGGATTAATAAAAATTGAAAATTTCAAGAAAAACCCCTCTAAAATAAATTATATATATCTCCTTACACCAGCGGGTATAGAGCATAAATTAAAACTTACTGTCAGTTTCATGAAAAAGAAACTTGAAGAATACGATAATTTAAAAAAAGAACTCGAAACCGAAAAAAAAAATACTAAATGACTTGGATTGTAGCAAAAATAAATAGAAACCAGGAAAATATTTTCAAAAGATCAATCCAAGAAAAATTTAAAAATGAGTTTGAATTATTTTACCCAAAAATTTTAAAAGGGAAATCCAAAGAATATGTGAATCTTTTAGGTGACTATGTTTTTCTTAACATAAAAACCAATTCTTTAATCTTAAAAGAAAAATATTTGAAGGGATTAAAATATTTTTTAAATAATTTTAATCTTGATCAGAAAAATATAGAGACATTTATAAACTATTGTAAAGAAAATTCCGAAAATAACATAATAAATCTGAAATTTTTTAATAATCTCAAATTTAGTAAAATAAAATTTAATAGCGGACCGTTTAAAAATTTTTTGTTCGATATTTTTTGGAAAAATAAAAAACTTTTAGCTGTTTACAGAAACATAAGTATTCAAATAACAAAAGAAAATAATAAAAATTTTATTTTTGTATAAGTTAATGTTTCACTCGTTTAATTCAATGATAATTAAATTTATCAAAGTGCGGAGCTATGGAAAATTTATTTATTACTAATAAGTCTTCATACTTATTAAAAACTACGAAAACTAAAAATCATTTTAAAAAAATCAAATCCCTATAAAAAAATGTTAGTTATCGTTCAATCTAGATGTAGTTCAAAAAGATTTCCGAACAAAGCGCTCTACCCTATAAAATCTGTCCCATTAATATTAAGAGTCTTACAAAATATAACAAAATCTAGACATGTTACTGATTTAATAGTTTCTACATCAACAGATAAATCAGATGACAGATTAGTAAGATTATTGAAATTTTTTAAATATAATTATTATAGGGGAAGTCTTGAAAATGTTGCTTTGAGATTACTAAAAACTGCTTTGAAAAAAAAGGTAAAATTTTTTGTCAGAATAAGTGGTGACAGTCCATTAATCGATCCTAAGTTAATTGATAACGCTATAAAAAAACTAACTAAAAATAAAAATGCTGATATTATTACAAATATTTTTCCAAGGTGTTTTCCGCAAGGTCAATCTGTAGAAATTATTAAAATTAAAACATTAAAAAAAAACATCTCAAAAATGACATCCTTTGATAAAGAACATGTTACGCCTTATTTTTACTCAAATCATCAGAACTTTAAAATTGTGAATTTTAAAGAAAATAGCTCTTACTATAAAAACTTACCGAAACTTAGTGTAGACTATAAATCTGACGTGAAAAAAATTCTTAAATATATCAAAAATGATTAAAGCTGGAATAATTGGAACTGGTGTTGGTATGAAACACTTTGAGGCTATAAGTGGCCATCGAAAATCTAAAGTAACATGTATTTTAGAAAAAGATAAAAACAAAATATCAAAAATAAAAAAAAAGTACAAAAATTTAAAGATATTTAGTAAAGAAAAAGATTTCTTTTCCTATGAAAATTTAAATTTAGTCTCTATAGCAAGTTATGACGAATTTCATTACAGTCAAATCATTAAATCAATCAAAAAAGGATTTAACGTAATTGTTGAAAAACCTATTTGTTTAAATTTAACTCAATTAAAAAATATTTATTATTTATTAAAACGAAACCCAAAAATAAAATTTACATCAAATATGGTTTTAAGAAAAAATATGCTTTTTAATACAATAAAAAAACAAATAAATTTAAAAGAAATTTATTATATTGATGCTGGCTACTTATGGGGTAGGAAAGAAAAGTTATTTGGGTGGAGATCTAAAACTAAAAATTATAGTTTAACATTAGGGGCTAGCATTCATATAATTGATTTAGTTTGTTGGATGTTAAAACTAAAACCTATTAAAGTATTTACAAAAATAAGTAATAAAATAACAAAAAATACTAAATTTAAAAAATTTTCTTTTGTAAATTATATTTTTACTTTTCCTAACGATATCATTGTCAATATAAAAGCTGATGGAGTATGTGCTCATCCCCATTTTCACACTTTAAAAATTTTTGAAAAAAATAAAACTATTATCTCTGAGATAAATGGACAATTAACAATAAAAAAAAATAAATTGAATAATTTAAAAATCTTAAAGACAAACTATCCATACCCGGATAAAAAAAACAGGAAGAAGTTTATTCAGGAATTTTTAAACAGTATTCTCGATAACAAAAATATCAAAGGACAAACTAAAGAAATTATTGATGTTATGTCAGTATGTTTTTATGCTGACTTGTCAGCAAAGAAAAAGCAAGAATTAAATATTAAATATCTAAATGATTAAATTTTCAAAAGCAAATATTGATAAAAATTTGATTAGGGAAGTAAACAGCGTTCTTAAAAGCGGATGGCTTACTCACGGTAAATTTACTGAAAAATTTGAAAAAGAGATAAAAAAATTTACTAAAGCAAAGTATTGTACAATTGTCTCTAGTTGTACTGCAGCTCTTCACTTGTCATGCTTAGCTTTAAATTTAAAAAAAGGAGATGAAGTAATCGTTCCCGCTATGACACATACTGCTACATCACATGCAGTAGAATATACAGGAGCAAAAGCTATTTTTGCCGATATAAATTTTGAGACAGGAAATATTGATATTTTATCAATTAAGAAACTTATTAATAAAAAGACCAAGGCAATAATTATAGTACATATGGCAGGTAGATCATGTGAAATAGATAAAATTTTAAAAATCTGTAAAAAGTATAATATTAAACTTATAGAAGATTGTGCCCATGGCCTTGGGACTTTATACAAAAAAAAACATGTTGGAAATTATGGAGTGTCAGGATGTTTCTCTTTTTATCCAACAAAACAAATAACAACTGGTGAAGGAGGGGCAATTATAACTAACGATCGAAAATTTTACCAAAAAATAAAAACTTTAAAAGCTTTTGGGATCGATAAAGATATTAAAGATAGAAAAAAACCTGGTGAATATAATGTAAATTTCTTAGGATTTAATTATAGAATGACCGACTTTCAAGCAGCTATGGGCTTTAACCAAATCAAATCTTATAAACAAAACTTAACAAGAAGAAGAGAAATAGCAAAAAGATATACAAAATTATTAAAAAGTATAAGAAGTTTGATCTTACCAAGATTAGATAAAAGGGATTCATATTTTGTTTATCAAATTTTAGTAAATAATAAAAAAAATAAATCTATTTTGATGAAAGAGTTTAAGAAATTAAAAATCGGATTTTCTGTTCACTACGGAAAATCCTTACCAGAAATGGATTTTTATAAGAAGAAATATAAAATACCTACTAAACAGTTCGTTTACTCAAAAAGGTATGCAGAAAAAGTTCTTTCTTTACCAGTGTATCCAAAGTTAACAAACAATAATATCAAATTTATTTGTAAAACTATTAGCAAAATTCTTATATGAAAAAAATATTATTGGCTGGGGGAAGCGGATTTATTGGACATAATCTAGCTATTTACCTAAAGAAAAAAGGTTATGAAGTTCTCGTTTTAGATAGTCTAGGCGTTAATAACTTATATTCTTTCAATAACAAGGATGACAAGTCTCATATCCTCTACAGATCTATTTTACGGGATAGAATAAAAATATTAGAAAATCTTAATATTAAATTAATAGTCACTGATATCAGGGACCATGAAAAGTATAATACGATTTATCAAAAATTTGCTCCAGATATAGTTATTCATTTAGCAGCCGTTTCTCATGCAAATAAATCAAATAAAGACCCTCATTACACTTTTGATAATAGTTTAAGAACACTCGAAAATACATTAGACATCTGTAGAAGCAAAAAAACACATGTAATCTTTTTTTCGTCAAGCATGGTTTATGGGAATTTTACTAATGGCAAGGTCAGTGAAGAAACAATTTGTAAACCTTTAGGTATTTACGGAAATTTAAAATATGCTGGTGAATTGATAGTAAAATCCTTCAATCAAGTTTTTGATTTGCCTTATACTATTATTCGACCTTCTGCTTTATACGGAGAAAGATGCGTTAGTAGACGAGTAGGGCAGGTTTTTATAGAAAAACTAGTAAGTCAAGAAAAAATTACCATAAATGGTGATGGTAGTGAAAAATTAGATTTTACCTATATTGAAGATTTAATCGATGGAATTGAAAAGTGTTGTAACAATGAAAAAGCTATCAATCAAACATTCAATCTTACATACGGAAATTCAAGACCAGTTACTGATTTAATCGAAATTTTAAAAAATAATTTTGAAAACGTAAGTGTTTTAAAAAAACCTAAAGAAGAGTTCATGCCAAATAGAGGAACCTTGGATAACAGTAAAGCAAAAGAACTGATTGGTTTTGCTCCTAAGTATCCTATAGAAGTTGGTTATAAAAAATATATCGATTGGTACAAAAACTTTTGTAAGAGAGTTTAAAATGTCATTATATAAAAAACCTTTTATTATTGCTGAAATTGGAAATAATCATGAAGGAAGTTTCTCAACTGCAAAAAAATTAATTACGGAAGCAGCTAATGCAGGAGTAGATGCTGTTAAATTTCAAACCTATAACCCTGAAAGTTTTATAAGTAAGAAAGAAAAAAAGAAACTTAAAATTTTAAAAAAATTTCATTTATCTAAAAAAGAAACTTATAATTTGTATAAATTTTCAAAATCTAAAGGCTTAAAATTTATTTCGACACCACTTGATATCGAGAGTGCAAATTTTCTAGGAAAATTCGTTGATCAATTTAAAATTGCATCTGGTGATAATGATTTTGATGAGCTAATAAGAACTGTTTTTCGTTTTAAAAAAAAAACGATTATATCTACAGGTCTAGTGAAAATTGCAAAGATCAAAAATATAATTAAGTTTGCCAGACAAAATAAATTTCCATTAAAAAAATTAAGTTTATTACATTGCGTGTCAAGCTACCCAGCAGAAAATAAAGATTTAAATTTAAATTTTATTTCTTCCCTCAAAAAATTAATAGATAAAAAAATCAAAATTGGATATTCAGATCACTCAATAGGCTTAGCTGCTCCAATTTTAGCTTATATTTTAGGAAGTGATATTATTGAGAAACACTTCACCTTAAGTAATGACTATTCATCATTTAGAGACCATAAACTATCTTTAAACCCAAGAGATATGAAAATGTTTGTGAAGGTTATTAATGATATGGCTTTATCTTTCGGTAACAAAAATAAAAGTTTGTCTAAGTTCGAAAAGACTAATTTTTTATCAATGAGAAGGTCTTACTACTTTAATAAGAAAATGAAAAAAGGTAAACAAATTAAATTCGATGACATAATTTTCAAAAGACCTCGTTTGAAAAATTCAGAAATTAATTTTAAAAAGATTGTTGGAAAGAAAATTAAGTACAATGTGAATAAAGATCAAGTAATTTTAAAAAAAATGATCTGAAAATGAATTATGAATTATTACAATATTTTAAAAAAAAAAATATCAGATAGATCAGCTAAAATTTGTGTAATTGGTTTAGGATATGTAGGTTTGCCTTTACTGAAAAGTTTTGCAAATAAAGGCTTTAACACAATCGGATTAGACAAAGATAAAAAAAAATCTAAAATTGTTAATAAAATAAAAAACTCTACCTTTTCAACTAATTATAATGTGACGCAAAGTGCAGACGTTATAATAATTACTTTACCAACGCCTCTGAAAATAAATAAGACACCAGACTTATCCCATATAATTTCTTGTGCAAGAAAACTCAAAAAAAATATCAAAAAAGGACAGCTAATTTCTCTTGAAAGCACTACCTATCCAGGGACAACTGAAAGTTTTATCTTACCAATGATAAATCAGAACGGGTATAAGGTCTCAAAGGAATTCTTTTTAGTGTACTCCTCTGAAAGAGTAAGTCCAGAATTAAAAACAAAAAAAAAAATAATAAAGTTTCATTTAACTAATACCCCAAAAGTATGCGGCGGGTATTCTAGAAATTGTTTAAAACTTGGAGAAAATTTATACAAAAACATAACAACTAAAATAATTAAAGCAAAAGATCTTAAGTCTGCAGAGGCTTCAAAAATGTTAGAAAATGTTTACAGGTCTGTAAATATTGCTTTGGTAAATGAATTAAAAATGTTTTTTAAGAAGATAAATATAGATATTAGTCATGTAATAGAATTGGCTAGTACAAAACCTTTTGGTTTCACTAAATTTTTACCAGGGCCAGGGTTTGGAGGACATTGCATACCTATAGATCCATTTTATCTTTATTGGTTGGGTAAAAAAAATGGTTTCAACTTAAAATTTGTAAAATCCTCAGGTGAAATTAATGAAAAAATAACATCTTGGATCGTTCAACAAATGGTTAATTTTTTTAAACGCAACAAAATTAAAATTCCAAGTAAAAAAATTTTAATTTTAGGAATTGCATATAAGAAAGATATAGATGATTTAAGAGAGTCTCCTGCGCTTAAAATAGCAAAAAAATTAAAGAAGGCAGGGTATGATTTTGAGTACTCAGACCCTTATTTTAATAAAGTGAGATTTGGCAGTGTGATAAAAAAAAATATTAAAATAAATAAAAATATATTTAAAAAGTTTCCAGTTGTCTTATTAGTAACCGATCACACAAGATTTAATTATAGTTTGATTGAAAAAGAGACAAAATACCTATTCGATACAAGAAACAAATTTAAAAGAAAAAATAATTTTATCAAACTTTAGAGAGAATATTTTAAAAAATAATGATCGAAATATTGAATAAAATTTATATATTTTTGTACAATTTTATAAATTTCTTTAAAAAAAGATCTCAAAAAATTTTCTATGAATATGAAAGATATAATCAAACTATAAATTTAAATGGGATAAGATATTTTAACTTTAAGGATCATATACTTTCAGAAAAGAATTTGATTAAAAGTAATTTTTTTTCTAAAAGTTTAAAGAAAAACTTTAAGAATGTTATTATAATTCTAAGTAAAAAGACATCAAATTTTTTTACATATAAAATAGATAAAAAAACTTTTAAAAGATTCATATTAAATAATTCAATTAATTTTCTTAAAATAGATCTCAAAGGAAAAAAACAAATTGAATTTAATATTCAAAAATCAGATTTAATTTTTAAACCTATTTTTTCCAAAAAAAAAAATAAAAAAAAACTAGTTTTAATTTTAATTGTCGACGGATTAGGGAATGATTTTACAAGTATAATGAAAAATACTAGTAGCTATTTTGGTAAAAATAATAGATTTGAAAACGCTTGGTCTAATGCTGAATGGACTTTACCTTCTGTTGGAAATTTACTTACTGGTAAATATACAAGCAATCATTTATGTTGGAAAAATCTTACATTCTATAAATCCAGATTTAACCGACCTAACAAAATGAGAGAACAAGTTTATCTAAAAGAAAATGATAATATTTTCAGCACCTTCAAAAAATTAGATTTTGTAACTGGATTTTATAGCCCTTACATAAGAATTAATCCTACGTACGCACATGACAAAGACGTTGATATATTTAAATTTTGCAGGGAATGCTCTGTAGATGAAATTTTAGATAATGTGAGCTCCCAGATTGAATTCTTCAACAATAACTCAAACTTTGTGATCGCACATATTTTTGACTCTAAAGGACCAACAAAAAAATATTTAAGATTATCTGAGCAATCAGAGTCTAGTGATAAAAATTATAATTACAGCACAAAAAAAGAAATAGTGGCTGAAATGCAAAATCTAACCTTAAAAAATTTACAGGTTAGAGACAGATATCAAGGCATAATGTCCGAAAATTTATTTAGATACGTGGATAATAGGCTTGGAAATTTTTTCAGAAATTTAGAAAAGAAAAAATTTGACGATTACACTATTATGCTTTTTGGAGACCATGGAACAAGAAGAGTAGAAAAAAATAAAACTAATAAAGTATTATCTTCTATGCAAAACAATATTGGGTTTTATATAAAAGACAAAAAATTTAATTTCAAATCAAAAAGAAAAAAAATTTTACAAATGATTGATATATTCCCAAGTTTATTATCCAGGTATTCTAGTAACAAATTTAAAAATGAAAATAAATTGGATGGAAAAAATATTCTTTATTCTTCAAAAAAATCAAAATATTTTGTATCTGAGTCTATTTGGGGTAAGGAGTATAAATTTTTCGTTAAAACCAAAAATTTATTCTCCTTATTCACTCATGATATTAATGAACTTAGAAAAATAAAATATATAAATTTTTTCGATGATAAGGAAAATGAAGTTGATGAAAAAAGCATATCAAAAAAAACTCTACAAGAGATAAAAAATATTTTCAAAAATTTTAAAAAATCAAAAAAATTTTTCAATAATATATAATTACGGTTTATGAATCTTTCAAATATCGAAAAAGTATTACAGTGTACTTGTAAAGCAAAATTAGAAAAATCAGGTGGAAATTTAGTATGCAAGGATTGTGGGCAAATGCACTTAGTTAAAAATGAAAAAATATTTTTTTCCAAAGATTACCTTAATCTAGAGGAATGGAACCATCCTGACTTTAAATTCGATTTATTTGAAAGATCAAAAAAACCAAATATGCCTGACGTTGTAGGCGGACCTAGGTTGAGCGAATTAGTAAAGAAAATAAATATAAACAATTCTAAAGATTTTTTAGCTTTAAATTTAGGAGGAGGACAAGATAAACTTGAGGGAGTTTTAAATATTGATATTGGAAATTATCATAATGTAGATTTGATTTGTTCTCTTTATACTTTACCCTTTAAAGATAGCTCGATTGATCTTTTGATTTCTAACTCAGTTTTAGAACATGTAGAGTATCCTGAAAAAGTTTTAGACGAGGCAAAAAGAGTAATTAAAAAAGATGGTCATTTTTACTTATGTGTGCCCTCAGTTTGTTTGAGGCATCATAAAATGGATTTTACAAGATGGACAATGCCAGGTTTAAAAAACCTTCTTGAAAATAGAGGTTTTAAAATAATTGACCATGGTGCTTGCAGAGGACCTGGCTGGGTTATTTGGCATATGCTTGAAAGCTTAGTAGTTTCAAGAACTCAAAAAGGATTTTTTAGAGAATTATTAAGAAAACTTGTAATGATTATAACTCGGCCTCTTGTTGGCATGAAAGTAAGAGATAATGAGAAAGAAGAAAATATGTCTCTTACAATCTTTGTAATTGCAAAAAAATCTTAAACAGTGAGTTTCTTTCATGAAAAAATTAATTTTCCTCTTATTAAATAACTTTAATACTACATTTTCTTTGATGCCTATCATCATAAGAAAAAAATTTAAGCTTGTATTTATTGCTTCGTTGGTAGTCATATTATTTGAGGCCTTAGGTTTTTCAATTTTCATTCCACTTTTAGATCAAATATTGAATGGCGGTACTAATCAATTTTTTAATTTTGATCAAATTTTTAACTATTATGAAATTGATAAAAAATATTTCATAGGTTTTCTTCTTTTTTTAATCTTTATCATTTTCACAATTAAAACAGTAATATTAATAATTATTAATAAATTTAAGATTAGATTTAGTGCTACAATTGAAAAAAATATTTCAAATAGACTTGTTGAAAATTTTTTACATCAAGAATTTGAAGATTATAAAAAATACAACAACTCGAAAATTAATAAAGAATTAATTTTAGATATTGGGAGGTATTGTGCCTTTATAGACTCATCTATAGACCTGATAACTGAAATATTTATAATGTTGATAATTGTATTGTTGTTAATGTTAGTTGATCCATTTTCAACATTTATTATTATTACATCGTTGTTAGTAGTTTCTTCGTTATATTTTATTTTGACAAAGAAAACATTTAATCTTCTAGGTGAAAATGCTCAGAAATCAGAAAATAGGCTAATACAATCTGTTAATGAGATATCAAACCTTTTTAAAGAGATTAAAATATTCGATGTAGAGCAAAAATTTCTTCAAAGATTTAAAGATTCACTAAACGCAAGGGTTAAGCATGTGGTCAACTATAGAATAAATATTTTTTTACCTAGAGTTTTATTAGAATTATTTGTGATATCTATTTTGGTAACTTTATTTTTTATTTTACTCTATACAAAAAATTCAACTGGAGAAGTATTTCTAATTTTAGGATTACTAAGTATTGCTTCATTTAGAATTATGCCCAGTATAGTAAAGTGTATTAATTCTGTTAATATAATTAAATATTGTGACGCATCTGTAAATATTATTAACGAAAAGCTGAAAAATTTAAATGTAAATTTGAAACAATTTGAAGAAAAAAACAATGAAGAGAATTTGAAGCTAAAAAATAAAATTCAACTAGTTAATTTAAAATTTGGTTATAAAAATTCGCCTAAATCACTTTTTAACAAAGTTAACATTGTAATTAATAAAGGGGAGCATGTTGGAATTATCGGACCAAGTGGATCTGGTAAATCCACTCTTTTAGATATAATAATGCAATTTCAAAAAGAGTTTGAAGGAGAATATTTGTTTGACGAATTAGATGTTAAAAAAAATAAGTTATATAATAACAAAAATTTTTTAAAAAACTTTGGATATGTTGGACAAAATACTGAATTAATGAACGACACAATAAGAAATAATATTATTTTTAGTAGTGCAGAAAACAAAACTGACGAAAAGCGATTAGAAAAATCAATAAAATTAACGCAAATGAAAAAATTTATAGATGAACAAAATCAGGGATTGGAAAATACTATTTTAGATAATAGCTTCAATATATCTGGCGGGCAAAAACAAAGATTAGGTATTGCTCGCGCGCTTTATTCTGAATGTCCAATTTTAATTTTAGATGAAATAACTAGCTCTCTAGATGAAACAAATCAAGAAAAAATAATGTCAGAAATTGAAATATTAAAAAAGGATGGCAAAACAATAATACAAACTACACATAACTCAAAACATTTAAAATATTTTGATAAAGTGATCGACCTAACAAAAATAAATTTTAATTATGATCAAAAGTAAAAAAATACTTTTAATTGGTGCAACTGGAGTATTAGGCTCTCATTATGTAAAAAGGTTTTTGGATGAGGGAGCTAAATTAGTAGCAGTCGACCTTCCTGGTAAGAAATTTGAATTATTGATGAAAAAATTCAAAAAAGTGAAATTTTTAAAATGTGATGTGACAAATGAAACGAGTTTGAAAACAACAATTAAAAATTCAATTAAATATTTAAAAGGTATAGATTGCTTAATTTATAATGCTGCAGCAACTCAAGAGTCCTTTCTTAAAAATAAAAAAAAGTTTCCGAATTTTGAAAACTATCCTTTAGATTTATGGAACCTTAGTTTAGATATAAATCTTACAGGAGCTTTTCTAAGTGCAAGGGAA